>OCJN01000339.1_pt1 | contig 8210 bp, 13 predicted proteins | sample 1480731 | NCBI WGS metagenome assembly OCJN01 (sample SAMN05301479, study PRJEB22388) | human skin metagenome | isolation source: Infant 1 DOL 23 skin | host: Homo sapiens | place: USA: Pittsburgh, Magee-Womens Hospital of UPMC | collected 2013/2014 | reverse complement strand
GACCACCGAGATCTACACTCTTTCCCTACACGACGCTCTTCCGATCTAAAAAATAAGTAACACTAACGATACAGAAGCTATAAAAATACCAATAACATCCCAAATACCTGAATCAAAATAAGTCATAGACCAAAGACACAATGCAGCTATGACAATAAGAATAACAACCCATAACCAATGATCCATGATAAATGCATGAGGCGGGTGTACAGGTAAAACTCGTTTTAAATCAAACATTAATCGCCAACTCCTCTTTTAATCACAATATAATGTATATCAGTATTCGGATTAATTAAAGGGTGATAATTCGTATGATTAAAAGATAAAGCTTCACCCACATCTTTAGATGGAACATCAATACGAACAATAATTGTCTCACCTACATCAACTGAACTTGTTAATTGCACAAAATGCTTATTACCTTCCGCTTCAATAACAACATTCGTCATATTTTCTGATTCTATCAAAACATGAGTAACAGTAGCTGTTACTTCATATACTTGTCCATTAAAAATAGGTTTAAATATACCCAACATCATCATCCTCTTTCTTTTTTAAAAACATCATTTTTATCTCGGATGCGTCGTATTTCATCAATCGCATATACCGTCTCATCTGTAAGTTTTGTAACATATCGTTGTTTAAAAACGGTACTTATTATATCCAACAAACTAACAATATCTTCATGTGTAAATCTATCAGGATGATCATCAACACTATGAAAATAAAAATCAGACATCATATTCGTACCGAAACGATTAAAACCAATTGAATCAGGCGGTAATACAAAAATCAATTCACCAGATGTTGAATAACCAATATCTAAATACGCACCCAAAAATTGAAATGTTGTACCATCTTTATTATGCACTGGCAAATTAAACAATTGATACATTAAAGACAACCGTTTATGATGTTTATATTTTCGTTTTATAAAAGGTATCACAAACTTTACTATAACAAACGAACCAACACTAACAATGACTAAAACACCTAATGATATCAACCAATGTTCGATAACCTCAGTGAGAAAATAACCTAACAACCCTACCAATATAAATGTAATTAAAAATAATAATATTCCAAATATCGCCCGCCACATATAACGATATTTATTAATTAAGCGTGATAAATCAAAACGTTTTTTAGGCTTATCTCGATAAAATAATGTATCTAATGATATATGATTTTCAATTATTCGTTCCAAATTTAATGACCATATATGATTATCATCCGGTTCACGTTCTCTAAAAATATCATTAAAATATAAACTCATCATAAACCACCCTCTCGTTCATACATCACCATCAATTCATCTAATTGAGGTTGTATATACTCAAATCGATCAATACGTTTTGAACACATTAATTCAGCAAAATTTTGTTCTTTTTTACGATCCATATCTTCTATTTCAAACAATATAGATAACACTTTATCTTCTGTAAACATATCATACGCCGCCACTTCTTCAATAAAAACTTTTTCAGATTTTGTAATCAAATGATTTTGATTAACAACATCAGAGGCGGATACAAACTCACGATATGCATTATAATCACCATTTATATTACTCAAACAAACATACTCTTCTGGCATATCAAAAAATAAACAATCATAAGAACTTTCATCAGATAAATAATGACCTAATAAATCATATATTTCAAAATCATCTTTATGAACGATAATCATATTAAATACATCACAAATCTTTGATGTTGGCACACCCTTCGTTAATAATGTATATCGATTATCAGACCATCCATTAAATAATACCATTTATCTCACCCCCACATATGATGCAATAATATATTGTATATCTTTACTTAAAAAATCCACCAAACGCATATAAATATTATTATCTAATTTTTTGTACGTAATAATCATATCTAAATATTGTATTAATATATTTAACAAATCATGTAACGGTTTATCATTTAATGTCAACGTAGAATTAATTAAATACTGACTCATTATCATACCAATTGTACTTTTTGAATGATTTAATATTAATCGAATTTCATTTAAATGTGTCTGCATATCTTGATTTTTTTCAATATCAACTGTTTCTATAAATGCATCAAAATCAAACGGTGTATCAAAATCTGATTCAAATGAAAACATATCTTTTAGTGTGTTTAAAATTAAATCAACATTTTTTTTATCTAAAACCATCAATCTATCTTTAAAAAACAAAATATGAAATAAATCTTGCATATCTCGATGAATATCAAATGTTTGATAAATACATTTATTATCTATATGTAATAAATGTTTTAAATCATCTAATGAAAAAATAACATGCCCCATTTGTCTATTTGAATATTCTAACGCTTGTGATAATTTAAAATACTTAGATCCATTAATACTCATATAAGGTTTGAGTTCTCCTGATTTCATTTTTCGATTAACTGTAGCTCGAGCTACGCCTATCTGCTTAGCAAATGCACCTATAGTCAACGTTTGATAAAGCGGATGCACCTTACCATCTTCATCCAACATATTCTTATGACAGGATAATCCAATTCCATTCACATCAACGTTCAAATGTTATACACCTCTTATCATCTATTTTCTTATATTATTTATTATACATACTTTCTCATTTTTGAACAAGTCTTTCTCAAATTTAATACAAAAAACCTAACCCCAAATAAACCGAATAGTCATTCGGTTTTAGTTAAACATATGAATAAAAATTCAAGTTCTAAAGTGCTAAAAGGACACAAAAGTGTCCTAGGTACTGTCTTGAATAAAAATAATATTAATAATAAAAAGGAGTTTTTAATTATGGCTAAAACACAATTCACAGGAGTAGTTCAATCAGTAAAACGTTTCGAGGCAAAAGAAGAAGGTAAATTCCCTAACTTTGCAATTACAATCAGAGAAAGAAGAAACTATAAAGAAACTGAAGGCGAATTCAAAGGTAAACATGCATCAGATTTCTTCGATATCTTATTCTTCGCAAAAACTGAAAAACAAGTTGCATTAATCGAAAATTATGTTAAAACGCGTGAAGGTGACAGCAGTAAAATCATGACAATCGATGCTGACATTAAACCATCAGCTTATGAAAAGAATGGTAAAATGGTTTATGGCGTTGATTTCATCGCTAATAACTTACGTTTTGACAACTAATATACATTGAGGTGGACAATAGTCCGCCTCTTTTTTTAAACACAATATCCCTATAAAAACCCTACGTTTTTTATGGATCATTATGTTATAATGAAAACATAAAAATTAATTAAAAAATAGAAAGAGTGAATTGAATAATATGAAACTAATTGATACAGGACAAAGCTTTGCAGAAGCACACCCAATAGCAGATGCATTAACATCACCTATGTTAATGATCCCAGCAATAATAATAGTTATTATTTTCCTTGTTATATCTAGGCAATTTGAGAAAAAAGAAATAGAAATATCTAATAACTACAAACCCATTATTATACCGATTATGTTATTTGTTCTTCTGACATTAATATACCTAGCTATGGCAAGTCTTATATTGGTATATAAAAACTCATACGAACCAACCTATACGTATAAAGGATATGCTGAAATAACCAACATATCACCCGTAAATGAAGAAGGCAAACGAGAAATAACCATCAAATGTGATAATACAATGCGAGTACTAAAATTAGATGATTCTGACATAGATAATATGAAAAAAGGTGATAAAGCAACACTAGAAATTAAATATAACAAAAAAGAATTAACCAACAAATTTTTCAAGAACAATTTTGAAAAACCCAAAAAGAATATGAACATCAAAGAAATGAACAACCTACGTGATGCTGAATTTCACAAAAGTAATTCGTAATTAGAAAATGAAATAACAAGAAAGGAGGATATACTACTAAAAATATACATTTTAGTAGTAATATGAAAATCAAATGCATAAATTAAAATATATTATTTTTGGAATTATGTTGTCACTTTTCATTGTAATTCCTCTTTTCTTAGTTATTCAAATTCATAACGGAAATTACAAATTTATCAATAGTACATCTAATACAATAAGTCATTTCACTAAAGGTAATCTTAAACAAAAAGAAGAAGAAGTTAAAACAAATGAGATGCCGCCTGTTGGTCGTTTGAATAATAATAAAGATGATTCTCATGGTACAGCATTTATCATTGATAACCATACAATTATAACAAATGATCATATCGTCGAAGATGCTACAAGAAACAATCTAGCATTTTTACCGCATCGTAATAGTGAAAATAATACATCCATTGTTAATGGTCAAAACACACATATAGTAGATATTCATCATATTAAAGATAAAGATATTGCCGTTCTTAATACAAAAGAATCACTTAAATCATTCGGTAAAATAACACTTACATCAGAAACACCTAAGGTCTATGATAAAACCATCACTTATGGATACCCTGATCCAAGATTAAACATTAAACAAATCAATGATTCAAAAATGACAAAAACAACATTCACTTATATATCCTCAAAAAACAAAAAAGGATATGTCAAAGGTATCATTCACCCAGGTGCATCGGGTTCACCTATGATGAATAAGCATAACCAAGCATATGGTATTGCAACCTTTAGACATTCAGATGATGATCTAAATGCAGTATCAGGCGGTTATATTTTCACACCCGATTTGATTAATAAAATCAATCAATATAAATATTAAAGGAGAAATTTAATCATGAACATTGGAATAACTATGACACTTATATTTGGACTCATATTATTACCATCTATGATTCTCATTAAAATGAAATATATGAATATTCAAAAAGAAAAAATGACTGAAGCAAAAAATAAATTCGTAAACGATTTAGAAAAGAAACTGGATAAAAAATCATTATCTGAAAAAGATAAAGCAGAACGATTAGTTAGAGCTGAACGTTATTACGAAGATTATTATTTCAGTAATAAACACAAAACATCTGACTTATCCGCCGCTCTTTTAGCTATAACATTCGTTCCTGCTACATTTGATATGGATCACAGCAATACATTTGATTCAAATAGTTCTACATCTACTGACAATAGTAGTCATGATACAACTACTCATGATGGTAGTAACTTTTCTAATATTGATACATTTGGAGGCGGTGGCGGTGATACAGGCGGTGGATTCTTCTAAATAATTAATAGTATAAATAGACAACGGATTTTTCCGTTGTCTATTTTTTTAAGTTTCAAATACAACAATTGACATTTATAACCCATTGTTTTAAGATAAAAATATAATGGGTACCTGTGCCGCCAAAAAGGTGAAAATTAAAAAAGTTAACATTAATTACAAGGATGGTTTTGAAAAATGAACAATAAAAAATTATTAACAATTGAAGATTTAAACCCTATATTAAACCACATTGGTCAATTTGATCATGTATCAAAAACGCAAATCATGGAATTTATTAATAAGTCACCATTCCCCAATAAACAAGATGTTTTAAATAACCATTTAAAATTTCATAAAAATATACCTAGTTTTTTAATATATAAGTATAACGACTTATATACAAATAACAAACCCAATGTCTCAAATGCATACGTCATATCGTGCCTTGTAAAAGATTTTTGTGAAGCAGGTTCCCCGCTTCAACTCTTTCACAAATTAAACAATGATAACAATTTCCAATCAAGTCGTTATCTTTACAACGGATTCGTCATAACAATTACTAAAACGTTAAACTAAAAGACACTTCTTAGGTGTCTTTTTTTTTAATCAAGTTCAATAAGGCGGGCTCGCCCACCTTTAGTGTTCTACTTGAATACAAAAAATCAAAAGGTGGTTATATCCATGTTTTTAATTATTGTTACTGTATTTTTATCATCTATTTTGTTAGCAGCATGTACATCTTTCATTAATGAGTTTCTCATAAAACCATTAATGAAATCTATTTTCCCTATCAAAATAAAAAGAAAACGTAAACATACTTAATTAGAGTGCTTTTAGCACTCTTTTTTTATCCAAGTTCAAATGAGGCGGCTATACCGCCTCTAGTTCCACATATGAATAATAAGAAAATTAAAATAAAGGAGTAATTATTATGTTATATATTCACGAACCAATTTTTATTAAATTATATGGAGATTATGCTTATGAAGGTGAGACAGAATCACTTGTTCCAGTTTTACCTCTTAGAGATTATGATATTGAGTTTCCAAATGAAACCTATCAATCATGGTTAGATAATGATCTTGATATCGAGCCGGATAGAAATGAACACGTTATATCTGATGAGGATTTCCAAAAGATTAATCCATATATTAAATCAGATTATATTAAAGTACGTTTCATATTCCAAACACCAATTGGACTTGGTAAAGTGATATACATTCATAAAAAGTTTATTAAAAAAATGAATGAACGTGAAAAAATGAACACGATTATGGATGCTTTTACGACGTATCATAGTGTAAGTAATTATAGATCTCATGATCGTCATGAAAATCATATCAATAATATGTTTTTCGAAGTTTTATTTAAAGCTCAGCAAGATGTGAATAACAAAAATGATTAAAAACCAAAAAGACCAAAGGTTTCGCTTGGTGAACATAAAGGTAAATACGGTTCTAAACTTCAAATTAGAAAACTAATATCTAGAGAGAGGCATTAGGCTTCTCTTTTTTTTTTTTTTAAATGTTTCAATATGAGTTTTAAATAATATCTCAAACCGACGGTTTGCGATATTTAGGTGTCGCACGCGATAAAGATTTCATTTTTAAAAAAGGAGTCGTTTCTCATGTCATATTCTGTATTCCATATATCACTTACTGGTCATCGCCCTCACAAATTAGATGGCTATAATCCTGACACCCGCTTCTATAAACAAATGCGTCAGCACCTCATGCAAATCATCAGCTATTATTTGGATCGTTACGATCAAGTTGTGTGCCATAGCGGGATGGCACTCGGTGCTGATACTGTTTGGTCAGAAGCTATCGCAAATATGCGTCTTCGTTTCGGTTCTCGTGTCCGCTTCGTAGCTCATGTTCCTTGCCGCAATCAAGAGTCTCGTTGGCCAGAACAATCACAACATCACTATCACAAGGTGTTGTCTCATTCTGATGATGTTGTGATTTATTCTGACCACTATACGCCATCTTGTATGCAAGAACGTAATATTGGTATGGTGGATGCGGCGGATTTGCTTCTTGCTATTTGGGATGGCTCTCCAGGTGGTACTGGGAATTGTGTTCATGCCGCCAAAAAACGCAATGTAGAAATCTACCAAATCCAACCATCTACATTCAAAGGGTAGTATCATCTGCCCTTTTTTTATATCTAAAAAATTTAATGACAAATTTGTCTAAAATACCTTATAAATACTTTTAAGGAGTGATTATTATGAAAGATAACACAATGTTATATTACTTATTAAGTTTATATCAAGCACATAATAAATTATATACTTATAAAAACTTAACAAACAGAGAATCAACAGAGTTAATTATTGAAAGTATTCCTTTCAAAGATACATCTATCAAAGTTATGTGGTCAGAGATGAAAGAACTTAATCAAGTCGCAGGTTATGTTTATAATTACACTGATCATGTTGATATTGTTGTAAACGCTAAAATGTCATCTGAAAAACAACATAAAGCAATAATTCTATTATTACCATTTGCTGTTAGTTGTATTCAACAAAAATCAAATCAAGAAGAACCCTATTCAGTTATCAAAATTATAGATTTATATACTGATGATTATAAAGATGTCATTGCTCATACGCTATTTCCATCAAGTATATGCCATGAAATATTAGATTTTTATAAATTAGATAAACCAAAAACAAAAGAAAAAGCTTTTGTTATTGCTCAATATTTATCTAATAAAATCAATGTATATCCTGATTTAATTGAATATCAAATTAAAGCGATTAGCGACATAAAAAATAAATAAACATATTTAATCAGAGTGCTTCTAGCACTCTTTTTTTATCTTAAATTCAAAAGAGGCTATAACAGCCTCTAGTCCCACACATGAATATACATACTAAAAAAAATAAAAGGAGTTTTTATCATGAAAAAATCAGAATTAAGAGAAATTATTAAAGAGCAAATCATGGTCATATATAATGATTTTGATGGTCGTGATTGGCATTATGTTGGTGTGCCATTAGAAAATAAACGTTTAGGTATAGCAATTACTTTAGGTAAACGCTGTATCGAAGATATTTCAGTCATCTTCCACTGCGAAGAGTTTAATGAACAAATG
>OCJN01000333.1_pt1 | contig 8297 bp, 9 predicted proteins | sample 1480731 | NCBI WGS metagenome assembly OCJN01 (sample SAMN05301479, study PRJEB22388) | human skin metagenome | isolation source: Infant 1 DOL 23 skin | host: Homo sapiens | place: USA: Pittsburgh, Magee-Womens Hospital of UPMC | collected 2013/2014 | reverse complement strand
GTGCTCTTCCGATCTCTGCGATTTATGTTGCACATTCGGAAGATTTGTTGGATGAAGCCACTTATCTGACTGATGTCGCTGACTTGCAAAATGCGGAAGCGGAGTAATTAATGAAAAAGCAGACTTCTTGTATGGAAGTCTGCTTTTTTCGTTATTGTTATTTTGAATATATTCATTAAAAAATAACTTTTTTAAATAAAAATTCTAGTTATTAATATACGCAACAGCACTACCGCTACCAAACTTAATTCCTGGCAAACATTTTTTATACAAATTGAGCTCTTTTAATGTGTCTTTTCTACTTGATAAAGCTTGGAATGCATAACGAGTAAATCCATTCTCAAATATTTTTGATTCTGAATACTTTGAAGAAACTTTGTATGCAGCAACAACAGCATTGTCCGCTCCAGTGTTAACGGCAATAATATAGCGAATACGGTGTATTTTATCACGACCAATTACCCAGTTACCCAAGGTCCGCGATTTCAAGTTATTAACATCACGTAATGTATCATCTAATGGATACTCTTTCGTTTCATCCTTACTAAGGCGAAAAGCATCTCTTACTTTCACCGCTAGAATCAACTCATCTGTTGCTATTTCACTTATTGACATAGGTTGAAAACCAAAACATTCTTCAATGTCTTCCACTAACATAGCTTTAGAACCATGCCCTTTTACTAAGTTTGTCAACGGTAGCCTTTGAATAAGCCGTGCATAATTAATCAACGCATTTTCACTTGCAAAAGCCTCAGCTTCAGATAATCCATAACTAAGTATATAGCTTAGTACTTGCATCCCCAATGCATTTATCTCTTGAATCGTTTTTATTTTTAATGTTCCCGCTGTTTCATCGTTTTTTAATAAATTTGATTGTCGCAACAAATTTAGCGCAGCTTGTCGATGAGCAAAAACACGATTATCTTTCCCTTTACCAATATAAAAAGGTTGGTTGTTTCTTGGATCAACCAAACAGTATACATAATAAATATGCTGATTATCTTTTTGTAACTTATTTAGTGTTGGGGCAGAAAACTTATCTAACATCTATTTTGACTCCTTCTTTCTAAATTTCCGCTTCTTAAACACCGCCCCTACTTATGATAAGGTTCCCCTTTCATAATCCGAAAACCGCGATAAATTTGTTCCACTAATACCAAACGCATTAACTGATGTGGATAAGTTAAGCGGCCAAAAGAAATTTGTTGGTTACTTCGCTGAAGGACTGAATCACTGAGACCTAAGGAGCCACCAATGACAAACGTTAGGTTACTTTTGCCACTAATCCCTAATTGTTCAATTTCTTTTGAAAATTCTTCACTAGATAATTGTTTGCCCTTAATGGCTAAAACAAAGACGTATTCGTTGTCATTAATTTTTCCCAAAATACGTTGGCCTTCTTTTTCTTTGACTTGAAGCATTTCAGCGTCACTGAGTTTTTCCGGGGCTTTTTCATCTGGGACTTCAATGATTTCCATCTTGGCATAGCTATTTAAACGTTTTAGATATTCATTAATGCCTTGAATCAGGTATTTTTCTTTCAGTTTTCCGACTGTTACTAGTTTAATTTTCACCTATTCCACTACTTTCTCGTTTTCTCTTCTTTCTTATTTTAGCACGAAGTTTGGCTACTTTCCACAACGTTTCCACATACTTATACACATATACACAGAGTTATCCACAGAAGAAACTAAAAAATTACTTTATTTAACAGCTTTTTCAATACAAACACATATTCGCCACTGATTTGTCCACATTATCCACATTCTGTGGATAACTTTCCTGAAAACTGTACACAGAGTTATTCCCGATTTGTTCACATTTTTCTGTGTATAACTTTTTCATTCGTATTTTTTCTGTAATTTTTCCCTAAGTTGTTCATAAAAAATTCAAAGCTATTCGATAGACTAAAGGAGTAGGAAACAGATATACTTAATATAGAAAATTCAGATGCACTTATTGGGAGGTTATTTTATGCAACGAAAAGATGTTACACCTAATTCAGATAAAAAAAGTTTATTGCAAAAATTTGGGATTGGTTTAGCTGGCGGCTTACTTGGTGGCGCCCTTATTCTAGGAGGCGCTTATTCTGGGATTATTCCCACACCCAACGGCGGAAATAATGCGGCGACGACGACGTCCACTAATCACGGTGATACAAAAGTCAGCAATGTGAGTTACAATGTTTCTAGCGATGTCACAAAAGCCGTGAAAAAAGTTCAAAATTCTGTGGTTTCTGTCATTAATATGCAAAGTGCTAGCAACAATTCTTCGGCTGATGATCCTTTTGGGGGATTGTTCGGTGGGAATGAAGGTACTCAAGACTCTTCCGGCAACAATGGTAACGATTTAGAAGCAGCCAGTGAAGGTAGTGGGGTTATTTATAAGAAAGATGGTAAAACGGCTTATGTCGTGACAAATAACCACGTCGTAGATAAAGCACAAGGATTGGAAGTTGTTTTGTCTGATGGTACCAAAGTGAAAGGCGAATTAGTCGGAACCGATGCTTATACGGATTTAGCCGTGATTAAAATTTCTTCCGACAAAGTTGATCAAGTCGCTGAGTTTGGGAATTCTAGTAAAATCACAGTCGGTGAGCCTGCTATTGCAATTGGTTCCCCTCTAGGTTCTGATTATGCTAACTCTGTCACACAAGGAATCATCTCTTCTGTGAATAGAAATATTACCAATAAAAACGAGTCTGGTGAAACCATCAATATTAATGCCATTCAAACCGATGCTGCCATCAATCCAGGAAACTCTGGTGGTCCACTAATCAATATTGAAGGACAAGTCATTGGCATTAACTCAGTAAAAATTGTGCAATCAACTAGTCAAGTGAGCGTTGAAGGGATGGGCTTTGCCATTCCAAGTAATGACGTAGTCAACATTATCAACCAATTAGAAAAAGATGGTAAAGTGACACGGCCAGCTCTTGGGATTACGATGTCTGATTTAACAGGTATCTCTTCACAAAAACAAGAACAAATTTTAAAAATTCCAGCTTCTGTAAAAACTGGCGTAGTGGTTCGTGGTGTTGAAGCAGCGACCCCTGCTGAAAAAGCTGGATTGGAAAAATACGATGTTATCACGAAAGTTGACGGCCAAGACGTAAGCTCTACTACAGATTTACAAAGCGCGCTTTACAAGAAAAAAGTTGGCGACAAAATGGAAGTGACTTATTATCGTGGTTCTAAAGAAATGAAAGCAACCATCGATTTAACCATTGATAAATCAGCTTTAACACAACAAAATAATCGCTAATACAAAATGACCTAATATGTAGAACAACTGTCATTCTGAATGTCCTACATACACTACTAGACCTCACGAAGAAAAAGCACCTACAGAATATCCTGAAAGGGAATTTCTGTAGGTGCTTTTGTCTGTTTTTACTAAGGTCAACTTTTTCAATTCCTGATTAGGATAAAAGATATTCTTACTGACTTTCATCACCTAAAAATCAGCTATCTAAATTGTGACTCTTTTTCCATAACACTTCATTAACTCAGACAGATTATTTGCTAGTAAAACCACTGTCAATACCCCTATTATTGTGAATGCTTCTTTTTATAATTTACTAACATCAATAACATGGTCAACTTTTTCAAAAACTCGTGGATCATGCGTTGCAAAAATAACAATTGTATTTGGCGAAACTAATTCTAAAAGTAATTGAATAATCGACTGACCCGTTACTTCGTCCAACGCACCTGTAGGCTCATCTGCTAATATAATTTGTGCTTTTTTCAGTAAAACCCTTGCAATTGCAACTCTTTGAGCCTGTCCTCCTGAAAGTTCGTAAATTTTCATTTTTAAATAGCTTTCATCAAGTCCAACTTTCTTTAAAGCTTCAATTATACTTAACCGATTATCAATAATTTTTAAATTTTCATACACCGTTGCTTCATCCATTAAAGCATAGTTCTGAAAAACATAGCCCAAATATTGACCAAAATACTTAGATTCTTTCATTTTCCAAATATCTTTACCCTCGAAATAAATCTTACCCTCAGTAGGTTTTTCTAATCGTCCAATCGCATTTAATAGCGTTGTTTTCCCCGAACCTGAAGGTCCAACCAAAGCATAAGAATGATTTTTTTCCAATTGTATATTTAAATCTGTGTAAATCTGCTTTCCCCCATATCGCTTTTCTAAATGTTCTATTTTTATCATAAAATTTCAAAATCTCCTTTTATAATTTGGACTCGTTTCTTCTTAATTAAGTAAAACGCCCAAGATATCATGAGCGAAACTTCTGTCAAACATAAAAAGTTTAGGCTAGCAAAAATAAACCAATTTTTTGTATAAAAAAGAAGACTACTGCTTATACAAATAATCCCTACTACTAAGTAAAACAAACACTTGAAAATCTCAAAAATTGTATTGCCTCCTAGTAAATTTCTTATCACTATTTGTTTCCCACGACTTCTAACTTGTGTAACTACATACTGATAAATCACGAAAAATTGTGCAATAAGTAAAACACTAATAGCGATTAGTGTTCCTCTTAACTGACTCATTAGCGTTTCTTTTTTGATAAAAATTGCTTTTGCAGCATTTGTCATTCCACTAAATGACTGATTTAATCCAGAAGATTTCAACGCTAGCAAGACTTTTTCTTGTTTAAATAATCCATCAAAAACCACTTGCGGATACAAAGAATTTAAGACCTCATCTTCTGATGGAAATAATGAAAAATCTAGTTCTACAATAATTTTACCTTCTGCTTCTTGATGAGCAAGAACATCATTATTCTCATGGTAGTTAAATAGAAAAGTTTTTTGTTCGTTAGGAATACTATTAAAGTCACTGTCTTCTATATCTATTGTTGTATATTGGAACCATTCATAATAGATAATTTTTTTGATGTCTTCGATTTGTTCTTGATACTTTTCAGGAACATAGACTGTTATTCGCTTGCTTGCCTCTTTAGGCCATTGATTTTCAGGATATTCTTTTCGATTTTTCTGGACAACTGCTGGATTCACATAGTGTATTTGTTGTGCTATTTTCGTATCAATGCCTGTTTCCTTTAATTGATTGGTTAATTCGGGGATGTTCATTTCTTCAGCGGTTCCTAAATCTGAAGATTTTGAATATAACCATTCGTCAGAACTAAAAAATTGAACAAATTGTTTGTTTTCTTCACTTTCTTCGATAATGTCTTCCCATTTCACTTCACCTTTCACATTTTTTTGTTCTGTATTTTTTTCAAACCAGTCAATTTTCACAAAATCTGCTGCTGCTTGCCAATGATCCAACGTTTTTATTTGATTGCAAAGTGTTCGATTTACTTTCAGACTTTCATTAATTGTCAGGCCAAAAATAAACAGAGCCAGTAAAATACCGATTAACCAGACGACCTGAACAAATGTCTTATTTTCTTTATTTTTCAATATTTGAATAGGTTTAAACAACGCTACGTTTAAGAAAAAAAGACTATTAGAAATTAAACTTATCACAATCAAAAGGAGCATATTTACTACATTTAATAAAATAAATGTCTTAACAAAAACACTCGTGATATTTCCCAGGTAACTACAAAAGATCAAGATGATAGACAATGTTGATAAAATTAAGACCAATATATCGCTACTCATTTCCTTTATCATCTGTTTTCTTAACAGTCCCAAACTTCGCTGAATCATTGCTTTTTTCAAATAAAACATTTTGATAGCGAAAAGTAATAATGCGAAAATAAAAAAAACTGTCCATACAGAATATGAGCGTAAGTTTCCGAATAAAAAATCAAGAGGCGCCAACCACCAACCTATATCCCCTGCTTTGTATTTGAAGCCTTTTCCAGTTAACTTGCTTTGCATTGTTTTATTCAAAGGCTTACTACTATAATACATACCTGTCAGTTCTGTATCAGATAATAATTGTTTATCTTGTGTATAATTTCCATCTGAATTGGACAACCATCGAGGTGCATGACCAAAAACAAAGGTCGATTGATGATTATTTGTATAAATTGGTTTAAATAAAACTAAGTCTTGTTCTTTAGCAAATTTCTCTAATTCAGTAATAACGCTAGTCTTGTCCCTTTCTTGACTATAACTAGTAATATTCACTGCACTTTCTGCAGGATATTTAAGATCATTACCAAACTCTTTTATCTCGCTAAAAGAAAGCACTGCTAATAGTCCCGTTATAATCAACAAGACACTGATTCGCCATTTCATATATTACCTCCCTCAATAGACGAATTGAGCGAAACGTTATTCCACAAAGCCAACGTTCCACTCAATTTTTGTTCATTATATTATATCTTAAAAATTATACCAATCATAATATGAATTAGCGACTAGCCAATACCACTGTTTTTGCGCGCCTGCTCTACTTTTCACATTTCCATATGCATCTGTAACAGAGGCATAACTTCCTAAGCGAACAGGAGCTTCTAAATAATAATAAGAATATGCGTAGTTTGACTTTGTAACCCCATACTCCCAAGTATCTTTGTAATGGGGATGTGGATAAGCAACTGCGGCTTCTACAGATTTCCCACCAAAAACTACACTACTAAAAAAACCGACACAAACAAGACCAACAAATAATACTTTTTTCATTTTTTCTTCCTCCATTTCATTATTTGAAAACGATTAGAATACGATTTCAAAATAATGGTATCAAATATAAAAAAAACTGTCAACTATTGATTTTATTTTTTAAAAAACATTTGAATTATTATATAAATAAAAAAAGAAATATTTTAACATTTGGAACATGTAGCTATTTTTAATATAAAATGTCCCTTTGTTAAACTAGCCGAATTTTTAATTCATTTGAATAATAATTATCTTTAAACATAACAAAAAGCATCGTCCTATTTATTTGGCTAAATAGGATGATGCTTTTTTATTGCACTAGTTTTCTATTGATCGTTTCTTTTATTCTCCTACCGCAAATGCAGAACCAACTTCTGCATCAAAAGGCAATTCTAAGATTCCTTTTTTAGCAGGTGCATTTGGTAAACGTAATTCTTTTGCTGAACAAATCATTCCAAAACTTTCTTCCCCACGTAAAACCCCTGGCCAAATCATTAAACCATCAGGCATCATTGCGCCTGGTTTGGCCACAACTACTTTTTGTCCTGCTTTGATGTTCGGTGCGCCACAAACAATTTGTAAGATTTCGCCGTTGTCTACTTCTGTTTGTGTGATAGATAGATGATCTGAATCTGGGTGTTTTTTACATGATTTGACAAAGCCAACCACAATTTTAGGGGTGTCGTCTTTTTCAAGGGTTTCTGAAAATCCCGCATCTTTAATCGCTGTATTGACTTTTTCGATTTGCTCGTCTGTTAAAGTTACTTGGCCGGTGCCATTAATGTCGCCTAGAAGCGCTGAAGCATTGAAAATATTCCAAGCTACCACTGTTTCTGGTGCCTCAACTAAACTTACACGTGCCACATCGCCGACACGTTTTACTTGGTTTTCCGCACCTTGATCGTCCGCAACGATGACAAGTAAAACATCGCCAACGTGTTCTTTATTATATGCAAAAATCATTTCTGTTCCTCCTCTGTCGTTTTCCTGTCTTATCTTATCAAAAATTGACCCATTGTGCATACTTTTTTGTCGAAAAACTAAAAGACTTGGAAAATATGTCGCTACGACTTATTCTCCAAGTCCTCAATTTTGAGTGACAAGCCGCTGATCCTTTGAAAAAACAAAAGAAACGTTAGGTCAACTCTCTATTCAATCAATAACTTTTTTTACTTATTTTTCTTCAGAGTGAACAATTAAGACATCGCAAGGGGCTTGACGAATAATGTAGCTACTGACGCTTCCCATGACCACACGTTCGACTGCGTTTAATCCTGATTGTCCCACCATAATTAAATCAACATTGTATTTTTCAGGTAATTCATGACTCATGACTTCTTTGGGCGAACCAAACATGGTAACTGTTTCAACATTATGAAAATCAACGCTTTCAGCATACTTTTTACAATCGGTCATTAATTCTTCCGCAGCAGCTGTTTCTTGATCAATTAATTGATCATTTAACGTCGAATACCCCATCATTGTATACACTTGATTTTCTAAAATATTTGCAACAATGACTCGGCTTCCGTTTCGACGAGCAACCTCAATTGCACGTTCATAAGCTAAATTAGCTTGATCACTACCGTCTACGCCGACAAGAATATTTTTATACATTTGTTCTTCCATTTTCGTCACCTTCCCGATGGAGGCTGATCTAAAAGGCTTCTTTGACTAAGAAATTAGAGTCAAAAATGAATTTAGGACCCTTGCGCAGAACGCCCTTTTGTCCAGCTGATTCTC
>OCJN01000331.1_pt1 | contig 8435 bp, 8 predicted proteins | sample 1480731 | NCBI WGS metagenome assembly OCJN01 (sample SAMN05301479, study PRJEB22388) | human skin metagenome | isolation source: Infant 1 DOL 23 skin | host: Homo sapiens | place: USA: Pittsburgh, Magee-Womens Hospital of UPMC | collected 2013/2014 | reverse complement strand
CTTTATTTTAAGTGAAGGAATGCTTGTTTTTTATTATTTAAGAAAGCCTAAGTTGTCGTTCTTAGAGCATAGGCATCCAAGAAAATTCTTGACAGAATGGATAGTGGTAACCGTGAACGCACTTCATAATCGGGGAAAAAGGAGCCTTCTGATTTGAAGCCCACGAACGGAATTTCAATATATTTCATTAAACTAGAGTGTTTGCTTGCAGTTAAAAGGATAGTCCCAATTTCTGAGTCGTAACAGTTTTTACCAGCGACAACTAATTCTTGAGTTTCTCCGTTTAAAGAAACAAAAAGAGCCACATCTTTTTTTGATAACTTTTTACTAATATTTTTAATAATTTCTGGGTCCGTATGCAGTTCACAGTATTTGCCAGCCAATTGAAACTTAACCATCATTTCCTGAGCAATTAATTCTGAAAAACCTCTAGCAAAGATAATAATCCGTCGAGAAGCCTTGATTTTTTGGATCGCATCTTCGATATTACCAATTTCAATCATGTTAATCGTGCGAGTTACTTCTTCTTCATTCTTTAAAATGGCCGTCCGAATTCCTCGGTCTACTTTTTCTAATGCTGAAAAATTTATATTTTGGTTTTCTTTATCTTTCAAGTGATGCTTGAAGGATGTGAAACCTTCATAGCCTTTCTTTTTCATGGTTCTTACAATCGTCGCAGTTGATACGTTGGCTCGTTCGCTTAATTTTACAATGGAATAATCAGGGATTTCTAAAATATGTGTTTCGATAAAATGCCAGAGATATTGCTCAGACTCTCTCAATTTTTGTTCCATAATGGCCAGCCCTTCTTTCTTTCACTAAAAAACATTTATAAGCCTATTTTTAATGAAAAAAAATAAAAAAGCTAGAGAAATTATGAAATTGTAAATGTTTTCTATATTTTTGCGAAAGAATGAAAACCTTTACATGGTATTTTGAGACATAATAAAGAGGAGAAAGGAGGAACTACAGTGACTATTTATACATGTACATTAAATTTAGCCATTGATTTATTTATCGAAACAGAAGAGCTAGTTCCTTTTGTCGTGAATCGCACGAAGGAAGATGATATTCAAGCAAACGGGAAAGGAGTCAATGTTTCCCTAATTTTAAAGATGTTAGGGATTGATAATACCGCTTTGGGAGTCAAAGCTGGTTTCACTGGGAACTATGTCGAGGATTATTTAAAAGAAAAAGAGATAACCACTGATTTTATCGAAGTCGCTGGCACAACGAGAATCAATGTGTTTACAAAAGTTACCCAAGATCAAAAGGAATACAAATTAGTCAATAAGGGACCAAAATTATCTGAAGAACATGTACAACGTTTTTTGAAAAAAATTTCAGAGTTACGTAAAGGGGATTATTTGTGCGTATCAGGAAGTTTACCACAAGGGGTTTCGCCAAGTATTTTGATTGAAATTAGCCGAATTTGTTTTGAAAAGCAGGTGTTCTTAATTTTAGACAGTAGTTATGAAGAAATTTTAGATTGTTTGCCTTATCAACCATTTTTATTGAAACCAAATGAAGAAGAACTTCAAGAGTGGTTTCATACAGAAGTGCAGACTAAGGACGATTACATTTTTTACGGACAAGAATTACTGAAGCGGGGAGCCAAAAATATTTTACTTTCTTTAGGTAGTGAAGGGGCTTTATTTATGAATAATGAAAAGGTTCTTTCAGGCAATTCACCAACTGGAATGGTTGTGAATACAGCTTGTTCAGGGGATGCAATGTTAGGTACCTTTTTAGCTGGCTGGCATCAAGGACTTTCATTGGAAAAAAATTTAAAAAGAAGTATTGCAGCAGGTAGTTCAACAGCATTTCGCAAAGGATTGACAGATTTTTCAGATGTTCAGGAGTTAGAGCAACAAATAAAGATTCAAGAGGAGGAATAAACAGATGGCTACGTATCAATTAATAGCTGCTACAGGTTGTCCGACGGGAATAGCGCACACGTATATGGCACAGGAGGCATTGGAACAAGCTGCGAAACGTAAAGGTATTACGATTAAGGTTGAAACACATGGTCAGATTGGTATAGAAAACGAGTTAACACCTGCAGAAATCCAAGGAGCGGAGGCAATCATTATTGCCGCCGACAAAGACGTTCAAGCAGAACGTTTTGCTGGGAAACGAATTATTGATGTCCCTGTCAGCGTTGGCATTAAAGAAGCAGATCGCTTAATTGAAGAAGCGCTCGCAGGAAAAGGATCGATTGCGGCCGAAAACCAAGCAGTGGACGAACTTGAACAGGAGACACAAATTTCTTCAGGAAATGTTGGACATAGTATTTATAAAAACTTAATGAATGGCGTTTCTCACATGTTGCCGTTTGTAGTAGCAGGCGGCATTTTAATTGCTCTTTCTTTTGCTATTTGGGGTATTTATTCATTTGATCCAGAAAGTAGTCAGTATAATGCTACCGCTGCTATGTTAAAAAGTATTGGTGATGCCTCAATGGGAATGATGGTGCCAATCTTATCTGCGTATATCGCAGAGGGGATTGCGAAACGACCTGGTTTGGTTGTGGGCTTTGTCGGTGGTTTGATTGCTAACACTGGTGGTACTGGCTTTTTAGGAGGGATATTATCTGGTTTCCTTGCTGGGTATTTCATTCTTTTATTACAAAGAGTATTTAAAGGTTTGCCTAAATCATTAGATGGTTTAAAAGCAATTTTCCTTTATCCAGTCATTGGCGTTGCAGTTATTGGTATCACTATGTCTTTACTAGCAGATCCGATGAAAGCTGTTAACGAAGGAATGATGAGCTTTTTAGCTAGTTTCCAAAATTCCAGTCCGTTGGTTTTAGGAATTATTGTGGGTTGTATGTGTGCCTTTGATATGGGAGGTCCAGTTAATAAAGCGGCCTATGTTACTGGAACGGCACTCTTAGCTCAAGGAAATACTTCTTTTATGGCAGGAGTTTCTGCTGCCTGCATAGCGCCACCTTTAATTACAGGCTTTGCTACATTATTCTTTGGAAAATACTTTGACACAAATGAACGCAATGCGGGCCTAGTGAACTTTATTTTAGGCTCCACACATATTACAGAAGGCGCTATTCCGTTTGCGGCAAAAGACCCATTGAAGGTTTTACCAATTATGATGCTCGGATCTTCAATTGCGGCAGTCTTAACGTATATGTTTGGGGTACAAGTGCCAGCACCTCATGGAGGATTTCTTGTTTTACCAGTTGTTACTCACGCTGTTCAATGGGTTCTGGCAATTTTAGCTGGTTCATTGGTAGGTGGTTTATTGCTAGGTTTTGTACAAAAAAGTAGAATCGCCAAACAAGAGCAATCGTTATCAAAAAAATGAAATAACAGGAATTAGGAGTGGATGGAATGGCTTTTATTAAAGAAAATCATATTTTTTTAAATCAACAGTTACAAACGCAAGAGGATGTTTTTCACTTTTTAGCAAAAAAATCAACAGAATTGGAAGTTGCTCAGGACGCACAGGAAGTTTTCGATAAACTGAACGAGCGAGAACAAGAAGGAACAACGGGGATGATGAATGGATTTGCGATACCTCATGCAAAAGCAGCAACGATTCAACAAGCGGCCATTATCATCGTTACCTTGGACCAAGGTGTTGAGTGGCAGAGCCTTGACAACCAATTAACGGAGTTTGTGATTGCGCTGTTTATTCCAGATGCCGAAGCTGGCACGACACATTTGAAATTACTCTCTTCCGTTGCGCGCCTCCTTACTTCTGGACTGAAACAAGCAAGTTCGCCAGCTGAAATTGCTACGTTACTAAATAATCAATTAGGAGAGGGAACAGAATGAAAAAAATTAGTGAACAAAAACGTAAACATTTAGAAAATCTGGTAGATGATCAAGGGATTATTGGAGCACTAGCCATTGATCAACGTGGGGCCTTAAAACGCATGATGGGAAAATACAAAGAGGTGACTGCGCAAGAAATCAGTGACTTTAAAGTATTAGTATCTCGTTGCTTAACACCAGAGACTTCAGCAATTTTGTTGGATCCAGAATATGGCCTAGCTGCTGCTGAAAATCGAGCACAGACTTCAGGTTTGTTACTTGCGTATGAAAAAACGGGCTACGATGCTTCGACACCAGGACGGTTACCCGATAGTCTTGATGTTTGGTCGGTTAAGCGTTTAAAAGAAGCGGGCGCAGACGCGTGTAAATTTTTACTTTATTACGATGTTGACGAAAGTGAAGCAATCAATGAACGAAAGAAAGCTTATATAGAACGGATTGGTTCAGAGTGTTTAGCCGAAGAAATTCCATTCTTTTTAGAAATTGTCTCTTATGATGCAAACAATTCGGATAGTGCTTCAAAAGAATACGCTAAAGTAAAACCGCACAAAGTAATTGAAGCGATGAAAGAATTTTCAAAGGATCGCTATAATGTTGATGTTTTAAAAGTAGAAGTCCCTGTGAATATGAATTTTGTAGAAGGTTTTGGCACTGAAAGTCTTTATAGCCAAGATGAAGCGCAGGCTTTTTTCAACATGCAAAGTGAAGCAACACAACTTCCATTTATTTTCTTGAGTGCAGGGGTTAGTGCTACGATGTTTCAGGAAACATTGAAATTTGCAAAAAAAGCAGGTTCCTCGTTTAATGGAGTCTTATGTGGTCGCGCAACTTGGGCAGACGGCGTGCTTCCATTTGTTCAACAAGGTTCAGAAGCAGCCGTTGCGTGGCTTGAAACAACTGGTAAAACAAATGTTGACGAATTAAATCAGGTTTTAAGAGAGAGCGCAGTATCAGTCTTTGAAAAAATACAGTAATTAAGCTGAAAATATTTACTGAATTTGAACTAATTGGTCATCTGAATTAAATTTTTTCAGAAATCGTCTTCTTTAAGTGAACTCAATGTACGCAAACTCAAAAGATATGATATAATTATTTCGATATCGATGTATGAACACCCAAAAAGTAACATTGCTTTACTTTATTTGGGGAAAGTTGGGGTATTATGGGAATTCCTAAAGAAGGCGAGTTTGTAACCATTCAGAGTTATAAACATGACGGACATTTACATCGAACGTGGCGTGATACGATGGTACTAAAAACGAGCGAGTATTCTTTAATTGGTGTGAACGATCACACGTTAGTAACGGAATCCGACGGACGTCGTTGGGTGACTCGTGAACCAGCCATTGTTTATTTTCACAAGAAATATTGGTTCAATATAATAGCAATGATTAGAGAAAAGGGGGTTTCGTATTACTGCAATCTGGCTTCGCCATATGTTTTAGATGACGAAGCGTTGAAGTATATTGATTATGATTTAGATATCAAGGTTTTTCCAGATGGTGAAAAACGTTTACTAGACGTTGATGAATATGAATTTCATAGCAAACTAATGGATTATCCAGAAGATATTGACTTCATTTTAAAAGAAAATGTCAAGACTTTAGTGGATTGGATTAATAACGAAAAAGGCCCCTTCTCGCCCGAATATGTAGATATCTGGTATCAACGTTATCAACAGCTATCAAAAAAATAGCCGATGTAAACAGCCCACAAAAGGAGCTTGGAGCATTAGCCAAAATGGCTAATGCTCCAAGCTCTAAATTTTCCGATTTAATTGGTGTTATAGTTCTTTATTCATTTCGTAGTGTTCAATGCCAGCATCCATAAAAGGTGCTCCTGTTTTTTGATAACCTAAACGTTCATAGAAGCCTACAGCGGTGACTTGTGCTCCTAGAGTAATCTTGTGGTAGCCTTGTTCTTTGGCAAAATTTTCCGCCGCTTCCATAATCATTCGTCCATAGTCGGCGCCACGGTAAGCTTTTTCAACGGCCATTCGTTGTAATTTCATAACGCCATTTTCTAGTGGAAGCAAGCGACAAGTTGCGACAGCTACATGATCCGTGTACAAAACAAAGTGAATACAATGTGCTTCATATTCATCGATTTCCATCTCTTCTGGTACCCCTTGTTCCGCTACGAATACGCGTTGACGAAGCCGGACAGCATCTAAATAAAGATCACTCATGGTATCTTTTGTTTGAGCTACATGCATAGAAAAACCCCCAAGTTCAGAATCTGTTTCTATTTTATTATACCACGAAAAAGTTCTAGCAATGAAGTATTCTCAATGACTGAGGGGGGAAGGTGTGATAAAATAAAACAGCAACAATTGAACAAAAATAAAGGAGGAGCCGCTGTGATTAATCGATTTAAAGAATCGAAATTATTTTTCTGGTCAGTTGAATTACTTGTCGTAGCCATGCTATTATTTATTGCTTCGAAAATTAATTTCTTATTTGCACCGATTGGGACATTCTTTTCAACGTTGTTTGCCCCAGTCTTAGTAGCAGGCTTTTTGTATTATTTACTAAATCCTGTGGTCAATCTACTAATGAAGACGAAAATGAAACGAATTTATGCCGTCTTACTGGTATTTTTATTACTAATCATCGCATTAGTTCTGATCTTATTAACAATTATCCCTAAGTTGGCAGATCAGCTAGCTAGTTTAGCATCAAGTATGCCAGATTTCTTTAAACAAGTGGAGACCTGGATTTATGAGATTGCGGAGTTACCTATTTTTAAACAAATTGATTTAACAAGCTATATTGAAAAAATGGATATTTCTTATGCCAATATTATCCAACAATTTTTAAGTAGTTTATCAAGTAGCTTAGGTTCAATCGTATCAACGGTGGCGTCAACCACCATTGTTTTGGTCACTGCGCCATTTATTTTATTTTATATGTTAAAAGATGGAGACAAGCTAGTACCAGCGATTCAACGTTTTTTACCTGAAAAAAGAAAAGATGATATCGTGGATCTTTTAGGACAATTGAACCAAACCTTATCCAGTTATATTAGTGGACAAGCGATTGAATGTTTATTTGTCGGTACATTTACGATTATTGGGTATTCATTGCTTGGCGTTCGTTATGCCTTTTTATTTGGTGTCATTGCCGGCTTTACGAATTTGATTCCCTATCTAGGACCTTATCTAGGATTAGCGCCTGCTGTCTTAGTGACCATCTTTAATGAACCCGTCAAAGCAGCCTTATGTTGTTTAGTGGTGCTAGTGGTTCAACAATTGGACGGAAATATTATTTATCCAAACGTTATCGGAAAATCTCTAAAAATCCATCCATTAACGATTATTTTAATTTTATTGGTAGCAGGAAATTTAGCAGGTTTGCTAGGTATTTTCCTCGGTGTCCCATTTTACGCAATCTGCCGGACCATTATCTACTATGTTATTGATATGGTCAAAGCGGGTCGTAGTGAAAAAGTTACCAATGCTGTTCTTTTAGGGAATGAAACAAATACGAAAGAAAATAACGGTTAATGATTGAATCCGCTAATCTTTCGTGCTATGATTTTATGGATTAGGATAGAAAATAACCTGTCATAATACTGATTGTGTCTGTTTCTAAGCCTAACCATAAAAAGAGGAAGAACGTTAAAAGAGTACGAAAGTACAGCCTCGGAATTATCAACAATTAAGGAGAGAGAGAACATTATGAATAATGCTGACCCTGAGAGTCAGTCGCTAATTGCGCAACTTCTATTATTAGTCGTGTTGACGTTTATCAATGCCTTTTTGGCAGCGGCGGAAATTGCAGTCGTATCTGTTAACAAGAATCGTGTGGAACAAAAAGCGGAAGACGGCGACGCAAAAGCTCAAAAATTGCTTAAGGTATTGCAAGACCCCAATAACTTTTTATCCACAATCCAAGTAGGGATTACTTTGGTTAATATCCTATCTGGTGCTTCATTAGCAGAGACTTTATCTAGTCGTTTGGCCCCTGTATTAGGTGGCGGCGCCGCAGCTAAGAGTCTTGCCAGTATCATTATCTTAGCATTGTTAACGTACGTTTCTATTGTATTTGGTGAATTATACCCTAAACGAATTGCTATGAATAAATCAGAAGAAGTCGCTCAATTGACTTCTGGTGCAGTCCGCTTTTTAGGAGTTATCGCGCGTCCCTTCGTTTGGTTGCTATCGGCTTCGACCGATTTATTATCCAAAATCACACCAATGACTTTCGATGATGCCGATTCGAAGATGACACGAGATGAAATGCGCTACATGCTTGAAACAGAAGGTGTTTTGGAAAACGAAGAACTAGAAATGCTACAAGGTGTCTTTTCATTAGATACAAAAGTGGCACGAGAAGTAATGGTTCCTCGGACAGACGCATTCATGGTTGACATCCAAGATGATGTCCAAGAAAACATCAATTTAATTTTAGGAGAAAATTATTCTCGGATTCCTGTTTATAGTGAAGACAAAGATAAAATTGTTGGTATTTTACATACCAAAACGTTACTAAAAGCTGCACGTAATTTAGGCTTTGAAAACATTGAATTAGGCGCGATTATCCAAGAACCATTATTTGTCCCAGAAACCATTTTTATTGATGATTTACTTTATGAGTTAAAACGAACACAAAACCAAATGGCGATTTTACTAGATGAATA
>OCJN01000330.1_pt1 | contig 8458 bp, 9 predicted proteins | sample 1480731 | NCBI WGS metagenome assembly OCJN01 (sample SAMN05301479, study PRJEB22388) | human skin metagenome | isolation source: Infant 1 DOL 23 skin | host: Homo sapiens | place: USA: Pittsburgh, Magee-Womens Hospital of UPMC | collected 2013/2014 | reverse complement strand
TGCTGTGGTTGACGGATATTTCAGAGTTTCCTGCTGATGACGGGAAAATCTACTTCTGAGCGTTGGTAGATTGTTTCGACGGAAAGATCGTGGGTGCAACAATGAGTTGTCATCCCAGTCAACAGCTTGCAAACGACTGCTTAGCACAGGCGATTGAAAATGATGCGCCTGCTCATCCGACAAGATTAGTGATCCATTCCGATCGGGGTTGCCACTATCGAGGTAATAATTGGATCCAAGCCTCCCAGGACACCGGTTTGCTCGTTCAATATCGAAAAAGGATGCTCACCTGACAATTCAGCGTGCGAGGGATTGTTCGCCCGAATGAAAAATGAAATGTTCTATGGCCGTAAATGGCGCCATCGCGAAGAATTAGAAAAGCGATTCATGACTATGTCGACTTTTACAACGAACCAAGAATCAAGCTTGAGTTCGGTGGATTAAGTATCAATCAACGCCGACGCAAACTGCTACTCCAAAAATTCCTAAAATGTTCGCATCCCCTACTGTTGTTTAACCCAAAAAATGACAGCAGCTTAGGGCGATTGAGAAAACCTATTGAGATTCTTCAATTTGGGAAAGTTCCATGCGTACATCTTTGAGGTGCTTTGCTAGCGCCGGAAGACGACCCTCCCCATGCCTATTCAAAGGAAAGAAACCAAACTTATTTTCATAGAGTTCACTGAGCTTTTGCCGACTAGAGTCTTCGCCACGCAATTCGACAACAAGATACGAACTCCCAACGCTCTCCGCTGCCTCACAAGTTTTCTTTTGCGCCCAAAACATAAGTATGTCTGAAACGTCTCCGCCTTTGAAGTCTTGGTCCACAGCAAATTTTCCAATTAGTGATGCAGGAATTTCTTGAAGCGACGTGGTACTGGAAGACACCCGTTGCTTCCTTGGGACATCTGACCTAGTAATTTTTGTATTACTGAGTGTGAAAAATCCAGCAACAACTCCAGTATCCCCTGAACAAGGCGTCAGAATCCAAACAGAAGCAAAGCCAGACTCTTGATACTCTAGAGCCTTACCCCTCAGCCACTTGTTCATTTGAGAATCGCGTGAAGAGAATCTTTCTAAGTCGAAATCAAAGGCATTTTCTAGCCGAACACAGCTGTAATCATTCAGCATATTTCGTCACGCTGCAAGCTTTCGTAAACGCTCTACGAAACCATCATGAGGACGAGGAGACCTTTCCTCCACCCTATCCAGAATCTCCCCTTCCGCAACAATCACCAATGGGTCAGGCAGGGAAAGATGCACGGAAAACGGCTTGCCGCTTTCTAAGACTCCAGAAGTATGAGGCGCGTGAGAAAGGTAGTAGTCAACCATTGCATCGCTGTCCATACGAGCTCGGGCCGCACTTCCTCGTTGCCCCCATGCGGACTTCCAAAGGTCTTCCGTGTGAGAGAGTTCTCGTAATTCCCAATAACTTAGGTGGCTATACCCCTCGTATACAGCATGAATTATTTCCTCAACATACGGATCACCGAAAGAATGATCGAGTTTCCACTCGTCTAGAACCCGGTCTATATCACCCGATGAGACACTTTCTTGTTTGCTATGGGCACTTAACAAATCCCCAACCACGGGACCATGCTTCATTGCCCACGTCTGCTCTGGATACAACTTCTGCCCAGTAAGACGAGCAAACCAAGCAAAGGAAAAGAAGCATAACTTTTGCAAGGCAATAGGACTCAATTCACTCTTCTCAGATTGCTCTATAAGTTCACGAGCAACTTGAAAAACTGACTGGTCGCGCATATCTTTCACTTCCTTTCGCCGGGTAGCTAATAAACCATCTCATCAACTACAGCACAGCAACAGGACTAAACACCAGGGTTCGCATGAGTGTAGCTCAATTAATTACGCACTAAATTCAACTAACTTGATGCTAGCAGATCTTCTGACTATTTACCCCACTCACTTTTAGGAAACAGTCACACAAAGGAAAGTCGGCACCACGAAGGTGCACTGTCGAACCTAAAAGGGAGGGTTAGCATTTCCAGATTGCACCCGAGGAGTTGACCACGCCCCGGTGATGGCGGTCTGGCCGTACTGGGTGAAGTGAAAGGCCCTCATTGTTTTCGTAGAGGGCCACAGCATCACGTTTGAACTGTTCGGAGATACCTAGGCATGGTGGTAAATTACCTTTCTTCCCAACCCAACCGGGTTGGATATCAGGCGTCTACCAAACAGGGTCAGGTCCTTACGAGCGCGCACCTCCCCCCAAAAAAGTCGCATACGCAATGACCGGCGGCGCAATATGGGCAATCCCAAATAGCAGCGAGCTAAGCATCACGCTGGCAAAGGCTGGAAGCTTGCGATCCAAGTACCCCATGAACAGGCGGCGAAACACAATTTCTTCAACCAGCGGTGCCAGCAATAGGTAGCACGCCAAAGAAAACGACCACCATCACACCATATCCATCAGCTGCGGGCATAATCGCACCCAAACCGCTCGTACCCAAGCTGGCCTTCAGTACGACAAAACTGTCGCTACCACTAGGACATCCATGGCAATGATGGCCGATATTCCGATAAGTGCGTCTTTTAGCCTGATGCCGTCTTTTGCCATGCCCCTACCCTAAAAGGCTGCCACCCATCCTAAAGAATCAATTTAGCCCAACAAGTAAAGCACCCTTTACAGTAAAGGACACTTGACATATTGTAGGTGTCAAGCACGCTTTACAACCACTTGCTACAGGAGGTTTGCATGGATGCCACCCGCTTTGGCCGCCCTAAGTTTGGCGGCACCCAAACCAAACTCATTACGCTATCCATTGCGGCTGGCGTGGGCCTTGCCGCAGCCGTCGGTGCAATTGTGGCCACGTTTGTTCACGATGATTCGCCCTGGCTAGCTTTTGCGGTGTACTCACTATGCATGCTTCCGGTTGCTACGGCAGCTAGCTGGGCATTCATGGTGGATCGCTCCACCATCCGCGGGGCAACGCCCGATCCGGAAAATTCCATCGAATCCCATTGGTATTCGCAAGCTTCCGAAAACACCCTGCACGCCATGCTCTTTGGCATCGGTGGCTTAGGCATTGTCTCTTCTTTTTGGGATTTTGAAATCTCCGGCACCCTTCTCACCATCATCTTAGGCGTCTTTGTCACCGGCACCTTTGGCATTAGCTACTTTGCCCACAAGCGGGCAGCGAGCTAAGCCATGGATAACCGGCTCAAAGAGATTCGCGAGAGCCAAGGTCTCTCGCAGCAAGGCTTGGCCACCGAGCTAGGCGTCTCGCGCCAAACGGTCATCAGCATTGAAAAGGGGCGTTACGATCCTTCGCTCCCCCTCGCTTTTCAGATCGCCCGCCGCTTTTCCTGCCACATCGAGGACATTTTTATCCCCGAGGCATAAACGCGCTGCGTTTAGGTGCTGCGCGTTACTTCTTAACCCCGCCGAAGCGACGGTCGCGTCGCGCGTATTCCTCAATGGCGGCGAAGAGATCCTCCGGGGTGAAATCCGGGAAGAGCTTGTCCTGGTAAATCATCTCCGCGTAGGCGGACTGCCAGAGCAGGAAGTTAGAGGTGCGCTTCTCACCGGACGGGCGCAGGAAGAGATCCACATCCGGCATGCTCGGGTCATAGAGGTGCTGCGCGATGGTTTCTTCCTTGATATCGCGCGGGTTGAGCTCGCCGGCGGCAACCTGCTTGGCGATGTCCCGGAATCCATCCACCAGTTCTGCCCTACCGCCGTAGTTCACGCACATGGCCAAGGTCATCTTGGTATTGTCCTTGGTCAACTCTTGGGCGGCCTCAAGCTCCTTAATAACTGAGCGCCACAAGCGCGGGCGGCGGCCGGCCCACACCACGCGCACGCCGCGCTCATTGAGCCACTCGCGCTGGCGGCGCAGCACGTCGCGGTTAAAGCCCATGAGGAAGCGGACCTCCTCCGGGCTGCGGCGCCAATTCTCCGTGGAGAAGGCATAGGCCGAAAGGTAGGGAACGCCGGCGGCGAGGCAGGCATCGACGACGTCAAGAAGCACGGCTTCTCCGCGCCTATGCCCCTCGGTGCGCTTCATGCCTTTCTCCTGGGCCCAGCGGCCGTTGCCGTCCATGACCAGCGCAATATGGCGCGGCATGAACTCGTCCGGGATATTCGGCGGGGTCAAAGTGCGGTTCGGGTCTGGCGTAATCACGGGCTATATTCTACTGCTCCATAACCTGCAATGCGGAAACATTGCGCTCCATGTGCCACTGCAGGTGCGCCCGCGCTAGGCGATGCCCCTCCTGCTTTTGGGCATTCGTGGGATTCGTCGGATAATTATGCTCTAAAAGCCACAGGTGATGTAGGGTCTCCGGATCCACCTCCGCGGCACCCGGAGGCCGGCATTCGTGGCACGCCGCCCCACCAACTGCCGGATGAAAGGCGTGGTGTGGACCTGGCCGGTTGCACTGGGCACAGTTAAAGAGGCTCGGCGCCCAACCGGCATGCGCCATTGCCTGCAGCAAAAAGGCATCCAACGTCATGGTTGGGTCCGCGGTTTGCAGCCGCCCCAAAGTCGCGGTAACGGATTCGTAGAGGTAGGGGTCATGGGCGGCGTCGGCGAACGCAAGGCGCTCGGCTGACTCCAGCACCGCGCAGGCTGCCGTGTAGCGCTCATAGTCCTCGATGAGGCGCGCGCCAAAGTAATCCACCGTATCCGCTTGGGAAATGGTGGCTAGATTTTTGCCCACATACAGCTGGACATCAAGGTTGACGAAGAGCTGCAGGCGCGAGCCAAAGCGCGACTTGGCGCGTCGCACACCCTTGGCCACCGCGCGCACAAGGCCGTGATCGCGGGTGAGCAGGACAATGACGCGATCGGCCTCGCCAAAATCGTAGGTTCGAATGACCACTGCGCGGTCACGATAGTTCTCGCGCATATCTGCTTAGAAACCGAGCCTGCCCAGTGACTTCGGGTCAGACTGCCAATTTTTCAACACTTTAATGCGCAAGTCTAGGTAGACGTTCTGGCCCAGCAGCTGAATTATTTCCTTGCGGGCATTGCCCACAATGCGGCGGAACCGCAAACCATCCTTGCCCTCAATAATGCGCTTTTGGCCAGGCCGCTCCAAATACAAAATGGCGTGGATATCCAATACCCCCTCGCGGGTGCGCGATGGCAGCATCTCGTCTACTTGTACTGCCACCGAGTGCGGCAGTTCCGCCTTCAAGCCGGATAATGCGGCCTCACGAATGAGTTCCTCGATGCGCTTTTCCTGGCCCTCATCAGTGATGTGATCATCCGGGTAGAACTTCGGGCCTTCTGGCAGGTGATCCACGATAACCTGCACGAGCTCATCGAGCTGCACACCTTCCTTGGAGGACACCGGAATGACTACCGCATTCGGATCATCTTGGGTAAGTAGCTCGTGCAGGGCCAGAAGCTGGGCACCTACTTGGTCCTTGCTGGCCTTATCCAGCTTGGTGACGATGCCGATAATCGGCGTCTTCGGCGCAATGGAGCGCACGTTTTCCAAAATCCAGCGGTCACCCGGGCCGATTTTCTCATCGGCCGGAATGGTCAAGCCGATAACATCCACATCGGCATAGGTATCCTTGACTACCTCGTTAAGGCGCTCGCCCAACAGGGTGCGTGGGCGGTGCAGGCCCGGCGTATCCACGACGATAACTTGGGCGTCTTCGCGGTGTACCAAGCCACGGATGGTGTGGCGGGTGGTCTCCGGCTGGTCGGCTGTGATCGCAATCTTTTGGCCTACCAGGGCATTGGTCAGCGTCGATTTACCGGTATTCGGGCGGCCGACAAAGGACACGAAGCCGGAACGGAATCCCTCAGGAGTATCGGTGTACTGCGAATAATCAAGCGGGGCGGCCGCATTCTCGGCGTCTTCCGGCACGGCATCATCAGGGTCTTCCGGAAGACCCTCGAATGCCGCATCAAACTGTGCATCAAAATCAGAACTCATTACCCGCAATAATAGCCCACAGAGTCAAGATCTCCGATTAGTTCACGGTCAAATCGCACCGGTGACACGACATAGCGCTAATCTGTGAAGAAACCTCTCTTCCCAGCACACACCGTGCTCACTCTCCGAAAGGCCCCTTCATGCCCCGCAAGTCCCCTGCCCTATTTGTGGGCGTTGCACTCACTCTCTTCCTCTCCGCGTGCTCTTCGCCCGATTCTGAAACATCACCGGAGACGAGCGCTACCTCTTCGACGACCTCTTCTTCGACCGCCACCAGTTCTTCGAGTACGGCCTCTTCTGCCGCTACCAGCAGCAGCGAAGAGAGCGTGGCTGAAAAACCTGCACATAGCGTTGCTCCCGAGCCGGAAACCCAGGCCGAGGCTGCGGCTGCGGAGCCGGAGTTACTGTATTGCGATCCAGGAAACCTGACCATCATCGGTACATTTTCTGACGGCACGGAAAGGCCCACAGAGCTATGCGACACCCCCGCTCATCGCCGATCTGTACGTGCAGAAGGAGTGTGCGGCAGTCTAGACGGCCGGTATAAGTACCCCGAGGAATGGGCTGAACTGTGCAATGGAGGCCTTCCACCGTCAGATTCAGATTCGTTTAATGACTATGGCGACGTAGATGCTGGGTACACACCAGAGTATGACGCTGTGTTAGATACTCCAGCCTTTGCCGATACAGGTGCCGTAGAAGGCTAAGAGTATTAGCAGGTAAAAGACCGCACGCTGAACAACGTCAAAGCCCCGCGCCCGTCGAAACGGGTGCAGGGCTTGCGGCTAGATTAGTAAAGCTTACTTAAACTCGTCCGGCAGCGGGCCAAGCTGCGGGCCGTCTGGGTAGTACTTCCAGCCGTCCTTGATGCGGACGTCGTCAGCCCAAGGGAGCTTGTATTCGCCCTTGGCCAGGTCCTCGACCCAGGTGAGATAGTTTTCGGTCTTGCCGCCGGGGTAGCCAACGTACCCGCGGTTGCCCAGGTTGAAGATGTTGTTTTCAAGGCCCCAATTGATGCGCGCCTTGTCGGCCAATTCTGGGAAGATTTCGGCGGTGACGATTTCACCCGGGTTGCGGTGCCCCTCAGAAATCATGTGGCCATCGTAATTGCAGATATTGCCTTCACCGAAGTAGTAGAAGGTGTTGTCATAGCCAGCCAGGTTCACCGAAGCGGTAAACATCAGGTTCTGGAAGGCATTGGTCTTATTGGTCATGATCCACTGATCCTGGGGCTGCGTGGAGTAACCAGAAATTCGGATATAAACATTGGCACCCTTGTATGCGGCTTCGCGTGCCAGCTCAGGGAACATACCGTCGTGGCAGATATTCACTGCAAGCTTGGAGCCCTTGGGGCCGTCGCAAACCGGCATACCCAAATCGCCCGGATACCAAGGCTCGATGGGAGTCCATGGCTGGAGCTTGCGGTAGTGCAGCGCAATTTCGCCATCGGAGTTGATGATGATCGCGGTATTAAATGGCGGCTTTCCTTCCTCATGGTTGGGCTCCATGATGGAGAAGACGCCCCAAATGTTATTTTCCTTACAAGCCTGCTTGAACTGATCTACCTTGGGATCATCGAGACCAATGAGGAATTCATCATAGGACCAAATCTTGGTGTTGAGACCGGAGGAAGAATATTCCGGGAAGACAATGAGATCGAGATCTGGGTAGCCCGCCTTGGTGGAGGCAACCATGCGGCAGATTTCATCCACGCTGGCTTGGACGTCCTCTGGGGTGTTAACCACGGGGACGGGGTACTGAATGAGTGCCATCAAAAGGCCGTCGGGAGAGGCGCTGATGCTTCCGGTACTAGACATGGTGAGCTCCTTCTACTTGATGAGAACGTGACTGCCGCCATATTAATAGGGCATGGTGCGCCATACCACTTTTAAGCAGGCGTGGGTGTCTCATATGAGAGACTCGGAAAGTAATACAAGGAGCAGATAAAGAAAGCCGAGCTGAGGCTGCATCCTCAGCTCGGCCAAATCAAGCTAGACCTAGCGTGGCATTACGCCGCAGTGCTGCGCTAGGCAACCTAACCTCTCACTGGATAGGGTCCGCAACAATGGGCTTTCCGTAGAGATTGCCCAGGCCTAAAGCTCCTCCGCGTGGAACTGCATGCGCGGGTGTGCGAATACATCCTGAGACTGGATGAGCTGAAGCTCGGCAGTCTCGGCCTCATAGGTGTTTTCCAGCAGGTCGTAGACAGAGGAGGCGGTGCGGCGCAAGGACTCCTTAACGTCGCTGGTCTCGGTGTAGTGGCCGGTAAACAAGGCGGCGGTGACATCGCCGGAGCCGTTACGCTTAAACGGCAATAGTGGCGTGGACACTAGGAAGGCGCGGTCGCCGTCAACGGCGAGCATCTCAATCTGGCCCTCTGGAGTTTCGGGACGCTTGACGGAGGTAACCAGAACGGTCTTTGGACCGATTTCCTGCGCCTTCTTCACCGCGGCGAGGGTCTGATCGAGGGTACCGACCTCGGAATCGGTGAGGTAGCCCAGCTCAAATTGGTTGGGGGTGATGATATCGGCAACGGGCACAA
>OCJN01000327.1_pt1 | contig 8518 bp, 10 predicted proteins | sample 1480731 | NCBI WGS metagenome assembly OCJN01 (sample SAMN05301479, study PRJEB22388) | human skin metagenome | isolation source: Infant 1 DOL 23 skin | host: Homo sapiens | place: USA: Pittsburgh, Magee-Womens Hospital of UPMC | collected 2013/2014 | reverse complement strand
CTGAATTTTGGCTTGGTCCCCACTTTGGCTAGTAACTGTGCGCCGTGGACACCATTAGCTGTGATGTATCAAGAAAATGGCGCGGCCGAAGGCAAAACGGAACATTTCTTTCGCCAAGCTGCGTTTTTAATCACTGATCCTAAGTTGCTTCTTGATGCGCCCCGTGATTATTTTGTCGCTGGTTTAGCTGATACGTTAGCGAAATGGTATGAATCAGAGACCATTTTACGCCAAGCCCATTTGCAAGGGGAACCCTTTTTACAATTAGCGGGAGCGACCGCCAAGCTTTCGCAAGAAGCGATTATGCGGGACTCAAAAGCAGCCTTAGCAGCGATGGACGAGGGCAAACTCACGCCTGAATTTGTCCATCTTTCAGAAATTGTTTTCGCCGTTTCCGGATTAGTCGGCGGCTTCGGCGACAAATACGCCCGCAATGCAGCAGCACACGCCATGCATGATGCTATGAGTAAATTTTTACCAAAAAGTCATGACTATTTACATGGCGAAAAAGTAGCTTACGGCATCTTCTATCAATTAGCATTGGAAAAAAGGTGGGCCATCATAGACGCATTAATCCCCTTTTATCAAGAGCTAAACTTACCCATGTCGTTACGACAAATGGGCCTTTACCCAGAAGAAGAAGCAGTACTCGATGCAATGGTTCAATTTATTGATTCAAAAGAAAAGGTTCATTTAATTCCTATTGAGATTTCGGAAGAACGTTTACGTCAAGGGATTGAAGAGCTAGAAAAGTATATCCAAAACCAAGGATAAGAAGGAGGAACTATGGAAACGTTAAGTGTTTTACAAAGTTTGATAATGGCGCTTTGGGTGGCAGCAATTATGTCCAGATGGCTTGGAGGAGGAGCAACGTTAACGTTGCGTTTCTCGCCCTTAATGACAGGGTTAGTAGCAGGTTTAGTGATGGGCGATGTCCCGAAAGCGATGATCGTCACCGCAGCATTACAAATGATTTACATGGGTGTTTTTTCACCAGGTGGCTCTATGCCAGCAGAACCATCAATTGCGGCAGCGATTGCTGTGCCAGTTGCGTTGCTAGGGAACTTGAAGCCGGAAGCGGCTATTGCCGTAGCGGTTCCTGTCGGTCTTTTAGGAAGTTATTTATATCAATTCCGTTTCTTTATTAACACGTTTTTAGGGAAGTATACCGATCGTGCGGTGGCTGAACTAAATTCTAAAAAAATTGCCCGCTCAATTATCTGGTATCCAACGATTGCCTCATTTATTTTATTCGTTCCATTAGTCTTTTTTGCTCTTTATCTAGGGGCACCAGTCATTGCCGATATTATTAAAGCATTAGAAGGAACCGTTGTGATTCACGTGTTAGAAGTAGTCGGTGGTGGTTTAGCCGCAATTGGGATTGCGACAACGGTCTATGTCATTGGTCGAAAAGATTTCTTGGTTTTCTTTTTCCTTGCATACTTCATGAGTATCGTCTTTAAGTCATTGGAAATTACCATGGTAACGTATGCCATCTTTGGCGTAATTATTGCGTTAATTTTTGTGCAAGTCCAAAAAGGCAAACCTGTAGCAGAAAGTGCTGGTTCCGCCAGTGCCACCACTGATTTTGATGATGATGACGATTACGGGTTTTAAAAGAAAAAGGAGGAACTGAAATGACGGAAACAACAGAAAAAGTCGTGCCGAAAACAACGAATTTAGCACCAGAAGAAATTACCAATAAAGATGTTACAAAAGCCTATCTCCGTTGGCATTTTGCCAATGAAATTCCCCATTCCTTTGAACGTTACTTGGCGCCTTCGTTATTGTACGCAATGATGCCACTTTTAAAGAAATTATATAAAGACGATGAACAATTAAAAGCCGCTTATATGCGTCAATTGCTGTTTTTCAATACGCAATTAAGTTGGGGCGGCGGGGTCATTACTGGGTTGATGGCTTCTATGGAACAAGAGCGGGCCAAAGAAGAACATGAAGGCCGCGAAATCATGATGCAAGATGATTTAATGTATAACACCAAAGCTGGCTTGATGGGCGCGTTAGCTGGGATTGGTGATGCGATTGACTCAGGTACGGTTCAATATATTTTTATTGCGATTGCGGTGCCGTGGGCGCAACAAGGTAGCGCATTAGGTGCGATTTTCCCCTTTGTTGCGTTTGCCCTTTATCAAGTACTGTTAGGTGTGTTCTTTGCGAGACAATCCTTCAAAATGGGGCGGAATGCTACAGGCTTAATGCAAAGTGCTGGGATTCAAAAAGCCATTGAAATGTTATCTGTTTTAGGGTTGTTCATGATGGGGATTTTAGCTGGTAATTATGTCAAAGTTTCTTCAACTCTTCAATTTAAACTTTCTGGCCGTGAGTTTGTGGTTCAAGATATCCTTGATCAGATTGTCCCAGGACTCTTGCCGCTAGCTGTCGTAATGGGCGTGTATTGGTTCTATACGAAAAAAGGCTTGAAAGTTACGCAAGCATTATTGTGGTTAACAGGTATCTTAATTGTCTTAGCAACGGTAGGTATTTTATAAAAAGAAAAGGACGTGAATCAGATGGGCGTAGTAAATTTAGCAAGAGTAGATGAACGATTAATTCATGGACAAGTGATGGTGACCTTGTCCCAAAAAAGTGGCGTTAATTCCATTTTCGTTGTCGATGAAGTGGTGGCAAAGGATAAATTTATGCGTGATTTATACAAAAGTGCAGGCAGTCGGACAGGACAAAAAACCATTGTCATTACGCCGGAAAAAGCCAAATTTTATTGGGATGAATACCAATTCAAAGAGTACAACTGTATTTTAATCGCTAAAACCGTCTCTGTAATTTATGACTTAGTAAAACACGGAGTCCCTATGAAGGAGTTAAACATCGGCGGTATTGCACAGAAGAATCCAGAAAAAGATTTATTAGTAACCAAATCAGTTTATTTAAACAAAGAAGATGCCGAAAAATTAAAAGAACTACATGAGGTGTATGGCGTAGAAGATATTTATTTCCAAGCAACGCCTTCTGCACCAAAAACTAGTTTAAAAGAGGTTTTAGGCAAATTTAATTTATAGAAAAGGACAGTCGCTTGAGTCATTGCATGACTGTTTGAAGTAATGACTCAAGCCGCTGAATTGAAGGAGGAACTTTTATGTTAGGGATTGTGATTGCTACACACGGTGCACTAAGTGACGGTGCGAAAGACGCAGCTACCGAAAATATCGAAACCGTTAATCTAAATAGTGGCGACGATGTCCAAGCACTAGGCGGACAAATTAAAACAGCGATTGAGAACGTCCAACAAGGGGATGGCGTGTTGGTCATGGTTGACTTATTAAGTGCGAGTCCTTACAATCAGGCAGTTTTGGTGATTAACGAACTCGAACCAGCACTACAAAAGAAAATCTTTGTGGTGAGTGGTACCAACCTACCAATGGTCTTAGAAGCGATAAACCATCAATTATTGGGCACACCGATTGCTGAAGCGGCGCAAGCGATTGTTCGCAAGGCAAAGAAAGTGTGCAAGCATGGGATATTTCTATGACTTCATTTGAGGATGAAGAGGATGAGGACGATGATTTTTAAGAATGTAGTAAAGGGTGAAAGCAATGAAATGGGGATTTAGATGGTACGGAGCGGCAGGCGATGCCATTCCGTTAAAACATATTCGACAGATTCCAGGAATTACTGGTGTTGTCGGTACCTTGTTAAATAAACTACCAGGTGATGTTTGGACAGTAGCCGAAATTCAGGCACTTAAACAATCGGTGGAACAAGAAGGATTAGCACTTTTAGGAATTGAAAGTGTCGCTATTCATGATGCCATTAAAGCGGGGACGGATCAACGAGACCACTATATTGATAATTATCGCCAGACGTTGCGTAACTTGGGGAAATGCGGAATTTCCTTAGTGTGCTACAGTTTCAAACCTATTTTTGGTTGGGCTAAAACGGACTTGGCGTATGAGAATGAAGATGGTAGCTTATCGTTGTTATTTGATCAAGCTGTGGTAGAGAACATGCAGCCAGAAGACATGTATCAATTAATTCACAGTCAGTCAAAAGGATTCCGGTTACCAGGTTGGGAAGAGGAGCGTTTGCAACAATTTCAAGAATTGAAAGCCATGTATGCCGGCGTAACGGAAGAAGATTTGGTCGAAAATTTGCGCTACTTTTTAGAACGTGTGATTCCTGTCTGTGAAGAAGAAAATATCAAAATGGGGATTCACCCCGATGATCCACCTTGGGAAATTTTTGGTTTGCCAAGAATCACTAAAAATTTAGCGGATTTAAAACGGATCCTTTCCTTGGTGGACTCACCAGCAAATGGGATTACATTTTGTACAGGTTCCCTCGGTGCGGACCCGACGAATGATTTGCCTACTATGATTCGTGAAATAGGTCACAGAATTAATTTTGTTCATTTCCGCAATGTGAAGTATTTAGGTGAGCATCGTTTTGAAGAAACGGCGCATCCGAGTGTCGCTGGTTCGTTAGATATGGCGGAATTAATGCAAGCACTGGTAGACGTAGGGTATGAAGGCGTTATTCGTCCTGATCATGGGCGGGCAATTTGGGATGAAAAAGCGATGCCTGGTTATGGTTTATATGATCGAGCAATGGGGTTGACCTATATTCAAGGACTGTACGAAGCAACCAAAGCCAAACAAAATAGGAAGTGACAGAATGGAAACAAAAGTTGAAAAAAATCAACTGTATCAACAATTAGCGACATGTAAACTTTTACCACTATACACTGCAACAGATTTACGCTATTTGCCACAAGTAGAATCAGTCTTAGTAGAAAACGAATTACCGTTTATTGAAGTCACTTTTCGGAGTCAGCTGGCCTTGCCTGCCATCAAACAACTTGCTGCTTCAGGGAATTTAATTGTGGGCGCAGGAACTGTTAGAACCTTGAAAGAAGCCCAAGAGGCAGTAGCGAACGGTGCACAGTTCATTGTTTCCCCAGCGATTGTTCCAGAAGTCATTGATTTTTGTCTGGCAAATGAGGTGCCCATTTTTCCAGGAACAGCTACGCCTGGGGAGATTCAGCGAGCGCTGGCGTATGGCTTACGAGTGGTTAAATTTTTCCCAGCCGATATTTATGGCGGATTAAAAGCCATTAAAAGTTTAAGTGGCCCGTTTTATGATGTTCAATTTTTACCAACTGGTGGGATTGATGAAACAAACTTTATAGAGTATGTGGAAGCCAAAGAAGTATTAGCAGTGGGCGGCTCCTTTATTTTATCGGAAAAGATGCTTCAAGAAGATGAAGCTTCGGCACGCCAGCATGTTCAATCTTTACTCACGAAAATCAAAGAACGACAAGCAAAATAAAAAGATGGGCTAAGTTTTGTTACTTAGTCCTCTTTTTTTCTGTCCAAATGTTACTGACATTATTTTAGTTTTCATTTTGTAAAAATAGTATAGGAGAAAAGCAATCAGTTATGTATAATTAGTGAAAGAAGGTTGCGTGAAGTAAAAATAAAAAGGAGAGCAAAGGATGTTAAAAAATGTAGAAGTGTTCTGGAAAAACTTTTTAGATAAACATGAATTAGATATGTTGATGCCCGATGTGTGGATGTTTGGTGATGGCTCTTCTGAGATGGGTAATCGTTTGGGTCAATTGGTTGTTTCTGGTCGTAAGACAGCGACATGTTCTTCTTTAGATATTTATAAGATGGAAGAAGAACAACTCCCTAAAGCTGGTCAATACGACATAATTTTAGATGGTCAGTCTCAACCGCTGGCTATTATTCGAACAACCAAAGTTGAAATTATGCCCATGAATAAGGTCTCAGAATCTTTTGCACAAGCGGAAGGTGAAGGAGATTTGACGTTGGATTATTGGTATGAAGAGCATGCGCGGTTCTTTAAAGAAGAACTGGCCCCCTATCAGTTACAATTTTATCCCGATATGCTGTTAGTTTGCCAAAGTTTTGAAGTAGTGGATCTTTATACAGAAAAAGAATAGACAGAGAAGCGGTGACTGACACGATTGAAACGAGCAGTTGTCGCTTTTTTTACTGATTTTTTGAAAAAGTTGCGTATGTTTATATAGACAGGGTGATAGAAAAGAGATGTGTATTTTAAGTGTCGAGGAAAAGATGGTACAATAACCTAAGGAATACTAACAAGGAGTGAATGTTATGAAAGAAGAATTTTCATATGAAATTTTAGAAGAAGTCGCTGTGTTATCTGAGAATGCTCGTGGCTGGCGTAAAGAATTGAATTTAATTAGTTGGAATGGTCGTCCACCAAAATTTGATTTGCGTGAGTGGGCCCCTGATCACGAAAAAATGGGTAAAGGCATCACCTTAACTAACGAAGAATTTGCTGAATTAAGCAAAACAATTAAATCCATGTAAAAGGAGCACCCTGTCAATGAAAAGTATGACTGGATTTGGAAAAAAGACCATTCAAAATGAAAATTATCAATTGGATATCGAAGTCAAAAGTGTCAACCAGCGGTTTTTAGATATTCAATTGCGTATGCCAAAGGAACTGAATGCCTATGAACTGGTGATTCGGCAAGTAATCAAACGCACGTTAAAACGTGGACGTGTGGAAGTCTATGTAAATCTCCAAAAAATCGGCAACAATCAAAAAGAAGTGCGCGTGCAGTGGGACTTAATTGATCAATTATTAACTTCGGTAGATCAACATTTAAAGGAAAACTATCCGGAAGCAACGTTTGATGCAGGGGACACGGTCAACCATTTATTAAAGCAAAATGATTTTGTCGAAATAGTGGAAGCAGAAATCGTTGATCAGACATTTGAACCATTTCTTGTTCAAGCATTTGAAGCAGCCATCGCTAGTCTTGACCAAAGCCGGGTGCAAGAAGGCACGCAAATTAAACAAGTCCTGCTTGACTACGTAGCAGTGTTGACCCAATCAATTCAAGAGCTGCAAGCGTTTGTGGGCGTTTTTGAACAAGAATACCGTCAACGTTTTGAAGCGAAATTAAACGAATGGTTAGGTAGCCAAGTGGATGAAACACGCTTATTAACAGAAATGGCCATTTTATTGGAAAAAGGCGATATTCATGAAGAATTGGATCGTTTGGATATCCATATTGATAAGTTGCATCAGTTGCTTGACGAAACAGAACCAGTGGGCCGAGAACTAGATTTCTTAATTCAAGAAATGAACCGTGAAGTCAATACGATTGGTTCGAAATCAAGTCCAATTGAAATAAAAAATAGTGTCGTTCAAATGAAAACAACCTTAGAAAAGATTCGTGAACAAATTCAAAATGTCGAATAGAGAAAATGGTTTCGTGTTTTTCCAGAAAACGCTATAATATAGAAGTAACGAATAAATGACAGAGGTGAAAGCAATGACTAAATTTTATGATGTAACCTTTCAAGAATTAAGTGGTCGTTCTGTGGTAAAAACAGAAGTCGCTTCAGACAGAGAACCATTTGACGTCTGGCAAGATGCTTGTGCAAGCTATTCTGAAACAGAATTAAATATCCAAATTAACGAAGACACGTTTGTTACTTTGAATCGTCACTTTGTTGTTCGCATTGACGTGAAAGAAGTTGACGGCCCTGTCGACAAACAAGTTCGTCGTCGCGATGAATTGATGAACGTGGTCAATACGCTTTCTAATATGGGCTTATAAAAAATACCACCAAGCATTTCACGCTTGGTGGTATTTTTTTTAATTAGAATAAAAGAAACAAGCCAACGGCGCATAGGAAAGAAAGAACTGCGGCACTTAAAAAGATTGTCCGCATGGATGCAGTTTTACTGCTTTCTTTGCCGTGTTTTTTCTGACGTTCTAAACGTTTTTGAAGCTGACGGGTAATTACTGAGAAGATTAGCCCGAAAAGGACTAAAACACTTGTGGCAATCGATTTGGGAATAAAATGATTCGGTTCTGCAACGGTGGTATCCCCAGAATGTTCGTTTGATTCTTCCGCAGCTTCAGCTGTTGTTTGTTTTGGCTTAACTTCTTGGTAAGCCACTTTAGGCGCTTGAACAGTACTATTTAACAATGTCAAAGGCGTGTCGACTTGCACCTGCCCTGCTACTAATTTAAAAGTAGGCTGACTGCCTTTGGGAACGACACCGTATAAATCGTTAGCCAAAGTGACTTTTTTGTGATCAATGGTTTGTGGTCCTTTGTCTAAAAGTTTTTTGCGTTCGTATGTCGTATAGGCATAGTCCAGCAAAGCATTCCCAGCCACATGCCGTTCGTATTCACCATCTTGGTTTTGCCAATTACCAACGCCTAAAATGACTTCAATTAAACGGAAATCTCCTTGTTTGACAGTCGCAATATAGTTAAAACCGCCTGTTGGACTAGAGCCTGTTTTTAAACCATCCACGCCTTGGTAGCCATACTTAGCGCCTGGTAAAGAATAATTGTACGCTTCAAAAGTTTCCTCGTAAGGCGTGCCGACCATTGTTTTCACCACTGGTTTATTGGTGATTTCTAAAATTTCTGGATAATTTTTCAGAAAATGATAGGTTAGTGAAGCTAAATCCCTAGCTGTAGAGACGTTATCGCCATTTGGGTCAATTCCTTGCATTTGATACA
>OCJN01000324.1_pt1 | contig 8541 bp, 1 predicted proteins | sample 1480731 | NCBI WGS metagenome assembly OCJN01 (sample SAMN05301479, study PRJEB22388) | human skin metagenome | isolation source: Infant 1 DOL 23 skin | host: Homo sapiens | place: USA: Pittsburgh, Magee-Womens Hospital of UPMC | collected 2013/2014 | reverse complement strand
AGGAGCCGGGGGTGGCCGACGAGATCCCGGCACCCCGGCGCGACCGGCTTCCCCGTGACCGACGCAACGGTGGCGGCGGCAATGGCCGCGGTCATTTTGTAGGAACCCGGGCCAGTCGCCCGGACGACGGTTGTCTCGGCCGCCGACCCCGCATCGCCCGCGCCGGCGGAGGACAGTGCGACGACCAGCTCGGCGGGTTGCGGAGTGCCCTTCGCCCGCGCCTTCCGCGACGTCACGGCCGCCCCGAGACGGGCGAGCAGACCGGAGACGACGGGCATCGCGTACAGTCTCGACGTGCGGATCTTCTCCACCGACTCATCGGGGAGAGCATCGAAGGCGACGTGGTAGGAATATCCGAGGATCGAGGGGCACACCTCGCGTACGACGTCGATGTCCGGGCATTCGTAGCCGATTCCGCTTTGCGACGACACCAGGTTGCGCCGCACTTCGACGATGGCGCCGCCGAGCATCGCGCGGTATCCGCCGCGAATGGTCCGGAACATCGACTCGACGGACGCGGCCCCGGATTCCTGGTCGGCGCCAATTCGCAGATCGACCCGCACATCGCGGACCTCTTCGGCCCCCGCAGCGCGGGCCCCGAGCATCAACAGGGCCGTCGACAAGCCCGGGCACAGGCCGAACCCGGTGAGCACGGGAACCCCCTCCCGCCGAGCATCCCCGTCGAGGGCCATGATTGCGCGGCGGGCGTCGATCGAATCGTTGACGTCGATGTACCCGGTGCCTGAGTCGATGCAAGCACGGGCGAGTGAGTCTGCATGCACCTCGAACGGGCCGGTGCAGTTGACCACCCAATCGTGTTTGTGGAAGACCCTGCAGATCTCGTTGTGGCCGGCGGCGATCCTCAGCGGGAAGTGCCGCCCCGGGCCATCGTCCGGTTTCTGCCGGGAAGTGTAGGCCAGCTCAATCCCATCGACGACGCCGAGCATCCCCCGGACGAGCCGTCCGGTGACGCCGGTACCTCCGGCCACCAGCACTTTCACGGGTTCGCCCCCGTCGCGGTCCCGTGCTTCCCCGCCGTTTCGTCGGTCAGTCACTTTCTATCTCCTTTCCCCGGTCCCGCGACCGGTCGATTCCATCGGACGACGGGTCCACTGCCCTGTCATCCGTTTCCGGTGCCCGGCGCCGGCGTTCGATGTACTCCCCGATGAGAGCCCCAGTCAGCGCGGCATCCTCTCCGAGGACGAACGAATAGTGGTTTCCCGCGACGCCGGCAACGCAGAGGTCATCGACGAGGTGGTCCCGCCACTGGTCGTGGTTGTGGGCCTCGCCGTCATCGGGGAGAACGAACAACGCCTCCCTCACCCGCCCCTCGGGCCGGTACCGGGTACGGGCATCGATGAGCGAGCGCAGCGAGTTAAACTCCGTAGCCGTCACCCGGTCGCCGGAAAGCCCAAGGTCCTCCAGGAGCGTCGGTGCGACCGCCGCGGCCAGGGCACGCAGGCGAGCCCCCCGTTCCCCGTCGGTCTCGTCGACCCCGTCGAACTCCGCCCAGAGGCGGGAAACCGGCGTTCCGTGCGGGAGATTGGCGATCGAGGGCACCACCCGGGACAGCAGCCCCTTTTCGGATTCCGCGTCGAAATCCCCGACGTCGACCGCGATCCCCGGAGCCAGGCTGTCGAGAAATACCAGCGCGGGATCGAGATCGGCCAAACGGAGCACCATCTCGGCTGCGATGGTGCCGCCGAGGCTCCATCCGACGATCGCCGGGGCGGCACCGTCGACGAGCACCCCGCGGACCCGGCCCGAGTAGTGGGCCGCGATGTCGCCGATGCCGGTAGCGTGGGGGAATGGTCTCTCGAACTCCGCGAAGCCGACACCCCACACCTGCCCGCCACCGGGGATCGCGAGTGCCAGGTCTCGGTAGATGTCGACGGTGCCGAATCCGCCGTGGACGAGGAAGATCGGGCGCGCCTCATCGCCGCTGCGCAATAGGACCAGCGAACGGTCCGCGGCCGACGCGCCGGGGTCATCCGCGTCCCGCCGGTCGGTCGGCGTGGCCGTCGACTGGTCGACGAGCTCGGCCACGCCACGTGGCGTCGGCTTGGCCAGCGCTTCCGCGAGCGGCACCGACGCCCCGGTGATGTCCTGAATCCGCTGCATTAGCTTCACGAATCCCAGGGAGTCGTAGCCGAGGAGGAACAGGTCGTCGTCCGCGCCGGCTTCGGCGCCGCCGAGATCGGCCCGGACCATCCCGGTGATGACCGTCAGGTATCCGCGAGCTCGGCCCAACAGGTCCCCGGATGCGATCCTCGAGATCGCGCCCGACCTGTCGCGCTCCGCCGATGACGCGCCCGCGACGCCGTCGTCGATCGCCCCACCGCCGGAAGAAGTGCCCCCGACCGCCAGGCGCAGGTGCCGAACCTGGCCGACGCTCAGCGGCGCCGCTTCGGGGCAGCCCCCGGCGAAGCCCGACACCGACCTGATGTAGTGGTCGAAGATGTCCTCCACCAGTTCCGGTTTCAGAATCTGCTCGACGAAATCCCAGGCGACGTTGATACGCCCGTCGACCTCCATCACCTGGTTGTCCAACAGCACCTGCGGGGTCTGGGAGATGGCGTAATCGACGTCTCCCAGGACGTGGGCATCCCTGCCCGAGCCATCGCCTGCCGCGGAACCCTCGCCGAACAGCAACGAGGTGTACACGAACGGCGCTACGGCCTGTCCGACGGGCAGACCCCGGTGGCGCGCGATGGCGCCGAGCAACGACACCCCGGAGTACCCGGCCGCTATGTGCCCGAGCAGCCGGTCGCGCAGTTCCGCCGTCCACCAACGGAGATCATGGTCGGCGGCCGCTTTCACCGGCATCAGAATCACGCCGGTGAAATCACCGAAGACGCCGGCGACGTCGGCGATTTCGGGATCACGATTGTACGTGGTGATGTTGATGCCGACCGAATCCCCCCTCGACCACAGCGACAAGCTCGTCGCATAGCAGGCGAGAAGCAGTGCGGACACGCTGCCGTCGGCGGCGCTGGCCCGTTCCCGCAACAGTGCGGTTTCCGCAGCGGTGAATGTGTACGTCAGGCGACGCATCCGCGGCACATCCACGTCCGCGGCCGCACCGCTTGATGGAAGGGTGTTGCCGGGCGGGAATTCCTCGACCACCGTCCGAGTCAACGTCTCTTCGCCCCGCCCGACCGCCGAAGCTTCCCGGCGCTTCATCTCCAAGACGTACGTGCGGTAGTCGCCAGTGACAGGGGGAAGCTCCATTCCCCGGTACAGCTTGTCCAGGTCGTCGATGAAAATCCGCTGGCTCGCCCCGTCTCCGATGATCATGTCCACGCTGAAGAACAGGCGGTGCCGCCCGTCCGGGAGCGCGAACGCCGACAGATGGAACAAGGGCCAGCTGCCCAGATCGAATACCTGGTGGCTCAGCTCATCGCGCTTGCGCCGCACCGCCTCGACCACGGTCGCCTCATCGGCGGCCCGGTAGTCGGCGACGTCAATGCGGTAGCGCGGAACCTCCGGCAGGATCCGCTGCGTGGCTTGTGCGGTGAACACGACGCGCAACATCGGATGCCTGCGGATTAGATTGTCGAGGGCTTCCTCCAGGCGGTCGATGTCGATACCTGGTTCTGTGACGGATTCGATGTAGTAGTGCTCGGTGACGCCGCCCAGCTCGAACCCGGAGTTCCGGCCAACGTAGTAGGCCTTCTGCATGTCGGTCAGGGGGAACGGCGCGTGGGGGTCGTCCCCGAATTGTTCCACCGGATCCTTCCCGTGGGCACTCGCGGAACATTCTCGGGCGCCTCCTGCGGCTGAACCGGCACCGACGGCGCAATCGAGGGAAGACATTGCCTCGGCGACGTCTTCAGACTCGGCCCTGGACTCCCGCATGGCTTCCGAGACAAGGCCGGCGATGTGCGCGATGGTCGGGTCGGCGATGACGTCGCGGAAACGGAGCCGGACTCCCGTCTTCTGCCGGATCGCGCGCATCATAACCTGGAATTGCAAGGAATCGCCGCCGCGGCGGAAGAAAGACTCTCCCGCGCCACACGTCGGATCCGCGGCACCCGTCGACGGGGCTTCCCCGAGGATCTCGTCGAAGACTCCGGACACCAACTCGATCGCCCCGGGGTCGGCGACGGAACCAGGCGCGCCCACGGCTCCGGCCCCGGCGGCCTCGCTATCGGCCGTTGCCCCGCCGCCCGCGGCGCCGACGTGCCTACGAATTTCCTCCTGATCCAGTTTCCCGTTGACGGTAACGGGCAGGTGCGCCACCGGCAGCAGGACCGTCGGTACCATGTACGCTGGCAAGCAGCGGGCAAGCTCGGCCCGGACGGCATCCCGCGAGCCGGTCATGTCGTCCGCCGGAACGTAGAGGCACGCCAGGAGTCCCCGATCGCCCGATTCGACGACCGCCGCCATCGACGCGGTCACCAGGCCGGACCGCTCGAGGACCGATTCGATTTCTCCAAGTTCGACGCGGAAGCCCGCGATTTTCACCTGACGATCGCGGCGGCCGAGAAATTCCACAAAACCCTCCGCATTGAACATGCCCACGTCTCCGGTCCGGTAGCAGCGCCCGATACCTGGGACATGCCCGAAGGCGGCAGCGGTCCGCTCCGGATCGGCCGCGTACCCCTGCGCGACCCCGAGACCGCTGATGTGGATTTCCCCCGGCACGCCAACGGGGCAATGCACCCCGTCGGGCGCGAGCACGTGGATGCCCTGGTTCGCCAGCGGGTACCCGTAGGGAATGCGGTTTTCCAGGCTGTCGCGTTGCAGCGGGCAGTGGATGGACCAAATGCTTCCTTCGGTCGCACCGCCGAGGCTATTGATCGACGCGTTCGGGAACATGGCCATGGCGCGTGCCGGAAGCCCCGCTGCGATGCGATCGCCGCTGAGCAATACGGTGCGCACATCCGGGAACACGTCGTCGTCCGCCGCCCGGACCAGGGCGAGCTCCAACAGGGCGGGCGCGGAGTTCCACAGCGTGACCCGCTCTTCCCGCAAGACGTCGAGGATTTCATCGGCGTCGCGTTCGTCTCCGACCATCGTCACCGTCGCGCCTGCCGCGAACGCACCGAACACGTCGTAGACCGACAGGTCGAATCCCAGCGACGACAATCCGATGATGCGATCGGCGGAGGTGACTCCATACCGCCGGTTCACGTCGAGGATGGTGTTGACGCAGTTGCGATGACTGATCCGCACACCCTTTGGACGGCCCGTGGTCCCCGAGGTGAAGATGACGTAGGCAAGGTCGTCAGGGGCAGTGCCGGGCGAAGAGTGAGCACCCGCGCTGCCCGCGCGGTCGCAGACTTCCGCGGCTGCGGGCTTGCCGACGCCCGCCACTCCGCTTTGGTCCAGTTCATCGATCATGCCGGTGTCCAGAATCGGGCCCGCCGCACCTGAGGCTTCCACGACGTATTCTTGTCGCTGGGTCGGCATGCCCGCGTCGACAGGCACGAATGCGGCTCCCGCACGCAATACGCCGACCATGTTGACGATGTCGTCGGGATGCTTGGTGTAGCGCACGATCACCGCATCCCCCGCCCCGACGCCGGAATCCGAGAGTTGGCGGGCGATGCGTCCGGCCCGGGCCCAGACCTCGGCGTAGGTGTACGAGATGCCCCGGGCAGCGAGGCGCACGGCCGGTGCGTCCGGAGTCGCCGCGCATGCGGCTTCGACAAGCGAAACCAGGGTGTCATCGTGGATCGGTCCCGCAGCGTCGTTGTAGCGGGCGACGGCCCCCTCCGTCTCCGCATGACGGATGGGCAGAGCCTCTCCACCCTCCGCCACCACGTCCAGGGCCTCCGCAACGGCCCCGAACATCGCATCTACCGCAGGGAAGTAATCGTCGACCACGTCCCACGACAACACCATCCCGCCCGATGCCGGCATCACCTGAATGTCGAGGCACACCTGCGCGGTTTGCGTGTAGACGCGTTCGATGACCGGGCTGCGCCCGCTTCCCCGCTCGCCGCCGAGGTAGCTGGTGAACACCACCGGAGCAGTGGCCTGGGACTGATTGGCCGCGTCCCGAAGGAATCGCTGTAGTACCTCCACACCGGAAACGCCGCGGTGGGACAGCCCTTCGCGGATGTCCAGGTCGATCACCTCCGCCAACCCGTCGATGGTCGCGGCTCTCCCGGCGTCGACGCCGACGAGCATCGATGAAGTGAAATCTCCCATCACCCTCGTGCCCGCAGCGAGGCCGCTGCGTTCGCTGACAGTCACATTGACCGTCAACGCGGATTCGGGCAGCCACCTGCAGACGACGGCGGCGTTGACGGCCATCACCAGCGACGACAGGGTAACTCCAATGCGGCGGGCACGTTCGCCGAGCTTGGCGGTGACCTCCGCGTCAAGCACCGTGCCCAAGCGCCGGGTCGACCAATCGTCGCCACCCTCCACGGCCGCCGGGAACTCCGGGCGCCGCGGCAGATCTGCGGCCTTCTTCTCCCAATAGGCGAGGTCCTCGGGCCGTTTCCCGTCGCGCCGGCGCGCGGAGATTGCCGCCACGGCATCCCCATATCTGGAAGCCGGAGCCGGCGACTCCCCGGCCAGCAGGGATTCGAGCTCGTCGAAGAACAGGTACACCGAACCCGCATCCATGACGATCATGTTGAAGTAGATGAACATCCTGCACCCGCCCGCATCTGCGAGCAGCCTCGCGGCGACCATGGGACCGTCCTCGTTCGACGATCGCGCCGCGGTTCGCATGTCCCGACGGATCTCCCCCACCGCCGCGTCGACATCGTCGCCGGACCCGACTACCTCGACGGTGGCGAGGCACGCGCCGGTCGGGCTCAAGACCCCGGCATCGACGTCGAGCCGATGGAACAGCACGTCGTGACGCCCGAAGACCGCCTGCACGGCCTCCTCCACCTGCGGCAGCGGATGGTCGTGCCGGGATTCCGCGTAGATGTACGTCGCTTGGCCGCCAAGCTCGATGTCCTCGTCCGCGCCGAGCAGATAGGCGGTCTGGATCGGATTGAGCGGGACCGCATCCGCGGGATCGGCCCCATTTTTGCCGGCCCCGCCGTCATCCGACTCATCCGTCGCCGCAGCGGGGTCGGCAGCGGCGCCTGCGGCAGATCCGGCATCAGCGCCACCCCGGGCCGCGTCGATGGTGGCCGCCAAATCAGCGACCGTGGCCCCGGGGTCCATCGCCGCGTAATCGATGCTGACCCCGTACTCATCCTCCAGCGCCAGCAACATCTGGAGGAAAGTCAGGGAGTTCGGGATGTGGTCGCGGAGTTTCACGTCCGCCGAATCCAGGTGCACGCCGATGGCGTCGGCGATGGACTCCGACAGCCGTTCGGGGGCGACTCGGACCCCGGTGCGGGTTCCTCCCACGGCGGTAGATGCGACGGCCGGCGCGATCGTTTCATTGGTCATGGTCATCGCCTCAGAGCAGAGCCTCGAGCTTGCGGCGGAGCTTCTTGCCGTTAGACGCGACGGGCAGCTCGTCGACCCACAGAACCCGGGAAGCGGGCACCCCGGCGACGCGCATCAGCTCGGTCATCGCGGAACGGGCCACCGCCTGTTCATCGATCGGAGTTTCATCCACGTCCGATTGCCCGACACCGGTCGCACCGTCGGCCGCACGATCGGTCGGGGTCTGCCTGGCCAGGAACACGGCGATCTCCTCTTCGCCCGTGGCTGGGTTGCTCCGGCCGAGAACGGCGACATCGCGGTCAAGCACATTCTCCAGCACGGCTTCCAAATCGGCCGAATAGTAGTTCCGGCCGTTGACGAAGATGATGTCCTTCTTCCGGCCGAGGACGAACAACTCGCCGTCGCGGAGAATGCCCATGTCCCCCGTGGCGAACGTCCCGTCATCGGTAAGCTCGTGCTCCACGATCCCCTCTGCCGTGATCGCGGCGCGGGTCATCGGAGCGCCGGCGATGTGGATTTCACCGACGGTGCCGTCGCCGAGGACCCCGCCCCCGTCATCGCGGATGGTCAACGAGATCCCCGGGACGGCCTTGCCCAAGGCGACGAACTCAGCTCCAGACTCGCTCTCGATGTCCTCGAAACGCTGCCCCATGGTGATGCCCTTCCGGTCAAGCCGCACCGTGGACAGACCCGAGTAGATGTCCCGGGTCGTGACCAGCAGGCAAGCTTCAGACATTCCGTAGGCGGAGGTCAGGGCATCCTCCCGGAGGCCCATGGCGGACATCGCCGCGAGGAACTTCCGGGCCAATGGAGCGTCGATGGGTTCAGAACCGCTCATCAGCTTCTGGACGTTGGAGAAGTCATAACCGTGGTCGGGCCCGAGGGGCCGGCGCTCGAGATGGCGCAGGAAGTGCTTGAACGCGAAGTTCGGGCACACGGTCACCGTCGGCCGGTGCCTGGTCACGGCCTCGAACCAACTCCGGGGATCGGCGATCACCTCGGAAACCGGCAGCAACACCTGGTCATACCCACGGAAAAGGGCGTAGACGTGGAAGCCGATCAGCGAAAGGTTGTGGGTCAAAGGCAGCCACGTGAGCATCTTGTTCTCGTACCGGTGCGCGTGGCGTGGGATCGTCGCGCGCAGACCGTTCAGCACGGACTCGTTGGTTACGA
>OCJN01000321.1_pt1 | contig 8635 bp, 6 predicted proteins | sample 1480731 | NCBI WGS metagenome assembly OCJN01 (sample SAMN05301479, study PRJEB22388) | human skin metagenome | isolation source: Infant 1 DOL 23 skin | host: Homo sapiens | place: USA: Pittsburgh, Magee-Womens Hospital of UPMC | collected 2013/2014 | reverse complement strand
GAATTTCATGGTGACCGCCCCCATCATGTCCATCGGCGGCATCATCATGGCCGTGCGTGAAGACGCAGGCTTGTCCTGGCTGGTGTGGGTGTCCGTGGCGGTACTGCTCGGCACCATCTCCGTTATCATTTCCCGCCTCATGCCGCTCTTCCGTTCCATGCAGGACAAGCTGGATTCCATCAATGGCACCCTGCGCGAGCAGATCACCGGCATCCGCGTGGTGCGTGCCTTCGTGCGCGAGGCCTATGAGTCCGAGCGCTTTACCGAAGAAAATAAGAACATCACCCGCCTGTCCTTGAACATCGGCCGGCTTTTCGTGGTGATGTTCCCGCTCATTACGGTGATCCTCAACGTGGCCACGGGCGCGGTCCTGTGGTTTGGCGGTCACCGCGTGGATGAGGGCTTAGTCAACGTCGGCTCGCTCACCGCATTCCTGCAGTACCTGCTGCAGATTCTGGCGGCGGTCATGATGGGCACCTTCATGGCGATGATGCTGCCGCGCGCCATTATCTGTGCCCGCCGCATCACCGAGGTGCTCCAGCACGAGCCCTCCATTACTCCACCCAGCTCCACCACCTCTCCGGAGACCTGCGTGGGCACGGTGGAATTTCGCAATGTGGGCTTTTCCTATGCCGGTGCGGATGCGCCGGTGCTAGAAGACATTTCCTTTACCGCTCAGCCCGGCACCACTACCGCCATCATCGGTTCAACGGGCTCGGGCAAGACCACCCTGGTTTCCCTCATCCCACGCCTGTACGTCCCCACCGAGGGCCAGGTGCTTATCGACGCCACCCCTACCACCTCCCTGGCCCGCCAGGACATCGTCCAGCGCGTCTCCCTCGTCCCGCAGAAGGCTTACCTTTTTAGCGGCACGGTGGCCTCTAACCTGCGCTTGGGCCGCCCCGAAGCCACCGATGAAGAGCTCTGGGAGGCGCTGCGCGTGGCCCAAGCTGACTTCGTTGAGGACCTAGATATGCCCATATCTCAAGGCGGCACGAATGTCTCCGGCGGCCAGCGCCAGCGCCTGTCTATCGCGCGCATGCTTGTTGCCCGCCCACTGGTCTACCTCTTCGATGATTCCTTCTCCGCGCTGGACGTGGCCACCGATGCCAAGGTGCGGGCGGCAATGCGCGCCTCGTTTGCCGAGCGCGAAAAGCCGGTGACCAGCATTATCGTCGCCCAGCGCGTGGCATCCATTCGGGATGCCGACCAAATCCTAGTGCTGGACGCCGGCCGCATCGTTGACCGCGGCACCCACGAGGAACTCCTGGGCCGCTGCTCGGTCTACCAAGAAATCGTTGATTCCCAAGAAACCGCCGGTGTGGCAGGGGGCGAAAACTAATGGCTGAAAACACCACCTCTACCGCCGAGTCCACGGATGCCGGTTTTGATCCGATGGGCGGCTCCGCACCCCGTCAGGCCAAGAATTTCTGGCCCTCCACCAAACGCCTTTTCTCCCTGCTTGCTCCCTTCAAGCGCCGCCTGTGGGCCGTCGCGGCAATGAACATAGTCTGCATCTTCTTGGCCGTGGTAGCCCCGAAGATCATGGGCAAGGCCATGGACGTCATCTTTGCCGGCGTCATTTCGCGCAACCTGCCCTCTAATATTTCCGCCGAGCAAGCCATTGCGGGCATGCGCGCTGAGGGCCAGGACCGCTTTGCGGATATGGCTTCCGCGATGGACTTCATCCCCGGTGAAGGCATCGATTTTAAGCACCTGGGCACGCTCATCATCACCGTGATCGCGATGTACATCGTCTCCTCTGGCTTCCAGTGGTGGCAGGGAGCCATCCTCAACAAGTTAAGCATGGATATCGTGTTTGACCTGCGCGAGCGCGTGGAGGCGAAGATTAATGCGCTGCCTCTCAACTACTTTGATTCCCAGCAGCGCGGCGATATCCTCTCACGTACCACCAATGACATCGACAACATGCAGCAGGCCCTGCAGGAGGCGCTATCGCAGCTGTTTTATGACGCGCTGCTGGTCATTGGCATCACCATCATGATGTTCAGCGTCTCCTGGCAGCTCGCTCTGGTGGCCCTCCTGTCCCTGCCGCTTACCGGTCTAGTTATCGGCGTCATCGGTAGCCGCTCGCAGCGCCAGTTCACAACGCAATGGCGCTCCACCGGTCAGCTCAACGGCCAGGTAGAAGAATCGTTCTCCGGCCACGACCTAGCCATCGTCTTCGGCCGTACCGAGGCCATGACGGAGGAATTCGACAAGCGCAATGAGGAGCTCTACCGCTCCGCAGCTAAGGCCCAGTTCCTGTCCGGCATCATGATGCCCATCATGCAATTCCTGTCCTACCTGTCTTATGTGGCCATTGCGATCCTGGGTGGTCTGCGCGTGGCCAATGGCCACATGACACTGGGCGCTGCCACTGCCTTCATCCAATACTCCCGTGAGTTCAATCAGCCGTTAGGCCAGCTCGGCGGCATGATGCAGCAGGTGCAATCCGGCGTGGCCTCGGCCGAGCGCGTCTTTGAGCTTCTCGACGCCGAAGAGCAAGCCCCCGACACCACCGACGAGGACCTTCCCGGCCGCGCCCAAGGACTCGTGGAGTTCCAAGGCGTTGACTTCTCCTACGCAAAGGATAAAGAGCTCATCACCGGCCTCAACCTGCGCGTGGAGCCCGGCCAGACCGCGGCCATTGTCGGCCCCACCGGTGCCGGCAAGACCACCCTGGTCAACCTACTCATGCGCTTCTATGAGCTAGATGGCGGTCAGATTCGCATTGATGGGCACGATATCGCCCGTATGCCTCGCCATACCCTGCGTTCCCAGGTGGGCATGGTGCTCCAGGACGCCGTGCTCTTCAAGGGCTCGATCCTGGAGAACATCCGCTACGGCCGCTTGGATGCGACGGACGAAGAAGTCATCGCTGCGGCAAAGGCGACCTATGTGGACCGCTTCGTGCACGCGCTGCCCGATGGCTACGACACCATCATCGACCAAGACGGCGGTGCTATCTCGGCCGGCGAGCGCCAGCTCATCACCATTGCCCGCGCCTTCTTGGCCCAGCCCGCGCTGCTCATCCTTGATGAGGCCACCTCTTCGGTCGATACCCGTACCGAGGTCCTCGTCCAAGAGGCGATGAACGCGCTACGCGCGGACCGCACCTCCTTCGTCATTGCCCACCGTTTGTCCACCATTCGCGATGCTGACCTCATCCTCGTCATGGAAAACGGCACCATCGTGGAACAAGGCTCGCACGACGATCTCCTTGCGGCCCAAGGCGCATACTGGCGCCTGCATCAGTCCCAGTTCGCTCAAGGGTAGGTCTTCGCCGGCGGTGAGCTACTCCAGCCCTACCGTCACGGTCGGCGCACTGAAGTGAGCACCCTTGAGGTTCACCAGCTCAAGGGTGACATCGCGCAGCTCGAGATGGTCCATGACTACATCGGGCACTTCCGCATCGGGGACGGGGTGAGCCTCTGGAATACCAAGTTTGTCCAACACGGCATTGATATCGTCGCGGCTTAAATCGATTTCCGCCCGGGGTGCAGAAACCTTACCCACTGCCGGGGTGGCCTTAAGCTCGGTAGCCATAATGGTCACCGGTCCGCCGCGTACCCCGGTGGTGTCCCCTCCCGTGGTTAGCATGCCATCGCCATAGCGGCCAGGCAGCGTGATCCCAAGGTTGTCGATGTCGAGGTTCTCGCCCTTCAGCTCCAGGACCCGCACATCACCGCTGGCGGTGGGGAAAGTACCCAAGGACACGGTGACACTCTTCGTCAGCGTCACCGTATCCGCGAAGACGGTACTGAAGTACGGAACCGCCGGGGCGTCTTGTGCATTAACCCGTTCGGAACCGCTCACACCGCACACGACCAAGGCACAGGTGAGTACAGCCAAGCAGCTACGCGCCGCCCGCGGCATCGCCCTCGTCATTGCTCTGCTGCTCCCTTGGCGCGGCGCTTTTTCTCACCTGGCTGCCACGCAAAGGTAAAGGCCCCGCCAATGATGCCGAGCAGGGAGCCGATGATGAAGCCGCCCAAATTGGACGTCGGCAAGGCGATAATGGCCACGATGATGCCTAGCACACCGACATAATTCGAGGTTGCCGGCTGGAACCACGCGCCAAGGCCGAACATGGCTAGCAAGACGCCGATAAGCAGCGTAGAGACGCCAGAAATAGTGGAGATCATGACCAAAAGGTCAGAGATCCGGATGGTGATATAGGCCGGCGCGGCAATGATGATGCCGGACAAAATGAGCAACAGTCCGGGAAGGAAGGGCCGGCCGTTGCGCCAGCGGCGGAAGCGCCGCCACAGGCTGGGCTTAGATTCCTCCTCGCCCGTTGCCTCCGCCACCGGGAGGGTCTGCGTGTCTTCCGTGGTCGACTCAGCAGCCATTATCCGAACCCCTCCGCACCGTTACTCCGACGTTCTTGGCAGAAAGGCGCTGTGCACCCACGGAGGTGGCCTTTACATCATCCGCTTTGAGGGAGACCTGCTTGGAATACAGGCCCCACGCGCCAGGATCCGCGGTATCGCTGAGCTGATTCGCATCGATACCCACGTTGACATCCTGCATCACCAAGGAGCCATCCACGTCGGTCGCACCGACCAGCAGGCTATCGGACTCCACGCTGCCCTCGCCCTCAGCCTTCAACGCTAGGGTGGCCTCCCCACCAACGCCGGGTACCTTCGGAACTGTCACGGAAAGGCAGAGATCTGAGACCTTGGCATGGTCCAGCTTGATGCGCGCGACAGGAAGGTGCTCTTCGGCCTTTTGATCATCATCAACAAAAAGCGAAAAGCCCTCTCCATCCAAGTGCCCCATGGTGATCTTGAAAACCGGAAAGGGCCAGGTTCGCGGTCAAGCCGCCCTGCGCCACGGCGAATCCAGTAACACCAAAGGCAGCAAGGCCTGCGGTCAAGGCCACCGCGGCCTTGGTGATATTTGTTTTGCCCATGGCGGTTTGCCCTTTCTGCGGCGGTCTAGGTCCTCTTCTTGGCGGGTTCGGCCACGCTGCGGCCACCAGCACTGGCTATACTCCGCCGCCGTGCACAGCACGTTTAGCAGAATATGGCGGCCGAGTTTCTCATCTTGACAGTGTACAGCCCACCCCGCCGTGATACCGCACTGAATGCAGACTCTCTGATTTCCACCCCTAGGCTTTAAGGTAGATAACAACGTGGAGCATCAGTATTAAAGGAGCACGCATGACCACCGTGTTCGGTTGGATAGCTATAGCCGCATCGATTCCGGTGTGGCTGTACTTTTTCACCCGCGTATGGGCCCTCTTTAAGTTCATCCGCTCCGGCGGACCTAGCCAGCTCAAGCGCACCGATAATATAGGCAAGCGTTTATGGCGCGTTATTGCAGAGGTCTTTGGCCATTCCCACTTCAAGGGCAAACCTCTGATTAATGCCGCCCACTGGTTGGTGATGGTGGGATTCCTTTTCGGCATCCTGGTGTGGTTTGAGGCCTATATCCAAACCTTCGCACCGAATAAGGGCTGGCCGTGGCTCAGCCACTGGCCGGTCTACCACTTTGTGGAAGAAGTCTTGGGCATCGCGACGGTGCTCGGCATTGGCTTCCTCATCGGTGTGCGCCTCAAGCTCGGCGATACCGAGCGTGGCAGCCGCTTCTTCAACTCCCAGACCGCCTCCGCACGCTGGGTAGAGTTCATCGTCTTTTCCGAGGGCCTCGGCATGATCTTGGTGAAGTCCACCAAGATCGCCACCTACGGCGGCGGTTCCGCCTGGGCGGATTTCTTGAGTATCCACTTGGCCAAGCTCTTCCCCGAGTCACCGGCCCTGGTGAGCTTCTTCGCCCTGTTCAAGCTGCTGTCCGGCATGCTGTTTATCGTCTTTATCTCCCGCAATTTCCAGTGGGGAGTCATGTGGCACCGCTTCACCAGCTTTTTCAATATTTTCTTCCAACGCAATGCCACCGGTGAAAAGGCACTGCAGTCCTTGCCCACCCCGGACTTGGAAGAGGACATCACACCGGGCAGCTGGAAGATGCTGCTGGATTCCACTTCGTGTACCGAGTGCGGCCGCTGTCAGGAGCTATGCCCAGCCTGGAATACCGAAAAACCGCTCAGCCCCAAGAAGCTCATGATGGATCTGCGCCAGGGAGCGCTGGATAACTACAACCCGCATGAGGGCGTGGATGTGCTGTCCATGGCCGGGGTTATCGATGATGATGTGCTGTGGTCGTGTACTAACTGTGGCGCCTGTGTGGACCAGTGCCCTACCGACATCGAACACATCGACCACGTCGCAGATCTGCGCCGCTTCAAGGTGCTCGCTGAATCTGACTTCCCATCTGAGCTCACCGGCCTATTCAAGAACATGGAAAACAAGGGCAACCCGTGGGGCCGGAATAATTCTGAGCGCCGCGCCTGGATCGATGAGGCCCGCGCCGATGGCATCGACGTCCCCATCATTGGTGAAGACGAGGCCGATTTCTCCGATATGGAATACCTGCTCTGGGTGGGCTGCGCTGGCGCTTATGATGACGATGGCCGCCGCACCACCCGCGCCGTTGTAGACCTGCTGCATACCGCAGGCGTGAAGTTTGGCGTGCTCTCCACGGGTGAGACCTGTACGGGTGACCCTGCCCGCCGCGCCGGCAACGAGTTCCTCTTCCAGATGATGGCGCAGCAAAACGTAGAAACCCTCAACAACGCCTTCGACGGCGTACCGGAGGGCCAGCGCAAGATCATCACCACCTGCCCGCACTGCTTTAACACCATCCGCAACGAGTACCCAGACTTTGACGGGCATTTCGACGTCTTCCACCACACCCAGCTGCTTAACCGCCTGGTCCGCGAGGGCTTGCTCAAGCCGGTTCCGCGCACACCGGAGAATCGCAAGCCCATTACCTACCACGATCCGTGCTTCCTCGGCCGCCACAATAAGGTATTCGATCCTCCGCGCGAGCTGCTCGAGGCCACCGGCGTGGAGCTGCGCGAGATGGACAAGAACCGCGACGAAGCCTTCTGCTGTGGCGCCGGCGGTGCCCGCATGTTCATGGAAGAAAAGCTCGGCACCCGCATCAATGACTTCCGCACCGAACAGGCTTTGGAAACCGGCGCGGAAGAAATTGCCACCGGCTGCCCCTTCTGTAATGTCATGATGACCGGCGGCGTGAAGTCCTTGGCACAGGATTCCACTCCCACCACCAAGGTCAATGACGTGGCGGTTATGCTGCGCAATTCCATCTCCCTCGACGAGTCCGGCACCCTCCCTGAGCCCCATCCCAAGGCGTTCCTTGCTACCCCCGTCCGCCACCAGAAGTCCGCGGGCGCCACTGACGCCCCGCTTGCCGACGCCCCTACTTCCGCCACCCCAAATACCACCCACACCCCAGATGCATCGGCACCAGCGCCAGCCCCCGCCGCTCCTGCAGCACCTGCCGCACCCGCAGCGCCGGCTGCACCGCAGACTCCTGCAGCACCGAGTGCACCCACCCCTCCAAGTGCTCCAGCAGCACCTACGCCACAGGCACTAGCCGCTCCAACACTGCCAAGCGCACCCACACCGCCCGCGGCCCCGGCGGCACCAACTGCGCCACAAGCTCCCCAGCCACCAGCGGCACCAGCTGCTCCCGCTGCGCCGAGCGCTCCTACCCCGCCAAGTGCCCCGACAGCACCTGCACCCAAGGCACCAGCAGCTCCAACACCGCCTAGCGCACCCACAACGCCCGCGGCACCGGCCGCACCAGCTGCACCGCAAGCTCCCCAAGCACCGGCAGCACCAGCTGCTCCCGCTGCACCGAGCGCACCCACCCCGCCAAGTGCCCCAGCAGCACCTGCACCCAAGGCACCAGCCGCACCGACGCCGCCTGCAGCGCCAGCAGCTCCGGCAGCACCAACGCCGCCGGCAGCCCCGAAACCTCCACAGGCTCCTGCTGCGCCCACGCCGCCAAAGGCTGAGCCGCCAGCCGCACCGACCCCGCCAGCACCTCCGGCGGCTCCGGCACCGCCGGCGTCGGAAAGCGTGCCAAAGCCACCTGAATCTGAGTAGGCGCGCGGGGGCATTGGTGCGTACGCTGTAGTCCATGCATTTTAATGCGGGACTCCCCACCGATGCCCTGCTGCTGGCGGCAGGCGCAACCGAAAATACAAATTCCCTCGTCTCTTTCGCTTGGATTATGGCCGCGGCGCTACTCGCGCCGCTGGTCTCTTATATGCTGGGCTACCGCTTGCCCTCGGTAGCTCTGCTGCTGATTTTCGGCATGATTATTGGCCCTTCCGTCCTCGACCTCGCGGCCGAGGACGAAGGAATCGAAATGCTCAAGGAACTCGGCGTGGGCGCGCTGTTCCTCCTCGCCGGCTTTGAGATTCAAATCTCTACCCTCAAAACCAAAGAAGCCGGAACGGCACTATCTACCTGGATTATCTGTGCCCTCGCCTGTGGCGTGGGCGCCTACTTCTTGGTGGATAACGTGCCAGGTGCCATCGTCGTCGCCTTGGCGCTGACATCAACGGCGCTGGGCACGCTCACGCCGATGCTGAAACAGGACCGCATTCTGGGTACCAAGGTGGGCAACTCCGTGATGATTCACGGTGCCATTGGTGAGGTCGCCCCCATTACCGCAATGGCGCTACTGCTGGGTACTCGTTCCACGCTGACGACGATGATCATTTTGTTGTTCTTCATCATCATCGCCGTTGCTG
>OCJN01000320.1_pt1 | contig 8640 bp, 6 predicted proteins | sample 1480731 | NCBI WGS metagenome assembly OCJN01 (sample SAMN05301479, study PRJEB22388) | human skin metagenome | isolation source: Infant 1 DOL 23 skin | host: Homo sapiens | place: USA: Pittsburgh, Magee-Womens Hospital of UPMC | collected 2013/2014 | reverse complement strand
CAAAGGCCATTTGTTCTCCCTTTTTGGTCCGAATCGTCCGAATGTTTTTGACATAAATCAATAATTTCGTGGACTGATTTTCAACAAGTTCATGAACAAGTTGCGTTTGCTTGGCTAAGCGTGTTTTTTTGAACTCTTCTGTCGGATGTCCTGATAAATAGACCCCTAAATATTGTTCTTCTTGTTCTAGTCGCTCTTCTAGCGGATAATCGGCAATTTCTTCTTCCTTGGGCTTCAACGTTTCTAACAAATCCATACTACCACCGCTGAGAAGAATACTTTGGATATTACTCTCTAAACCTACCGCTAATTGACGGCGATTGGGTGCAATTTCGTCAAATGCACCGATGGCAATCAATGGTTCGATATTTTCAACTTTCAACCACTTACGATCAATTCGCAAAAGAAACTCATCGAACGTTTTGTACGGTCCATTTTCTCGGCGTTCATTTAAAATATTTTGAATGAAGTCTCGGCGGATTCCTTTTAAAGAACTAAAACCAAATAAAATTTGCTGTTGCTGATTTAGGTAAAAGCTGTAGTGACTTTGGTTAATTGACGGCTGCAAAATCGTCTGCTTGTTTTTTCTAGCTTCGCCAATATATTCTTTAATTTTTGTTGGATTATGACGAACAGAATGCAACAATGCGACATAAAAAGCACTCGGATAATGAACCTTCAAGTAAGCCATTTGAAAACCAATAAAGGAATAGGCAAATGCATGCGAGCGGTTAAAGCCATAATTAGCAAAGCGCTCAATATAATCGTACACTTGGTTAGCTGTTTCTTGGGGATAGCCTTGTTGTAACGCACCATTAACAAAATGATTCCGTTCTTCATCTAGCACATCTTTTTTCTTTTTACTAATGGCCCGACGTAAAATGTCAGCTTGCCCTAAAGAGAAGCCTGCCATTTTCGCAGCAACTTGCATAATCTGCTCTTGGTAAACAATAATTCCGTACGTATTTTCTAAAATGGGGGCGAGACTAGGCTCTGGATAACTAATTTGTTCCAAGCCTTTTTTCCGGCGGATGAAAACATCAATATTTTGCATCGGACCAGGACGATACAAGGCATTGACAGCAGCAATATCTTCAATGCTAGTTGGTCCTAATTTTCTTAATACATTCCGAATTCCAGCAGATTCAAACTGGAAAACACCACTTGTTTCCCCTTTTCTAAATAAAGCCAGCGTTGTTTCGTCATCTAATGGAATCTGATTTAAATGAATGGTTTGATTATAGACGCGTTTAATAGCTGTGAGGGTATCATCAATGATAGATAAATTTCTTAAGCCCAAGAAATCCATTTTCAGAAGACCAATTTTTTCAACATCATTCATAGTAAATTGGGTCAATAAAATTTCATTCGATCCTAGTTGTAACGGAACCAAATTCAAAAGATTTTCATCACTAATTACCACACCTGCTGCGTGCGTAGAAACATGGCGAGGCAATCCTTCTAGCTGAACAGCTGTTTTATAGAGCAATTGATTATTTGGCGAAAAATTGACCAATTCTTGCATCCGTTTTGACTCTTGGTATGCTTCTTCTAACGTAATTTTCAGCTTGTTTGGGACAGCTGCCGACCAACGATTCGCTTCACTCTGGGACAACCCGAAAACACGTGCAACGTCCCGTAAAACCATTTTCGCAGCCATCGTACCAAACGTGGCAATTTGCGCCATGTGATAATGACCATATTTTTGACTGACATAAGCTAAAACTTCCTCCCGCCGATTATCAGGAATATCTAAATCAATATCGGGCATCGTGTAGCGTTCCGGATTCAAAAAACGTTCAAAAAGCAAATCATATTTGATTGGATCTACATCTGTAATTGATAACACATAGGACACTAAAGAGCCCGCAGCTGAACCTCGGCCAGCGCCTGTAACAATTTGATTGTTATGACAGAAGTCCATCACATCCCAAACGATTAAAAAGTAATCATCAAAGCCCATATTGTGAATGATGGTTAACTCTTTTTCTAATCGTTTTTGGTAAACTTCATTTAGATGAGGCACTCTTTCTGGTAATTTTTCTAAACACAATGTGCGTAAATAAGAACCAGCCGTTTGATTATCAGGCACAGGAAAATGCGGTAATAATTTTTGATGTAAAGGAATGTCAACTCGGCAATTTTCAGCTAGCTGAATCGTATTCTGGACCACTTCTGCACCAGCTATTTGAAGCATTTGTTCCATCGTCGTCTCTGCTTCACGCAAGTAATTCAGACCTTCTATTTCCGGTGTTTGGCTTGTAATATTCAATTGATTATTTTCTTTGATGCTCTCAAGAACAGTTACGGCAAAGCCTTCTTCCCTTGTTAAATGACGTACCTCTTGCAAAGCCACGCCAGGTAATTGTTCTCTTTGGTAAAAAGAAAAGAGCGCTGGATTGCGTTGTTGATTCATTGAAAAAGAATGTTCAACAAATAACGACTGGGGATCAAAATATGAAGCAAGTTGTTGGAAAGCGTGAACCGCTTGTTGTTCATCTTCAAAAAATGTTTGGGCGACTTCTCCTTTAGCTGACAAAGTCACGGCAAATAAATCACTTAATAAGGATTGATGTTCTGCTAAGTAAAAGGGACCCTCTGTCGTCATTTTGCTGCTAGATAGTTGCATTAATTGCTGATACCCTTTTAAATTTTTAGCAAATAAAAGCAATTCGGAATGCCCTTCTTTTTCTGCTGGGGTATATTCTAATCTTAAACCGATAATTGGTTGAATTCCCGCTTCTTGGCATGCTTCATAAAATTCAACCGCCCCATGCAAGACATTGATATCGGTAATCGCTAATGTTTGATAACCTAACGCTTTCGCTTGTTTTACATAGGAACGAATCCTAACCGTACTAGATAAAAGCGAATAGGAAGTAACGGTATGTAATTGTGGAAATGACATTGGACAGCTCCTTTTTGAATCCTTGCTATTTTTTGCCTCTTCTCTTATTTTCCTATCGCGGATTCTTTACTTTTAAAGAAAATATGCTAAACTAAGAGCTAGAAAAGAGGTGCTCATATGCGTTATCTTGTTGTATTTTTCTGGACCTTCGCATTAGGCCAAGTCGTTGGATATATCGGCGGTGCATTATCTGGTGGTTCATACGACTTTAAAATGACAACGATTCTATCGTTGGCAACAGCCGTTATTATTTTATTAATTGCACACTTTGCAGTACCGAAAGAAACCAAACCTGTTAAATAAGAAAAAACCAGTTACTAAAGTTATTGTAACTGGTTTTTTTATCTTTTCAACTGTTTAGAGCTTTTTATTTAAAACTTTTCGGAAATTAAAGAAGGACAACCCAATGTTTCCTAAAACGAAACAAGCGGTTACCAGAAAAACAGAAGAATAGCCAAAACCATGGGCAACTGTTGACCCTACCATCGGTCCTAAAACTTGACCGAAATTACTACACATCTGATTGTAACTATAAACTCTACTTACGCCCTCCGTTGGCGTTATTTTACTAATTAACGTATTAATTGATGGCATTAATGCGCCTGTTGAAAAACCTAAAAGGAATCGTAAAACGCCTAACTGAAAAGGTGTTTGCACAAACGCCATGGGAATGTAACAAATAAAAGAAAGAATTAATCCGCCTAATAAAACTTTTTGGTTCCCAATGCGGTCCCCAATTTTTCCCAAAGTTGGAGAAGAAATAATTGCTGAAACGCCGGCAATCGAAACAATCAAACCACTAACAAATAATACATTCTCTGTATCGCCACTTAAAGATCGAATATATAGCGTTAAGATTGGGCTGATACTTGTAATTCCTAATTGTAAAATTAACGTAGTCACAAACAAACCAATCAATACTGAAACATGATCCATCTTACTAAAAATTTCTTTCGTCGTTAATAAATCCTTTTTCTCAACTGGTTGAAAATCTTCTTTAACTAAAAAGATAGTCAACAACGTTGTAATGAATAAAATAACGCCGGTAATAATAAAGACATTTTCCATTCCAAACCACTGTGCCAACGCACCGCCAATCGATGGCGCAATTAACGTCCCAGCAATTGCACCTGTTGATAATGTTCCTAGAGCCCAGCCATTTTTCTCTTTTGGCGCCTGCGACGCAATCATCGCTGTTGCGTTAGGAATATAGCCGGATAAAATCCCGTTCATAAAACGCATAATCAGCAGCCAGTATACATTAGGGACAAACGCTAACGCCCCCATTGTGATCGTCATTCCTGCTGCAGCCCGAATCATCATAATTTTCCGACCTTTTCGATCAGCTAAATTTCCCCAAATCGGCGCAACAATCGCAGCAGCAAATGCCGTGACAGAAATTGCCAATCCAGAAAACAACTCTACTTGACTCTTAGGCGTCCCTAATTGTTCAACATATACTGGAATAAACGGCATAACTAAGCTAATACTCGCCCCTGTAAAAAAGCAACCAATCCATGCGACTAATAAATTCTGCTTCCATTTTATTTTCATACTTTTATCCACCTTATCACCTCTTCACCTACCACTATACTCTAAAAGAGTGAATCTCTCAAAAGAAAATTCTTTTAAAAAAAAGTCTGACAGACCGGTCAAAACGACCAATCTGCCAGACTTCTTAACACTTGGGCTTAAGATAAATAGCTGAATAAATGCAACACCTTCGAAGCTAACCGCTGTTATCTCAGCCTCACTTCTGTTTACTATAAAATAGCTAAGATTACAAAGTTTAAGATAAACAACGCATCAATGACCCAAATAATTGGTGAAACTTCTTTGGCTTTCCCTTTGACTACTTTCACCACTGCATAAAAGATGAACCCAGCAGCAATCCCATAAGAGATGCTATAACATAATCCCATGAAAATTGAAGCAAAAAATGCTGGAATCGCATCTTCTAAATCCGTCCAATTGATGTCTTTGAAAGAAGCTAACATCATAATTCCCACTAAAATTAACGCTGGAGCCGTAGCTTGTGCCGGCACAATAGCAATAAGTGGTGAAAAAAGACTACTTAGGGCAAATAGAATTGCTACCACTACCGATGTTAAACCTGTTCGACCACCCGCACCGATTCCTGCTGCACTTTCTACATAAGTTGTCGTATTCGATGTACCAAAAATCGCACCGATAGATGTTGCAATAGCATCTGCAAATAGAGCTTTGTCCATTTTAGTGCTAAAACCCTTACTATCTTCTAAAGCTAATTCATCTTCTTTAGAGAAAATTCCTGTTCGACGTCCCGTACCAATAAATGTTCCAATTGTATCAAACGTATCTGATAAACTGAAGGCAATAATGGTCATTAAAACTTGAGGAATTTTTGAAGAATCGCTAAACAATGACTGTAAGCCCTCAGCACCAAAAGCAGCGCCAAAAGTTGTACCTAATTCTTTAAATGAATTGCCCAACGAATTAGCATGCCAATCAACCGAAGCAGTGTCTACCACCCCCATTGGAATTGCGACTAACGTAGTAACCACAATGCCAATTAAAATAGCCCCACGAACATTGGTGACAACTAAAATCGTTGTTAAAACTAACCCAATTACCGCCAAAATAATAGCTGGATTATCAAAATTTCCTAAAGCGGGCACGATACTCGAACCATTCACAACACCATTTTGAGGTTCTGCTTGTACTGTGAAACTTAGTAAGCCAGCATTTTTCAACCCTACATAAGCGACAAAAATTCCAATCCCACCACCAATAGCATGTTGTAAACTCTCTGGAATTGCTTTAATAATCATTTTGCGAATTTTTGTCACTGTAATCAAAATATTAATCAAACCACAAATAAAAACCATTGCTAATGCTTGTTGCCAAGTATACCCCATCCCAAAAACGACCGTAAACGTGAAGAAAGCATTGAGTCCCATTCCCGGTGCTTGAGCGTAAGGTACATTAGCAAACAGCCCCATAATTAATGTACCGATGATTGAAGCAATAATGGTCGCTAAAAAAACAGCCTGAAAAGGCATCCCTGTTTCTGAAAGAATGGACGGATTAACAAATAAAATATAACTCATTGCAAAAAAGGTCGTAACCCCCGCCATTATTTCAGTTGATACCGTTGTCTTGTTTTCCTTTAATTTGAAAAACGTATTCATAATTGCACTTCTCTCCCTTAAAATCCATGTTTTCGAATAATTACTCTTTGATTATAAGAGAATCGCTATCTTTTTACAACAAAATATTAACTATTATATATATTTATCTATATAATGTTCGTATTTTGCGGATATAAAAAAAGAAAAAGCTTTACATTGCTTCTTCTTTTCCTAATAATTGGATTAGCCCAAACAACAGCATCTGTAGAAACATCATTAATAAAATAAACATTAATTTTTGAAGGGACCAGTCAAAAAAGATAATTTTCACTGTTTCAATTGGATTCATAAAAAGATAGACACTGTGTAATCGATCAAAACGTCCAACATAAATCGCCAAAGCAGACAAGAAATGAAGGCTGGCTTGAAAGCCTATAATTGTTCTATAGCCGCAATAACTTTGCAATTTCTGGCTAACAGTTGTTACTGTTTTCATCCCTAAAAGTCCATATATAACAATCCCGCTAGTTAAGCAAACAAACGCCCACCAATCACCAATTTGGTTTGCAAAAATCGTATTAAAGCCTCGATAAATAGATAGCGTTTCTAAATGAAAAAAATCCGTAAATAGGTACGGCGCATTAGGATAAAAAATTAACCAAGCAAAACCTATCAACCAATCCCTTTTACGTTTTTCTGCGTTTAAAAGATAACTAAGTTCAATTGGAATGTAGGCTAACAACACGTTCAACGCCATAAAATGAAAATGCGTAGCAAATAACCACATATAGATACAATAGATTAAGGTGATCACTCGTAAATAATTTCTAGAATTTTTCAAGATGCTCTGCGCTCCTTTTTCAAACGGTTTATTTTAGTGTAGCATACTTCTTAAGCTTTTTTTTAAACCTTATAAATGAACATGCTTCTCCCCTTGATAATCTTCGGTTTTATGCTAGACTGAGTAAAAGGCATTTAGGAGGAATTTTTACTTGAAAAAATTAATTGCTATTGATTTAGACGGCACAACATTAAATGCACAGTCTTTAATCAGTCCAAAAACCGAACAAACACTAAAAAAAGCGATTGACAACGGTCATTACGTCAGTATTGCCACTGGACGTCCCTATAGAATGAGTCATCAATTTTACCAACAACTTGGCCTAACGACCCCTATGGTTAACTTTAACGGCGCTTTAGTTCACATTCCAGAGAAAAAATGGGACTTGGAAAGCGAAGCCAATATTGAGCGTGACCTAGTCTTTGACATTTTGGCACAGAAAAAAGAATTACAATTAGATTTTGTTGCTGCTGAAAACAAAGAAACATTTTATATCGATACGTTAGATGGGTTCGATCCGAAATTTTTTGCTTCCAAAGCAACCTTAGATAATTTACTTAATGCTAAAAATTTACGAACCAATCCTACCTCAATGATGGTTCGGACCACGCCAAACCAAGCTGAAAAAGTTGCTGATACATTGACAAAACAATATGGTGATTATATTGATGTCCGCACTTGGGGCGGTCCAATGCCTATTTTAGAAATGTCGCAAAAGGAATTCAAAAGGCCCATGGCGTTGATCAAGTGGCGAACTTTTTATCTGTCAAACCAGCTGATATCATTGCTTTTGGCGATGAACATAATGACGAAGAAATGTTAAGTTATGCTGGTTGGGGTGTTGCTATGAACAATGCCACGGATAAAATTAAATCCGTAGCCAACGATGTCACTGAAAAAACAAATGATCAAGATGGTTTAGCAGATTACTTAGAAAATTATTTAGATCTATAAAAGGCTAAAATAAAAGTATTTCTTTAAAAAGAACTCACTTTGGTTTAGCTGATAATCTTAAGATTACAAAAGTAGGGCATAAGTCGAAACGACTTATGCCCTACTTTCGTTTTTCTTATTCCTTCAATGAATTTTGAAACGTGCTGATTTTTTCAGCCAATCTTTGATAAGTCGTAAAAGACGGATGCTGTAGCTCTTGTTCTTCGTTAACGGATAAAGTTTGTTGTGTCGTAATGGCCTTTGTTAGTGCATCTACAAAATGAATAAAAGAATTGTTGGTTTGTTTATTATATCCTGGTGAATAATATTTCGATTGACGATAAAAAGGCCGCAGGGCTGTTTCTGTGATTTTTTCCTGTTCATCTGAAAAGTATTCATCATAGCTGACATGTTTTATTTTCTGCTCTTCTGTTATCACTTGAAGTCGACCGATTAGGCCATTACCTAAATCTTCTGCGTAACCGATATACGTTTCTTTCGATGGCTCTTTTAGCCAAGTGTCCATCTCTGCTGCTAAAGGCATTAAACCTTCACGAGCAGAAGTTGATGAACCGCGTACCGTATAAAAATTACCTGTGACACGATTTTCGTCACGCATTTGTTTTTCTACATAAGTAATACCATTAACAACGGTGACTAACGTATCGTCTGTACGCGTGTTGCTTGCTTGAAATCCAGGATAATCCGACAGGCGTTTGTTGACACCCGAATAGCGTGTATCGTAATAAGGATCACTAGCAAACTCTGTAAACTCAACATTCAGAATCCGTTGCGTTTCAGGTTCCGTAATAATCTCTACAATGCCGTAATTTCCGCCAGTAAATACA
>OCJN01000310.1_pt1 | contig 9302 bp, 9 predicted proteins | sample 1480731 | NCBI WGS metagenome assembly OCJN01 (sample SAMN05301479, study PRJEB22388) | human skin metagenome | isolation source: Infant 1 DOL 23 skin | host: Homo sapiens | place: USA: Pittsburgh, Magee-Womens Hospital of UPMC | collected 2013/2014 | reverse complement strand
TAATTAAGGGTTCTTCTCAATGCACAATAAATTTTCTCGGCATAATGGCGTGTGTCACTTTTTATTTCTCTTTTCATTTCTAAGCTATTTTAAGCTTGATACAGCTTTTTTATTACCTCAAATGTGGTTTTTATTCAACATTTATATTAAATGCGCTTATACGCGCTTAAAATGGCATATATAAGTCCTCCAAATAAAGCATAAGGAACAAGATAGAAAATAAGTATGAAATAACGCCATGCTGAATGACCTGTTTTCAGGATATAGTTCAGCCATTCATAAAAATGTTGTACACCTAACCAGTCACCTAAGGGACTTAAGACTAAAAATGCGACCATCACTAAGGCAATGATAAAAAACATCGCTGTAATGCCTTTGGTTAAACGATGAAACGCTTGATCATATTGTTTCATCGCTGTGTCGTTGTACTTGATACGTTCATCAAGGGTTGCTTTATAATCTTTATTGGCTTGTCGCAGTTCGGCTTGGTTAGTTTGTAACTGCTCAATCGCCTTATGTGTGTCTGTTTTTACATCTTTCAATTCTTCTTGGATGGCTGTTTGAAAATCTTGTTTTAAATTATCGTTATTAATGCGTTCAATATAGTGTTTCGCTACACTGATAAAACGCTTTTGTGTGATTTCAGTCGCTTGATTAAAGTTCGAGGCCGTGGTCTCGATCGTTGTTAATAATTCGTCGTGACGCTTGTTTCGCTCGTGCTCTCTCTTCTCGATCTCTTCGAGCCTTTTCATCAGCAAGTCTTGCTGACTCTGCAGCTTGTCGGCTACGCTCAAGCTCATTTGTGTCTTGGGCGAATTGGTCCCAATCTGATTGAGTGACGCCTGTATCTCGTTCAGTTGATTCATCACGACTTGAAGTTGGTCGTTTTGGCTGGCATTCGGTGTCTGAGTCTCGTTCTTGTTGTTTCCGTCGTTGAATTTGTCTTTCAAAGCCATCTTCGATACCTCCTTTATTGTAATCTTCGCCGAGTTTACGCCCACGCACCTTTTTATCTTCGGCTAAGTGTCGATAGGTAATGCTTTTAGGTGTGACACGTTCAATTTCAATACCATGTTGGTTTAAATGGTCTTTGAATTCATCCATATTCGTTGCTTGTGATTGGTCTATCGCCTCTCTAATCTCATCTTTCCATGAATATTGGGCTGTTGATTTCGTATTAGGGTCAGCAATCGCTTTTTCTGTCTGCGTATAACGTAAGCGTGCTGTGTCCTTTTCTGGCACGCTTAAACCATGTTCCAGGCAAACCTCGTCATTGAAATCTCTGACATTACGTAAGGCTTGTTTATTATTATTAAATTTCTTACCTGTTTCGAGGTCAATTGAATTGATTACAATATGATTGTGTACATGGTCTGTATCGGCATGCGTATAGACCGCTACTTGATGATTCGGTGCGAGCTTTTCAGCGAGTGCTAAGCCTAATTGATTACATTGTTCGGGCGTGACTTCGCCAGGTTTAAACGATTGGATAATGACATGCCCTTGATTCCCATCGGTTTTGCCATATAACTCACGAGTGGCTTTGAAACTCGATTTGGCATAGTCGACATCACAATTTAAACCACTTTTCTCTACGGCTCGTTTCTCAGCGTAATTAATGGCACGTGACGTTGATTTAGTCGCACTTAATTTAGTTGTTGCCATATCTCATCAAGCCTTTCACGTAATTCACTGATATTGCGTTCTAATGCTTCATAGTTCGGTGCTTCATGTTGATGTTGGTTGCAATATTTGGCAATCTGATTGGCATTTGCGCCCAACATACTCAAATCTTTGGCTATCGATTGTCGCGTTTCTTTATCCAATTTCGGTGCGACCAATCGACTGCCCTGTGCCTTTTTCTTAACGAAAGCAGGCACACTCATATTTAAAGTTTCAGCTGACTGTTTCAACTTTAAATATTCGGATTCGCTCACACGAAAACTGATTTGTTTCGGCTCCTTACGGTTGGGTTTACGGTTTCGCCCAACAGTTTCGTCGCTAGCCACAAATGTGTTTTGTTCGCTCATTCAATCCCACCACGCTTTCTTCGAAAGATAACTCCTTAATATAATTTTACTTTACAGGGTAAAGCAAAATTAATCAAGTCGTTAAGTGGTTTGGCAAGCATTGGCTTTGCTAGCCACTAACGTGGCAGACGCGCCAGCTTGTTGGGGAATATCCCCAAGCCCCTTAGCATTTTTTCTGGCGAAAAAATAAGTGGCTATTTGCTAGCCACTTATCAAGATTCATTATTTTTAGTTAGTGAATTTTGTTTGTTGTTTATTAACAATAACATGATAATAAATATTATTGTTATAGTGAGTATTATTATATAAGGATATATATTATATGATCCCTTAATACCTGTTAACGGAGCAATGACACTACCAATAATAAATTGTGATAAGCCTAAAAGACTTGCAGCATTTCCACTACCTCCTGTACGTTTTTCCATAGCTAGTGAGAATGCAATAGGACCTAAACCTGATACTGGGATAACTGTAAAGAACACAGAAAATAGATATACCCATGCAGGTAAATTTAATATTAATGTAGCAATAACAATAATTGCTCCAATTATTTGAATTACATTGTATAAAAGAATAATTGTATTACGATTAAAGAAATCGACTAATTTACCGGCTAATTGGCTAGAAATTATTAACCCTACTCCAACAAACGTCATGAAAATACTAAATTGTTGTGGAGAAAAATTATAAATTTTTTGTGTAATAAATGGTGCACTCGATGCATAACTAAATAGCATAATGTAACTAATACTTTGAATAAGTAGTGGAATTACAAATTTTTTAGTTTTCAATAAATTGCCAAAATCTTTTAAAATGAATTTTATATTTATGTGATTATTCTGTTTTTCATTTTTATCATTTTCCATAGAGAAAATTGATATTAATAGAAGTATTATACCAATACCTGTTAAGAATATAAAAATAGATCTCCAAGTGAAAAATGATAAAATACCTCCAGAAATTAAAGGGATAACAATTGTTAGAACACCATTAATTACCATTAATAATGATAAAAATTTTGCTAGTTTTTTACCTTGATAAATATCTCCTGCTGTTGAGCGAGCTATTACAATTGCTCCGCCACCCATTAATCCTTGAAAAAATCTTAATACAATAAGAGATTTAATACCTGGAGTAATAAAGCAACCTAAAGATGTCAGTATAAAGGCAGAAAAAATTAAAATAGTACTAGGTTTTCTGCCGATTTTATCTGATAGAGGCCCAAAAATAAATTGACCAAGAGCAATACCAATCATGGCAATGGATAATGAAAGTTGAGCATTAGAGGTTGTAGTATGTAAGCTTTCTTGAACACCTGGTAACGCAGGAGTATACAAATCTGATAGTAACGGGCCGAAAGCTGTCATAATACCCAATAAAATAGTGAAAGATATATATAATTTTTTATTCTTTTGGATAATAAGCACCTACTTATATCTTTAATATATTACTTAATAAGTAAAGTTTTTTAAAACGTTTATCATTGCGTCATTTTGTTCAGGGAATCCAATAGTAATACGGATACCATGAGGGAACGGTCTAGTTATACATCCTACTTTTAAAAGTTCTTCGAATAATTTATTTACATTTTCTGTATTGACAAAAATGAAATTTGTTTCACTAGGATAAAAATGTTTACTTTCAGGAATTTCAAAGAATTTTTGTCTCTCGTTTGCATTTTTTAATTTGATATCATTAATATAATCCTGATCTTTATATGCTGTTATAGCAGCAATTTCAGATAATCTACCTATATTGAAAGGAGGTTTAATTATATTGAATTTTTCTATAATTTTTTGATCGCCAATAACATAGCCAATTCTCATACTTGCCAAACCATATGCTTTTGAAAAAGTACGTAAAACAAATAAGTTTTTATATTTTTCTTGTAATTCTAAAGCATTTGGAAAATCTTCTGCGGTTACAAATTCTCCATATGCTTCATCTAACGCAACAGGAATTGTTGAAGGAACTTTATTTAAAAATTCGATTAACTCATTATGAGTGAAATATGTACCTGTTGGATTATTGGGATTACATAACCAAATTAAGGCTGTTTCGTCATCTACTTCCTCTAAAATGTTATCTAAATCAAATTTCCCGTTTTTTAGTGGACTTTTTACAATATTAGCAGATTCGATAACTCCATTATGATAATATTGGCCAAAAGTTAAATTGCTAGTTATTAGCTTATCTCCTGGTTTAATAATTGCTCTAGAAATTATTGTAATAATATCATCTAATCCTGCACCTAATAAAATACGATTTTCATCTATATTTAAAGTATCGCCAATTGCTTTTCTTAAGTTAAGTGAAGTAGTGTCTGGGTAATATTGTATATTATCTATTTTATCTTTTATTGCTTTTTTGGCTTTAGGAGAAGGTCCATATAGGTTTTCATTAGAAGCTAACTTATATAATGGTCCTTCAATATTATAAGATTTTTTTAATTCCTCTGGATTTAATCCTGGTTGATAAGCTGATAAATTTTCAATTTGAGTTTTCATTTAAATTCTCCTATCTAAATTTAGAAATTTCATCTTGTGCTTTTTTTAATATTTCGAATGAATATTTTAAGTTTTGATTTTCTTTTTCATCTAGAGGTAATTCTATAATTTTTTGGGCACCGTATTTATTTATCAACGTTGGTACACCAGAATATAAATTGTCATATCCATATTCTCCACTTAAATAGCTAGAAACAGTTAATATAGTATTTTCATCTTTAATTATGGCATTAGTTATGGTCGTTAAAGCTTTTGCAATTCCATAGCTTGTATTTCCTTTAGATTTTAGAATTTCAGTACCTACTTCTTTTGTATATGTTGTTATTTCTTCTAAAAAATTTGAAGTTTTTTCTTTTAATGGTACTCCTGCAATGTTTGCTTTAGACCATATTGGAACTTGAGAGTCGCCATGTTCTCCTAATACCATAGCTTGTATGTTTGATGGAGAAACATTGTATATTTCACTTAATTTAAATTGAAAACGCGCAGAATCAATTATTGTACCAGAACCAATGACTTTTTCTTTGGGAAAACCTGAGATTTCTTTTGTAATATAGGATAAAGTGTCAACAGGATTAGAGGCTATAATAAAAATACCTTTAAAATGATTTTCCATTATTTTTGCAATAATAGATTTAAATATTTTGTGATTAGCTTCTAATAAGTCTGAACGTTTACTTACAGATTCCATTGAAGCACTAGCGGCGATGACAATAATGTCTGCATCTTCACAATCAGAATAATCTCCACTTTTTACTTTTAACGTAGAGTTGTTAAAAGGAAGCATGTGTCTTAAATCCTCTACACAACTTTTTACAACATTTTCATGTCTAGATATTATCGCTATTTCGTCTATACTAGTGTTCGATTCAGAAGCCATTAAGAATGAATAACTTGATCCAACGTGACCATTTCCAATTACTACAACTTTATTATTTTTCATATATAATGTCCTCTCTTTTTACTGTAATTAAATCTTCCCACACATAATTATTATTTTCAATAAATTCTAAAAATAATTAATACCTATTGCTTGTCTTACATCAAAGAGAGTGTCAGTTGCGATTGAACGAGCGTTTTCACTACCTTTTTTGAGTACATCATATACATAGTCCATATTATTCTGATAGTCCTGTCTTTTATTACGAATAGGTTCTAATTCACTTTGTATTATTTCATTTAAATAGTTTTTAATTTTGACATCGCCTAAGCCACCTTTTTGATAGTGATTTTTTAATTTTAATAATTGATCTGTATCTGAACAGAAAGCATCTAAATAAGTAAAGACAGTATTTCCTTCTATTTGTCCAGGATCATTGATATGAACATGGTTAGGGTCCGTATACATTGACATAATTTTCTTTCTAATAGTATCTGGAGAGTCCGATAAATAAATCGCATTGTCTAAAGACTTACTCATCTTAGCTTTCCCGTCAGTTCCTGGAAGTCTACCTAAACCTTTTCTAGGTAGTAAGGCTTTAGATTTGTATAATATATTTTGATTGTATGTAGTGTTAAACGTTTTAACAATTTCATTAGCTTGTTCTATCATAGGTATTTGATCTTCTCCTACGGGAACTACCGATGTTTTAAATGCTGTAATATCAGCAGTTTGACTAATCGGATATATTAAAAAACCGGCTGGAACTCTTTCTCCAAATTTTTTTTCTTTCATTTCATTTTTTACAGTAGGATTTCTTTTTAATCTGGATAATGTAACTAAGTTTAAATAATGCATCGTTAATTCATTTAATTCTGGTATTTGAGACTGAACAAATATATTAGACTTTAATGGATCTATACCTACTGATAAATAATCTAATACAACTTCCGTTAAACTATTACGAATTTTTTCAGGATTTCTAGCGTTATCAGTTAATGCTTGTTGATCAGCTATCATTATAAAGCTATTAAATTGGTCTTGTAATTCAACTCTTTTTTTAAGTGATCCTATATAATGACCAATGTGTAATTTCCCAGTAGGTCTATCACCCGTTAATAAATTTTCTTTTTGCATTTGACTAGCTCCTTTATATTAAAATCATCATTTTCTATAGGATAAATTTTTTTCTGAATTTTTAAAAGAGTTTATATTGTATACATTTCTACTACCTATAATCAGTAATTATGTTAACTCAACACAAAGGGACAAACGCTGAAATGACGGCGTTTGTCCCTTTGTGTTTGGATTATCGATTATTCATATTTTATACATTCCCTTAACCGCACGTTTTCATGCATTTTCATTTTAATGGATTATGTATAAATATACTTTAGCTCATGTGTTTCAAGAATATCAAAGGGTTATATATATTTATTTAATAAATTACAAATAACACTATATATTATTTTTTTAATAAGTTTACTGTGTTAAAATTCAGTTGTACGATTAAATACATATTAAGGAGTGTTTTTATGAAAACAACTAAAATTTTAGGCGCAACAACGCTAGCAGGCGCATTGTTATTTACTGGAGTAGGTCATGTCAATGCTGCCGAAAATGTAACACCATCACAAGCAAAGGATAGCGTGCAAGATTTTGTTACAAACAATAGTGATTACCAACTAGCAAAAAACTCAAAATTTATAGAAAATAACGAGCATGTTGATAATCCTATTTCTAACAGTCATTCAGTATTATTTGGAGAAGAAAAAAACCAATCACCAACAACTTTATTTGTAAAAAAAGATACTGGCGATATCTATAATTGGGATGGTGAATTATTGAAAAAAGGTTCAATTAATTCTGAACAAAATACTAACCAATCATCTCAAAATGTTGAAAATAATGTAGATACACAAAATAATAATCAGCAAGCACAAACAACAACTGATGAAACTCAAAATACAGCTAATGACAATGCTAAAGCTGAAAATAACACTCAAGCATTACCAGAAACTGGTGAAGAATCATCAAATACTACTCTAGTAACAATGATCGCATCAGTTATTTTAGCTGCTGGTTCATTATTAGCATTTAGACGTACTTCTAAATCAAACAAATAATAATTATTAATCGAGCACAAAGCTTTGCTTTGTGCTCTTTTTATATCTTCAAATCCTATAAATTTAATATCTTAAAAACTGTAATAGTAATTTTGTTATACTAAAAAAGCACTTCCTGTGCATGAAAGGAGGTGTGCATATGGCGTTAACGATACTTTCACTTGTTGGAACATTTATCTTATCTGTTATCGCTGGTGTAGTTGCGAACTACATTACAGATAACCTAAAAAGATAAATAAAAAACCCCACTTTGCTTTGGTTGGCAGTGGGGTTTTGCATATGGCGAACCATACTTCACTTGTTACTTTCAGTATATCTTTCATACTATCTTTTGTAAACTTTTCTATTCTTCCCAATCAACTTGAAGTTGTTTTAAAAATGCCTCTCGTTCTTTTTCTAATTGCGGATCATACTCATTTTGTGTTGGTTTTTCATATGTGCGTTCTTCCAACCATTTTGGCGTTTTTTCACGACTGATATATTGTTGTGACTTACCTATATTCGCCATTTGTGGCTGTCGTTTACTGTGAATGCGTTTTTCAGCGTCAAAAGTAAACTCTAACCATTCAATTTTACGTCCTTTTTTTGCCTTTATTTTATTGATATTAAGATTATTAAAAATGAAGCCTAATTCTTTAATGATAGGGGCTAATACTTTTTGATTAATATTTGTCATACGGTAACTATTAGGAATATCTAGCCGTTCTCTAAAATCATCAATTTTAATTTTTACATAGCCAGTATGTTTATACTGCTTAAGTATTCTGAACATATGCTTAGAATATGTAGATTTAAGGTGTGTCATTTCTCTAAGTTCAAATTTAGTGAAGTTACTAGTTAATGAATTAATAATATGTTCTAAATCTGGATTAACACCAATAGCCACATACTCTTTATCTTTATAAATTTCTACTTTAGTAAAAAGAATAAATTTTCTAATAACATTCTCAGTTTCTTCTCTATATGTTAAAGAGAAAACTTTATCATAGAATTTTTCTAAATCTTGAATAAAAAGCTTTTTATCATGACTATAGTAATTACTTAATTCTTTTAATTCTTCAAATGGCACATTAACAGTCAAATTGCCTTTATCTTTTAATTTATTACACAAAGTAAAAAATAGATTAACTTCAGTATTATTAAATTTTCTCAATGGAACTAAATTCATATCATTTTTATATACTACTGTTTCTCCACTCAACTAACTCCACTCCAATCTAAAAGAAACCTTTATAGAATAAAGATTCCTATTAACTTTAATTGAAAATACTTATAATAACTATTTTATAAACAATAATAACATAAAGAAACCTGATATAAAAAAAGTTTCTTTAGTTTAATGATTGGTTGCCTTTAGTTTAATGATTGGTTGCCTTTAGTTTAATGATTGGTTGCCTTTAACATTTCAAATCCCTTGTTACTCTAAAGCTCAAATGACTCCTAAAAAGGTTTTAAAAAGATTTATAAAAAGATATTAAAAAGTTCGGGGCAATTTGCCCCTCACAAATTCAAAAGACAAAAAGGAAACCAACCACACTTGTGGTTGGTTTTTATTATTTAAAAAAGCAATAAGTAATATAACTTTAATGCATTATTCCAATTGCTTTATTGACATTGAGCCTCTGAACCCTTAATAAACCCAAAAACTGTCGACTCGTCGGTTTCATAGCTCACGCTATACCGACATTCGTCAAAACAGTTTAATTAAGGGTTCTTCTCAATGCACAATAAATTTTCTCGGCATAATGGCGTGTGT
>OCJN01000305.1_pt1 | contig 9564 bp, 11 predicted proteins | sample 1480731 | NCBI WGS metagenome assembly OCJN01 (sample SAMN05301479, study PRJEB22388) | human skin metagenome | isolation source: Infant 1 DOL 23 skin | host: Homo sapiens | place: USA: Pittsburgh, Magee-Womens Hospital of UPMC | collected 2013/2014 | reverse complement strand
GGAAGCAAGAGGACAGCGCTTCTGAAGATGGCTGGATGGAGGCCAGCATCACCGATGACGTCATCACCATCGAATGGGTCATGGACAACGGCGAAAATCGCATGATCTACTGGATTGGCTCCTTTGATGCTCAAGCCGCCGCATCCGGTGAGACCGTTACCTCAAACCTCGATACAGTTGCCACCGCCTCTGAGTGGATGGCTGCTTCGTCCGACAAGAAAGATTTCTCTATCGATGACGACGCCTTAACTTTCAAGGTCGCGATTGAAGATAAGGAATTCACCACACATATGAAGAAGGTGAAGGATGATCCGACAACAATTAAAGAGCTAAAGAGCACAGATTTTAGCCAATCCTTTAAAGATGGAGTCCTGGATGTTCCAGCCGCCAAATTCGAAATAACCGATCACCGTGTTATCAAGCCCGGTGAGCCTGGTAATGAAATAGGCGAAAAGCCACTTCTCGTCTTCAACTATGACGTAACAAATAAGACAGATGAAACCCTAACCACCACCGACTTTGTCGTGTACTTTACCGCCATCCAAGACAATGATCCGAATAAGGTAAACGAGCTCGACCTCGGTTCTTATACTGATCCTGAAACTTCCGATACTCAGCTTGAACAGATTAAAAAGGGAGGAACTGTCGCCGGAACAATAGCCTACGAGCTCGATGATCTAACTACGCCTGTGGACCTTGTTGCATCTAAGTCCTTTAGCCAAGATGAAATCGGCCGCCAAACTTTCGAGCTCGATTAACTGCTCGTATACAACGCGCGTAAATTTCCCGTTCTAGCCAATACAGAAAGCGGAGCCCGCCGAAATACAAAGCCCGAAAGGAATTCAAGCCTATTTCTCACTGAGGCAGGCAGTACTTGACAGGCGTAGCCAGGCCCCTCCTGTACCCAACGGGAGGGACCTGTTGTAGTGCGCAAAGCAGCACTTTAGCTGTGTTTCTCCACGCGCCAGCGCGGATTTCTCATTTCCCTTCCCCTTAGCACGGACCCATTTCCAGATCTGGCCTTCCGAGAGCACACAGCCTCACCTGCCATTGCGACCAAGCCAAAGGCCTATAGAGACAATTCGAGCATCCCTAGAGCGGTTCCAACTCCCCAATGCAAACGTTACCCCTGCATTTACCTCCGGTTTCTCCGCGGCATAGAATCATGAGTGACATTGACCTTAATGTCACTTTTTCTGTGATGGGAGAAACATATGGCGACACTAGATTCCCTCTTGGCGCCCGGTGCCGTGGACTTGCACGGCGCCGCCAAGGACTGGCGAGCAGCCATCCGGCTGGCGGGATCACTGCTTGAAGAAGCTGGCACAATCACCGCGGACTACACGGAAGCAATGGTGCGCTCCGTGGAAGAAACGGGCCCCTATATTGTCGTGGCTCCTGGTTTTGCCTTTGCGCACGCACGCCCTTCGAAGACGGTAAAAGAAACCTCTCTATCGTGGGTCCGGCTAGATAATCCGGTGGAATTCGGGCACGATTCCAATGACCCTGTAGACCTCGTCGTCGCCTTTGCCTCACGGAGTGACTCCGAGCATCTGCAAGCAATGAAGCAGCTAGCAAAGCTGCTAGCCACCAAACGCGACGCGCTTAATCGCGCAGAATCTGAAGATGAGCTCCGCGCAGTTCTCACGGCATCAACTCCGACAAAGAAACGCGCAGCTTCCGCAGCACCGTCGGAGCCAAAGGTCCAACCAGCGAAGCAAACGGCCACCGATTCTGTTGCCTCCAAAGGAAAAATCCTCACGGTATGCGGCAACGGGCTAGGTACGTCATTGTTCCTCAAAAACACCCTAGAGCAGGTGCTCGATGAGTGGGGTTGGGGGCCGTACCTCACCGTGGAAGCTACGGACACCATCTCCGCCAAGGGCCGCGCAGGCGAGGCAGATTTCCTGCTCACCTCTGGCGAAATCGCTGCAACGCTCGGCGATGTCGGGGTTCCTGTCTACGTCATCCAAGACTTCACCTCCATGTCTGAAATCGATGGGGCTCTGCGCGAGCTCTACGACATCTAAGGAGCATCCTCATGGACTTTCTTCTTGCTATAGCGAACTTCCTTGTTAATGAGATTCTCTCCGTGCCAGCATTCCTCATCGGCATCATCACTGCGGTGGGTCTGGCAGCAATGGGGCGCGGAACCGGCAAAACCATTGGCGGCGCCATCAAAGCCACACTCGGCTTTCTCCTTATCGGCGCCGGTGCAGGCCTAGTCACCGGTTCCTTAGAGCCACTGGGGGCCATGATCACGGGCGCGACCGGGGCCCAGGGCGTGGTTCCGACCAATGAAGCCATCGTAGGTATTGCGCAAGATCAGTTCGGCAGCCAGGTCGCTTGGATCATGATCTTAGGCTTTGTGGTTTCGCTGCTGCTCGCCCGCTTTACGCCAATGAGCTACGTATTTCTTACCGGCCACCATGTTCTCTTCATGGCGACTCTTCTCACCATGGTGCTTGCACCAGCCGGGTATTCTTCGTGGATTGTCATCGCCTTCGGCGCAGCGCTCCTTGGCATTCTTATGGTTTCGCTCCCCGCCATCGCGCACCCATTTACCCGCCGCATTTCCGGCGATGACTCTGTGGCCATCGGACATTTTGGCACTGCGGGGTATTTGGCTGCGGGCGGCGTCGGCAAGCTGGTGGGCGGCAAGGGTGAGAAAATGTCGCCCTCCACTGAGGACCTGAAGCTACCAGAGGGCCTGCGCTTCCTGCGCGATTCCATGGTGGCAACTGCACTATCCATGGCGCTAATGTACGTAGTCCTCGCCGTGCTCTTCATTGCACGCGCTGGTTCCGAGGAAGCCTTCACGGCTTTCCCTGATGGTGCTACTGATGTGGGCAACTTCTTGATGCAGTCGGTAACCCAAGGCCTCCAGTTCGGCGTAGCCGTGGCCGTCATCCTGTTTGGCGTCCGCACCATCCTGGGCGAGCTCGTTCCTGCTTTCCAGGGAATCGCTGCCAAGGTGGTACCCGGCGCGATCCCAGCACTGGATGCGCCCATCGTCTTCCCTTATGCCCAGAACGCAGTGCTCATCGGGTTCATTTCTTCCTTCCTCGGCGGACTTGTCGGCCTTGCCGTCCTTTCCACCTGGCTCAATCCAGCCTTTGGCATTGCGTTGATTCTGCCTGGTTTGGTGCCGCACTTCTTCACCGGTGGTGCAGCAGGCGTTTATGGCAATGCCACCGGCGGCCGCCGTGGTGCCGCGCTCGGCGCTTTTGTCAATGGCCTCATCATTACGTTCCTGCCGGCATTCCTCCTCGGTGTTCTTGGTTCCTTCGGCTCCGCGAATACCACTTTTGGTGACGCCGACTTTGGCTGGCTCGGCCTGCTGCTGGGATGGTCCACCAATGCCGGCAGTGCGCTCGGGCTTATCTTCATTGCCCTCATCGCGCTGGCTATTTTGGCTTTGGGCTGGGTATGCCAGCGCAAGCTTGTCGACGCCCACTGGGACCCCACTCCCCACCGCCCTTCCCCCATCAGCAACGCCGACGCCGCCGCAACCAGCGGTGCAACCGGCGCGGCCACTTCCTCCGGGACAGCCAAGAAGTACCCGAAGGTTCTGCCACCCGAAGGTGCACCAGTTCCACCCCGCATAGATCACTAGCCGCGCGCCACGCCTTGAAGGGCGCTACAGTGTCCCTATGCAGCGCCCTTCCATATACCCTCTCGCGTCCGTCCTCCTCGCTACCGGTCTTGCGCTAAGCGCCTGCGGCTCCGGTTCAGACTCCAGCTCTGATTCCGCCCCGGCAGAAGAGCCAGCCTTCTCCACTGCGCAAGATAGCAACTCCCCGGCTGGTGAAAATGCAGAAGAAACCAGCCCGGAGAAGGAAACGAAGCAACGTCGCACCGAAACGGTCACCAAAGAGGCAGCCCCAGAGCAGCCCACACCACCGGCCGGCGGCAAACACAAAATCCATGTAGGCCAGATTGGCGGCTACTGCGGTACATCTTCATCAGGCGATTCCATCGACGCCGGCGATGCGACTTCCTGCGAATTCGCCGCCGCGGTCTTTGATGCCGCGATGCAGGCCAGCTACACTCTGCGCTCCCCAGATCCCACGGTGACATCGGTATACCACGCGGATGTCTCCGCCAGCAGCCCGGTGACCAAGCAATCCTATGACCTTGACTGCCGCATGGGCAGCGACCAGCGAGTTCTCACGTGCGAAAAGCCCGGAGACAAAACAGTTCGCGCCTCATTCGAAACCGCCGACAAAAGCATATGGTCCAGGCGCGTGGCCACGACGAACTAAGCCCCCCCTACCTCACAAAGTCATCTTCGGGGCGCCAGGGCAGCTCCACGTCGACGAGAGTAGCGGCAAGGACATCGAGAGACTCTTTAAATTCCACTAGGTCGAGGCCCAACTTCTCATAGGCCTCAACCATTGCTTCGGGGATGCACTCGGCGCGGGAGCGCAGGGCGTCGCCGTCGGCGGTGAGGCTAGCGAGGGTGCGGCGCTCGTCGGCGGGATCACGGCGTCGCTCCACGTACCCCTGCTTTTCTAGGCGCTTAAGCAGCGGGGTAAGCGTGCCGCTATCCAGACCGAGGCGGGAATGAATGAATTTAAGTGGCACCGGTTCGTCGGCCTCCCACAGCACCAACATGACCAGGTATTGGGGGTAGGTCAGCCCCAGCTCATCGAGGAGTGGCCGATAGGAACGCACTACCGCCCTACTCGCACGGTAAATCGAGAAGCACAGCTGACTATCGAGAGAAAGGTAATCAGTGGGCGCGTCATTCATAGCCAAAAGTATAGACGCCAAGAAAATATTGTCCGCAATTTAATTGTGTACAATCAAAAGTGGATATTAAAATCGGATTATAAAATCGAAAGGAGCAATCATGGACGCCATGTACACCACCGAGGCACTAGCCACCGGAGCAGGCCGCAATGGCCACGCCACCGTCAAGGACTCTGACCTCGACTTCGCCCTAGCCATCCCGAAGGAAATGGGCGGCAGCGGCGAAGGTGCCAACCCAGAGCAGCTTTTTGCCGCCGGCTACGCCGCTTGCTTCCACTCCGCTCTGCAGGCCGTGGCCCGCAACCAGAAGGTCGAGTTGGGTGACTCTACGGTGGGTGCACGAGTGGGCATCGGAAAGCAGGGCGAAGGCTTCCAGCTCGCAGTGGACCTGGAGGTTTCCATCCCAGCTCAAGACAAGGCCACAGCTCAGCAGCTTGCCGACGCCGCCCACCAGGTCTGCCCCTACTCCAATGCCACCCGGGGCAATATTGAGGTCACCGTCAACGTCGTCGAGGACTAGAATTCTTGCGTACAATCGGCGGACGTACAAAGACCCGATAGAAAAGGAGTCATTATGGACGCCGTATACACCACCGAAGCACTGTCCACCGGAGCAGGCCGCGACGGCCGCGCCGTAGTCAAGGATTCCGATCTGGACTTCACCATGACCGCCCCAAAGGAAATGGGCGGCAGCGGTGAGGGCGCTAACCCGGAGCAGCTTTTCGCTGCCGGTTACGCCGCCTGCTACCACTCCGCACTCAAGGCAGTGGCCAAGGACAAGGGTGTTGACGTGGAGAATTCCTCCGTCGGCGCCCGCGTTAAGCTGGGCAAGAACGACGAGGGCTTCTTCCTCGGCGTTGACCTCGAGGTCACCATCCCAGGCGTTGAGGACGCCAAGGCACAGGAGCTTGCCGACGCCGCCCACCAGATGTGCCCTTACTCCAAGGCCACCCGCGGCAACATCGAAGTCAACGTTGGTGTTGCGCAGGACTAATTCCTAGTCTTCCCTCCCCCCAGCCCACGCCGCGCCAATGTGCGCCGCGTGGGCCCTCTTTTATGCCTGCTGGCACACCACCGGCCTACAGATGGAGAGATTCCAGTTCATTGCAAAGCGCATCAATCTGTGTCTTGGTGTGAGTAGCCATTAAAGTCACCCGCAAGATTGCGGCTCCGCGAGATACAGTAGGCCACCTAATTGCCGGAACTATGAATCCTCGTTCCAGCAGCGCAGCGCTTGCTTCCATCGCTACAGATTCATCCCCCACGCGAACAGGAATGATGGGCCCTTCCCGCTTCAAGGTTCCCCTGCGTTGATGCCAATAAGAAATATTGTCCTGCAGACCGCCGACTAGATTCGGATTGGTTCCCAGTAGGTTTACACCCGCAGTAATAGCGGCGCAATTAGCCGGCGTGGGCGAAGTTGAAAACACAAAAGAACGCGCTTGCTGGCGCAATAGTTGGGCTACTGGCTCGCTTGCTGCCACAAAGGCGCCTTCAGCTCCGAGAGCTTTACTGGCGGTAATGAGCTGAATATCGGGCCGAATGCCAAAGTGCTCTGGAAGCCCACGACCAGTAGTTCCTATAGTACCAAAGGCGTGGGCATCATCCACCATTAACCAAGCCCCGTGGTTGTCTGTGACTTTATACAGGTCGGGCAAAGGGGCGAGCACGCCATCCATAGAAAACAGGCCATCTGTAACCACGAGTGCGTATTCGGTTGTTCTGCTGGATAAAGCCTTGTCCACGGCCTCTACATCGCGGTGCGGGGTCACGACCACGGTCGCGCCGTTCGCCTTGGCCAACCTGCAGCCATCGATAATGCTGGCGTGATTTCGAGCGTCTGAGACAATAGTCAGCTCTGGTGACGCTAGCGCCTGCAATGTAGAAATATTGGCCTGATAGCCACTGGCAAAAAGCACCGCATCGGGATAGCCGGTGAAGCTTGCTACAGCAGCTTCCGCTTCTAGGTGCAATTTTCCCGAGCCAGTGGTCAACCGCGAGCCGCCTGATCCAACGCCGTATTCATCGATGGCTTCTTTTGCCGCATTAGCGATGTCTGGGTGCTCAGCTAAGCCCAAATAGTTAGAAGAGCTAAAAAGAATCGCCTCGCGGACACAGTGGTCTCCCGCCTGCTGCACTATCGCATTAGGGGTTTGCCCACTTGCAAAGACAGAAGGACTCCGCCGAAGGCCGTCCTCATCCCATTTTTGGAGTCGAACCTGTACGGCCTGTTCAACACTAGGGTTCATGCTATCGAGTTCACTTCTACTAGGACGGGATGGCTTTCCAGATATTCAATGAGCGCTAAGACATCAGCTCCTGGCCGGATAATAAAAGCGCGACCTCCAGCCCGCGAACCAGGTTCTTTGATGTGCGGCACCCGATGATATGTGCCAGCCACACAAACATAGCCCGTGGTGTATGCGGGGTCATCGGAGATACATAGCTCCGCTAGAACATCTGGGTGCGCAGCAACTTTACTGGCGAGAATTACCGCCTCGAGAGCCGCGTTTTTACCCACGCGCTCCGTGGAAAAGGCCAACTTAGCACCGATATGGCTCACGCGTATCCCCCTTTGCAGATCGGGTTCAAGGCGCTCGGCTTGGGCGGCGTCGATAAGCATGGCACCGCGCATATCGCGGACCGCAAAGGTTGTTTCAATGATGCGTTCCACATGTGGGGTATGACCGCGCAACAAAGCCCGTATAACCGTGTGCGCGTGCTCCGGAGATTCCACCTCCAGGTTTTTAATGCTCACCTGGGGTACTCGCCAAATCTCTTCTTCCTTTAAGGCCTCTACCGTGATGGTTGTGTTTTCCGCGCTGCCTTTGGGGTGGTCAAGAGCGCGTTGTGCCAAGGCCGCGCACGTCGCAGCCACGTCATTGGCGCTGACGATATCCTCCGCACCGGATATGTGCTGACCTGCTGTGTTTGCGCGCATACGCACAGAGTAAAAATCCATGTACAGATAGTACCGAAGAGTTGAACACCGTTCAGTAGATATATGAGTTAACTTTTTCGGCACAGCAGCCCTAACCCCGCTCGACATTGAGTGAAGTGCCCCGAGTTTTGTTCCTAGACATTTGCCTTGATTTCTATCATTGCCTGTGGCGGGTTCTGCTTCCAAAATTCAGTTTCGACCTCGACCGGGTTTCGGTATCTCAAGCTTTGGTCAAGCCTTGTCTCGTTCCACCATGACACCCACTTGAGCGTCGCGATTTCTACTCTTTACAACATCATCCCACCTGCGGGTATGGATCAGTTCGTTCTTGTAGGAGCCGTTAACGTTTTCAGTCAAAGCATTGTCAAAGGAGTCACCAACACTTCCGGTAGAAGCGGTAATGCCGTGTTGGGCAAGTCGCTCGTTGTAGACCACGCTGACATACTGCGACCCATGATCGAATGGTGAATGAGACTTGTCGTTTCCTCAGCACACACGATCGCCTGGTTGAGAGCTTGCAGCAGCAGTGCTTGAAGTGCGCATGGAATCTGATAACGCCCGCCCAACGATCCGTCGGGAGTAAACGTCGGTGACAAACGCGGCGTACACAAAGCCTTTCTTCGTGCGCACATACGTAATGTCGGCCACCCACAGTTTATTTTAGACCCTGAGCTTTGAACTCACGCTCGGACCAAGTCCGGGCGCAGATCCGGCACGTTAGACTTACGGGTTGTGATAGGTGATCCGCCTGTGCCTTTGCCAAAAACACCGGCCAGGCGCATCAACCGAGCAGTTTGTTCACGACCGATATCAATTCCGTCACGGTGAAGAGCATGCCACATTTTACGCACACCGTAAACACCGTAATTATCCCGGTGAACAGCACTAATGCGTTCTACCAGCACAGCATCGCGAAGGCGACGAGCACTTAGTCCACGGGCCTTGGATTGGCGATATCCACGCGAGGTGATAAACCCACCGGCCCGTTTATTTTTCAACGTCTTACAAATGAACTCGGGCAGTGAAACTACTCCGGTGTTCATCGATGAACCGGATCATTTCTTAACGTTTTTGGGCCTGGTTCCGACGCGAAAAAAGCTGAGGCAGCCTTCAGCAGCTCATTAATGTCGCGTAGCTGGTAATTTTCACGGCGTAGCCTCGCGTTTTCGGCGGCCAAGTCTTCAGGCACGGGTTCTGGGGTGTTTCCCGCACGGCGGGCAGGGCTTAAGTCCATTGACGAGCTGTGTGCCATGAAACCCCCAGTTTTGGGGCTACTGCCTGGCATGCGGCTTGCATCGACATGTTTTCCGCCAAGATGCGATCTTCCACGAGACGGACCACGCGGTCCTTCGCATTCTGGTCAAATTTCCTTGGCATGCTCCAGATTTTCCCATCTACTCAGACGGAACAAAAACTGGGACACTTCACAAAACCTGGGACACTTCAGTTAAGAAACAAAGCTAACTCAATTCTACTAGTCCTAATATTTGCTTTGAAGCCCACTAGTGCAGCTAGAATGGCGAATGTGCACAAATAGAGTGCGCAATTTTCCCTACTCTGAAAGGAAATCAAAATGATTGCAGATCTGCTAACTAACGCCCAGGAAGCAGCCCACGCAGCCGTCTCCAACGGCTGGGACATCTTGGAGCAGGCAAGCCTTTTCTTCCGTAAGCTGCCGTACCTCATTCCAGACGCACTCAATGAGTTTAACCGCTCCATCCTCGGCTTCTAAACACTAGCCGCAAAACAACCCTCCGAGAGAGCCCAATCTCGGGGGGTTTGGTTGTTTTCAGGATGTCCTAAAGGTCTAAAGGGGATGCGGACGAAATCTTGGAGGATTTTCCGCATGTCTAATATTCGATACACGA
>OCJN01000302.1_pt1 | contig 9695 bp, 18 predicted proteins | sample 1480731 | NCBI WGS metagenome assembly OCJN01 (sample SAMN05301479, study PRJEB22388) | human skin metagenome | isolation source: Infant 1 DOL 23 skin | host: Homo sapiens | place: USA: Pittsburgh, Magee-Womens Hospital of UPMC | collected 2013/2014 | reverse complement strand
TGTTGCTATGGAACATGATGAATCTTCATATCAATTATTAAATGACTTTGAAGATTATTATAATGAACATCTTCAAGGTATCTCTCCAGATAAACTTGATATGGAAGTCTATAAATTTTTTAACAATCAATTTGAAGATGGATTCTATTATGATAATGTTGAGTTTATTCACCCTGAGTTCAGAAATGAAAATGGGTTAATTAAAGAGAGTCATATTAATCAACCAGAAGTTCTTATTGATATGTTGGTTGATATTATCTATGAAGAACGTTATCAAATTAAAGACATTATTGATGATTTTAAAAGTAAATCTATTTTAGCTAGAATTTAATGGCGGGTACAATTAAGTATTCGTCTTTTTTTTTACTATTAAATTAAAAATTGGAGGAACAATTATGTTTATGTTTAAACATTATGTAATCTTTTTAGAGGATATGAAATCAATTCAAAAAACAGCTTTTCATATGATTATCTGTGACGAAAAAGATTTTGAAACAATAAGAAAATATAAAGAAAAATTACAAAAATTAGATATTGATTTTTACACACATTTAGTAACAACTAAAAGTGCAAAAATCAAAAGTCTTTCTGAAAAAGATCATTTCTTTAAAGATACACATTTCATTGAAAATTTTGATACATTCGTCAAATTTGCACAAACTAAAAATTAATCAATAAAAAGGAAGTGATACCATGCCAATTATATTCGTTATTCCAGACATTCACGGTCAGGCGGATAAACTAACAAAAATAATTGAAACAAATATACATCCTCATATCAATACCAATGATCTAATCATTTTCTTGGGTGATTACATTGATCGTGGCTCACAATCACTAGAGGTAATCAAAATTATTAATCAACTAAAAGCGCAATATCCAAATCAAGTGATTACATTACTTGGTAATCACGATGTTGATTTCTATAATCGAATTGAAAGTATTAAACCAACGATGACACTGACATCATTGGGTGATTTCAATATCACAATTCAATCTCTATATACAACATCTTATGAAACACTACAATCATTTAATTCATTTGATATAGATATATTGAATGCTTACATGGATGTGTCAATGTCTAATGTTAAACTGTTTGAATCACTAAGAAATGAAATTCTTAGATTGAAAATGACTGATGATTTCAAACAATTTAAATCATTAATCATGGATTCTGACTACTATTTTGAAAATGAAAATTACATTTTCAGTCACTCAGGCGGTGTTAATTATCTAAAACCTGAAGAACAATCACCTCGCCAATGGCTTTGGAGTCGAGATTTTGCCAAACGCCGCTTCAGCGATAAAACATTTGTCATCGGACATACACCTGTTGAATCTATCACACTTAGAAATAAACAAATATTGATGTGTGACACAGGATCTGTGTTTGAACCATCAAAAGAGCTACCAGTCATTAGACTAAAAACACACAAAAAAGGAACCTAAAATTAGGTTCCTTTTTTTTCAATGGATAAAATGAAAATAACCATACATGATTTATATTTAACGTAGCATGTAAGTTCTCCTCAAACAACTACTACTATCTAGTATAATGAATGTTTTAACTAACTACAACAAAAAAAATCAGGCGAGTCGTCCATTCGCCTGATCGAGGTTAAACATTTATTTTCACACTATCGTCGTAAAGCTTATAACTTAAAGCCATCGGCGGAGCTTTTTTGTTGTATTTTAATTAACATACGTTAATTAATAACTATAATATACCAAATTTTAAAATCACATTCAATCAAAACCACAAAACATACATTCAAATGAGGCGGGTATACCGCCTCTAGTCCCACATATGAATATAATAAATAAGAGGTGTCCAAAATGGAAAATGTACAAATTAAACAAATCATAGAAGAAGAATTAAAAAATTATGGTGTTTCTAATTATGAATTCAATGATGTTTATGACTCAATCAAACACCGCAATGATAAATCTGAAATTAGAAGTATCATTGAAGTTGTTACTTATTTTGATAATGGTTGTATGGACATGAAAGATATTACTATTTTCAAACCACAACTTGCTTTAAAAGAAAATGATATCAAAATGGCTTGTGAAAAAACTTTTGCATAAAGGAGTGAATCAAATGGGATTAATTATCGTTATTATCGGTGCTGTTATTACTGGTTGGTATAGCATTGATTCTATTAAACGAATTAAGAAGTCATTATAGGCTTCTTTTTTTACATACCACATTCAAATGAGGAGCGAATTAAAATGAATCAAAAAACAATTAACGTCAACGGCTTAACACTTACCATGTTTCCAAATGTTAAAATTAATACAAATGATGAAATTGAATTCATCACTGATATTAAAGGATTTAATGAAAAAGGATTACGTGTATTTCACTTACGTGAATATTCTACAATGGAAAGTGATTATATTTATTTATTAAAACAAAATGCAAATAACATATTGAATATAAATATTGAATCAGAATCTAAAGACATGCAACAAACCATACTTAAAGATGTATTTAACACATTAGATCGCATGTTCGTAATATTTAAAAATACGACTCAAGACAACTAACTCATTAGTTGTCTTTTTTTTCAACAGTTCCATCATCTAATTACAATTGAGGCGGACAAGCCGCCTTTAGTTTCACATATGAATATAAATACTAAAAAAAATAAAAAGGAGTCTTTATTATGTATGAAATTATAGTTGATAGATTTAAAGAAAACGGTAAATGGTACGCTACAGAAAAAATTGAAATTCCAAAAGACTTAGCAGAATTTGAATATCCAAATTACGTTAAAGAATTATACCCTGTTGATACAACAGGTTTTGTTACAATTTTTGCTGAAACACAGAAAGATGAAAATATTAAAAATTTATTAAATTGCCCAATGTTGATTTGTTTATAATAACGACTAAAGACAACTAACTATAAATAAAATTAAGGAGAGATTACTATTATGTTTTATACACAGTATTTAGATGATATTGATGGTAAAATCAGACAAGTCAATTATGAAATAGATGAAAAGAACAAATTAGTTGCAAAAGATAGTGATATTTTTGAATTAAATAATCCAGAACATAAAAATAAATATAACATCATTAGAACATTCAATAGAATTAATACTTTTTGTGGTAATGATAATATTTCAATATCAATGCATAATATTCATTTTTTAGATAACAATAAAATTCAAATCAAATTTTCACATTGTTATGGTATATCTGAAAATGAATATCTCATAACAAACTATGAAAATTTAGAAGAAGATTTAGAAAAAATAATTCCAATGATTAATGAGGAGGGAATGGGTATGAAATTAGAATTAGCACCAGGTTATGAAGTTGAATTATATAAATCAGAATACGAAAATGGCAGATTAGGTATTGCTATGTTTGATGAGCAAGGTTTGCCGTTTGGAAATTTAACTGTAAACCTACCTGATAATACATTTTTCAGTGAAATAAACGAACCACAACCAAATGCTGCTTTTATTGATCAGTTTAGTGCATTCATTTCTTACAATAAACTTATAAATTGGTTAGAAGAAAATAACTTAGTTGAAATCAAGGACAACGGCACATGCGTTCAAAACATTGTTCAATCAGGTTTTAATCGTTATGTTGAAGTTATATTTAAACAAGAAGCGCTTGACAAAATGCACACATTATAAATAATAATATCTAAAAATTAAAGAAAGAGGTTTTTTCAATGTTACATTTTATCGAAAGAGAAGTTAAAATTTTTATGGATTCTATCAACCACCCTATTAGTGGTCTTGAAGTAAAGAGTGTTGAACCACCTAAAGCATATGAATCATTAATGGTAACAGAAATTGAATTCAAAGACGAATTATCAAATAACTTTTTCATGGATAAAATTTACAATGATCCACAAGTAAGTACACCCCAAAATGTTGTTAATGAAATCATAATGTCTATTAAATCATTTATTAAAAGACAATCTTCATAAATCAATCTATTAAGAGAACCTTTTAGGTTCTCTTTTTTTTTTAACATCCCCCTACAATTTCACTTTCATCAAGTTACATAAATTCAAATTCAATTGAGGCGGACAAGCCGCCTCTAGTCCTACACGTGAATAAAAAAAATAATAAGAGGTGCATTAAAATGTATAAAAACATTCATACAGTTCAACCATTTGAAACAATTGAAGAAGCTGTTCAAAGAATTAATCTCAAAGGTTCAATTTTACTTGATACATTCTTTGCAGACAGTGAATGGGATGGTTTAACAAAAGTAACAGTTAGTACAGATCATTTAATCAACCATATTGAAATCATCTATCCAACACCTGAACATCACGAAATTATTGTCAGAGAACGTCAATTATTAGGTGAGATGTATCCAGAACTTATTGAATCATTAACAGATAACGAAGTTGAAAAACTTAAGAAAGGTTATTCTTTACCATTTTAATAATTTTAAAAATAATAATTAGGAGCTGTTTTAAAATGAAAAAATACTTTGAAATCGTAGAATATATCCAATGTTTTGATGACGTTACCCTTGTACAAATCAACCAAGCTATTAACGAGTTAGAAATCACATTAACTTCTAACTTAACTAACATTACTGATACAATTGAAGTTGATTTATTCGATATGCCAACCGCTTTTGATAAAATTGATAATATCATTAACCAATTAACAGGTGAATATCATATTTATTATCAATCTGCTGTTATGAGCTAAGAGTGACTTTTCTAGGTCACTCTTTTTTTTTACCTATTTGTAATATAAACGTAATCCCTACGATATTGTCTTTTATTATCTTTTCGAATTACACTTGAAGTGAGATATAAAACAATAGAAAGAAGGTGTTAACATGGAAATAACTATCCCTGAAATCCACATTCCTAAAAATTTAACAACGATAGAGTATCATCAATTACTTGCGCATTATCGTTTTAAATTTGAAGTCAATCCATCTAAAGTTGAATATAAATATGCTTGTGATGATATTAAAGCATTGCTTAATAATTAACAAAAAGCGACTCATTATCCTATGATAAGAGCCGCTTTTTGCTTTTTAATATTAATTTTTAAATTCTAAAATGGCACCATTCGGTAAAGCATCAGATCGTTTGATTGAATGTGCAAGTTCTAAATTCGCTTGTTTTAATTTTTGTTTCAATGCCATTGGTAAAACAGTATCTAAATTAATATGTAAATATGATTCTATTTGATCCGCCGCTTCTTTCAAAGAAGCATCATCCCATTCAAATTCGTTTTGAATACATTGAAATTCAATTAAAACATACTTCAACTTCATTAACATTCCATGTCACCTCCTTATTTCACGTACGAAAAAAAGCACGCCGTATAGCGTGCCTTTTTATTTAAGGGATTAAATTCATTTCATCGATATACTCTATTAGCAATCTTTTATTGTCCTAAACCTAATATATCAATCAATATCTTCATTGTCAACAACCATCTTTAAATCAGTTGTATCTTCAACTAACTCTAAATTCTTATGGTTTAAAGCTTCATCATCTGTCTCATCATTTTGATGAGTCGAAATAGGATGTACTAATGTTGCAGCAACACCAAGTGATGCTAAAGTTCCAGCAAGTCGTTTCATTTGTTTCGCCATTATTTATACCCATCCTTTAATTTATTTTAATTAAGCATATCGTTTATACATGAAAATGACAACACCATTTTTACACTTATTGTTCAACATTCAAGTTCAAATGAGGCGGACAAGCCGCCTCTAGTTCCACATATGAATAATAAAAAATACAAAATAATAATAAGGAGTGTCTATGATGACTGAAAACAAAATTGAAAAAATTACTAACTTTTTAATGGAACAAGCAGGCAAAGCAGGTAAAGTTTTTGATGTATATGGTGTTGATACTAAAGATGAAACAATTACAATTGAAGTTCATGTTCCAGTTGAAGGACGATTAAGTAATGTTGTTTTACTTGAAACAAACGCTACACAAAAAGATATGACTACTGTTGACTTAAAACAAACAGTTGATGCTTTATAAGAGATCTTAATAGGTCTCTTTTTTTATTTTAAGTTCTTCAAGTTCAAATTCAAATGAGGCGGACGAGCCGCCTCTAGTTCCACATATGAATAATAAGAAAAATTCTAAATAATAATAAGGAGTGTCTACAATGACTGAAAATAAAATTGAAAAAATTACTAACTTTTTAATGGAACAAGCAGGTAAAGCGGGTAAAGTATTCGATGTATATGGTGTGAATTTCGAAGAAGAAACAATTATGATTGAAGTTCATGTTCCTGTAAAAGGTCAATTCCATAATGTTGTTTTACTTGAAACAAATGCTACACAAAAAAATATGACAACTGTTAACTTAAAACAAGCAGTTGCTACTTTATAAGAGATCTCAATAGGTCTCTTTTTTTTTCATCAAATTCAAATTCAATGAGGCGGTCAAGCCGCCTCTAGTTCCACATATGAATAATAATAAGGAGTGTCTACTATGACTGAAAATAAAATCAAAAAAATTACTAACTTTTTAATGAAACAAGCAGGTAAAGCAGGAAAAGTTTTTGACGTATATGGTGTTGATACTAAAGACGAAACAATTACAATTGAAGTTCATATTCCAGTCGAAGGTCAACTTAGCAATGTCGTTTTACTTGAAACAAACGCTACACAAAAAAATATGACTACTGTTAACCTAAAAGAAACAGTTGCTGCTTTATAAGAGATCTTAATAGGTCTCTTTTTTTTCATCAAATTCAAATTCAATGAGGCGGTAAACCGCCTTTAGCCCCACATATGATTATAAAAAAATAAATAAAGAGGTGTTCTAAAATGGAATATGTAAATGTATATGTTGAATATGGTCATCAAACAAATTATGGTTTAGAGGAACAAGAAAATTATAACAAGGTTGTATCTCATAAAGAAGACTAGAGTGTCCTAGTTTTCTTTATTTTTTCCTACCTTTAAATCTAATTGATGTTATAATAAAATCAGATGTCCAATCAAAATATAAAATAAAAGGAGCCCTTGTTATGTATGAAGATAATGTTGTTTTAAATAGACAAATCAAAAAATTTAAAGAAAATGCCTTCCATGAAATTGAACAATTATATGAAGAAACAAATAAAAAATTACAATCAGAACAAAACGCTGAATATGAATTAATGAAATTCTATGAAAATTTCGAACGTATTATAGATCATTATCATGAACAAAAAAATGTAGCTTACAAAAACGCAAACGAAATACAAAAAAAGAAACAAAAAATGAAGAAAAAAGCAAAAAGCTTTTTCAAATAAAAAGAAAAAAGTAACCCCTATAGGTTACTTTTTTTATGTTCATATGATTTTCCAAAAACATCTTCTGCAATAAAATGCATGGGGTTTTCTGATTTATGATTTCTAATAAACCGTGACACCGCCTCTGCAAAATCTTTATTTTTAACAAGTTGTTTTGGTAAGATCATTTTCTTAACAAAAGTTGTCCATTCTTCATAAATGATGACTGTTTCTTGTTGACCTAAAACAGAAACGTTCAAACCTTTTTTATCAAGCGGGATTAATTTATGACACAATTCATATCGACCATTATGTTGAAAAACTATATTTCTAAATTCCAAACTACCCGCCTCTTGATATAATTTAATCACTTCAACAAAACCTTCAATAAATGATTTATCCTTAAATAAAAAATCAGCCAAAACTAATTTTTTTAACCCACCATGTTTGTCTTTCTTAATCAAAGTCGTGAAATTATTACCTGACTTACTTCGCTTGATTTTCATTAATTACTCATCCTCTTTTTCTATTTTTTGTACTCGATATCCAAACTGTTCCATACCATAATAACATGAATTAATAATATCATTTTTGTCTGCATCTGTAAGTTCCATATTAAAAATAACATGCAATGTTGGTGGACGATTTACAATACGATAATGACCATCTATAAATTCATAAACTTGCCCATTTGTAATTGAACAATGTAAAATTTCTGGCGCAAATCGATAACCAATCTGTTCAAAAAAGATGCATTTCAAAATCGCTTTTTGCAAATCTTTTTCCGCCTTTTTCGATTCAGCTGAGTTCAAAAGAAACTTTAATTTTGCATTATTTTGAACATCAAATTCAAAACTAAAATACAACAAATTATCTTTGAATTTGTGCTTGCTTGTTTTCACAACCGCTTCAACATCTTCTTTGTATTTTCGATTTTTATGATCTTCCCTAAACATATATTCTTTCAAAATACGGTAACGTTTTTTATCTAAAATGCTATAAAAATAAGCCAAATGTTTAGGCAAAGATTGTCCTCTTTCTTTCATTTTGCTATCAACCCTTTCTATCAAACATTATATCATAAAACATTAATAATCCCGCCTCAATTCATAAACTTTTAAAACAAAAATGAGTCGGCTTAAAAACCAAAACCTATGTCAAAAAGATATCCCTATTCGGTCATCTTTTTTTCCATTTATCGATAAATTCACCGCCGCTTTTTAACAAAACCACCGCCTCATTAACGATAACCTTAATACAAAAATCCGTACCGCCTTTTTGTATTATAAGTTACCACTTTGTGATAACTTAATTCGATTAATAAATCCCTATTCGGTCTTATTAATCTTCATTTATTGTAACGAAAAATGACTCCTACTCGTCACATTTTATCGTAACAATAAATCAATCTCCGCCTCAAAAACGCTCCCTATTCAGTCGCCTTTTTTCACCGTTTCTTGATCGTTTTCGGACACTGAAGGTGTCACGAAAAAGCCATTTAAATGCTCCTATTCGTCACATATAAATGGCGTGTGATGAGGCGGAAAACCTCGCTATTCACTCGTTTACCTTCCCATCACATCTCCCCTCGAAATCTGTGTTCAGATTCTCGGTGAAGAGCATAAGGAACCCCAGTACCACTTCGTGGTATCCAGCATAGCTGGAGGGGTTTCTTACCACTCACTTCGTTCGTTTGCTCCAACTGCGTTGAGCTTCAAACCGTTGCACTACAACGGTTTGACTGGATTCCAAAGTGACACTATCACGTTGGAATCATCATCACACTTTAGTATACTAAAGTGGTAATGACCAAAATCCACTCAGATTCTAAATATTATTATAACATCAATGGTTAAATTATTTTTAGAATCTGTCAGATCCTGAAGATAACCCACTTCAGAATCTGAAAAAACCTGATTTTAAACCTCTCACCTACTTTCGGTTCGTGGTTTAAAAATCAAAAAAAATAATCCATATCTTTAAGAGATATGGATTAATAAATAAAGCATATAATGATTCAAATAAAAAGAAGTCATTGAACTGGAATACATTTAATATAACATAAGCTGTTCTAAAAAACAATAAAAAAAGAGGCGGGATAAACCCGCCTGATTAAACTAATATATAACAAGTTCTTATTCAAATGTTGTATCTGTTTCTGACGTATCTGTTGAATTGTCACCTGCTAGAATTGAAACTAATTGCGTTGCTTGTTGTCCACCACTACTTAAAACTTCTTGAAGTTTTAATTGCAAATTACGTTGTACATAATTCTCTTTAGCTGACTCAAGTTGTGTAATAACATCCTTCAAAGATTTAATAATGTTATCAACTTTTGCAGCATCTTCTGGTTCAAACGTAACGCCATCTTCTTGTAATTCTAATTCACCAAAAGATCGGAAGAGCACACGTCTGAACTCCAGTCACCGATGTATCTCGTA
>OCJN01000297.1_pt1 | contig 9950 bp, 9 predicted proteins | sample 1480731 | NCBI WGS metagenome assembly OCJN01 (sample SAMN05301479, study PRJEB22388) | human skin metagenome | isolation source: Infant 1 DOL 23 skin | host: Homo sapiens | place: USA: Pittsburgh, Magee-Womens Hospital of UPMC | collected 2013/2014 | reverse complement strand
AAGCGCAAACTCAACGAGCTCATCAACCTCGCCGATGACACATTGGCCGTCACCCAGGGCCCTACCCAGCCGCGCTACACCATGGAAAACTGGGGCGATAGCACCTCGGCGGTGACTTTGAGTGCGGACCCGGCGGTTATCGCGAGCGTCGATAAGTGCATCCGGCAGACCGCGCTGGAGCTAGATTGCTCGCTTGCCGACGCCGCCGTTGCACTCCTCACCGGCCGCACCCAAGCCCCCGAGATCATCCTCAACGCCTACAAGGCCACCGACGTGCCCAATTCCCCGGCATTTATTGAGTCCGTAGGCTGGCTCGACCCGGCGCGCTCCAATGCGCTGCCCTACACTAAAATCCGGGAGATGGATCCTGACCACGAGGTCAAGGGCTATGTCACTCCCGCCGCCATGGCCGCGTATCTGGAAGGTTTCGACGGCACCTGCCGCTACCCTGGATGCAACCGACCAGCCACGGCCTGCCAGAAGGATCACCGCATCAACCATGCGGACGGCGGGCCGACCACGCCGGCAAACCTCGCCTGCTTATGCCAGCACCACCACAACGTAAAGACCGATGGCCGGGCCTTTTATGTCATGGATCCACATACGCGCGACATCATCTGGCTTTTTGAGGACGGCACCTGGACCACCACTGAACCCTCTGGCCCATTGGCGCAGAAGAACAAGAACTGGGTGCAGACCTTCGCCCAAACCATGACCTCCCACCGCGCCCGAGCATATGAAGAGGCACAAGAACTCATGCGCCAGCAGAAAACCACCCCTAGGGAGGAGGAATAAAACCACCAGCTTCCCTACAGTGGCTGGCATGACGCAAAATTTATTCACACTTGACGAGCTCGTAATTACCCAGACCAAGTCCTTCCTCAACGATCAGTTCATGATCACCGATATCGACGGCACCCCTGTGGGCACGATCCTTCAGTCCACCAGCCTAAAAGACATGGTGCTGAAATCCTCCCGCAGCTTGGAGGTTGCCATCACGGATGCCGAGGGCAATCCCCTCCAAACGGTCATGACGATTTCGGACCCGCCGAATTTTCTGCGGGATACCTACGAGGTGCACTTGCCGGGAATCGAGCAACCCATGGCTGTTATTACCAAGCGTTTCTCCATGCTCAAAACAAAATTAGACTTGACCATGGAGGGCTTTGCCGACGTCGAAATTCACGGCGACTTCTGGGATTGGAACCTTTCCATAACTTCAGAAGATCGCCTGCTTGCTGACGTCTCTAACGAATGGACTGGCATGGGTAATTTCTTCATGGGCAAAAACACGTACCGCCTGCGCATCACGCCGGGCCTCAATGAGCAACATCACGCCGCCATCATCGGCGCCGTGATGAGCATGGATATGCTGCGCACCAAGCAAAAGAACAGCGACTAGGAAAATAAAAAGGTGTTGTTGCAAAGTTGGGCGGAGAGCAGTGAAGACTCAGTTTCTCATTCCCTGATGGCCGCTGCGTGTGGGCGTTGTTAGGCCGTCTCGAAGACCTGGTTGACGATCACCGCGTCCGGGTTCGAGTGCCCGTAGGCAAACATTGCGCCTTGCCCTTTCCACAATGAGTGCATCGCCTCCATCCCTTTCAACGTCCGATATACAGATGTCCGGTTCTTAAACGCGCCTTTCGGCCCGAGGATCCGCTTCAGCCGACCATGGTCGCCTTCCAGGATGTTGTTGAGGTATTTCACCTGCCGGTACCACCGTGTTTGCTTGTCCAGCTCAAGGGCGTATTTCTGGACCCAGCGGTAGATCGTGGTGTGATCGACCGGCACGCCCCACTCGGTCATCATTTCCTCCAGACCGCGGTAGCTCACCCCGTAGCGGCAGTACCACCCACTGCCCACAGAATGATGCCACGGGGAAAATGACAACCGGAGAAGATACCCATGGCTGTGACTATTTCACGTCGCCCTTCCTACTGCCCCAACTTTGCAACAGCACCTTTCAGGGTCATATGGGGGCAGTGGAGAGAAGTGGTGGATCAGTGAACGGCGGTGGATGCCGGAGTAGGCGTGGTGTGTTCCTCCTTCGACTCGGTCGGAGCCAGGCGAGCCGGATCCAGATCAATGCGGCGCAGCAGCTGGGCGTTCAGGGCCACCACGATGGTCGAGGCAGACATCAAGATCGCGCCCACGGCCGGGGACAGCACGAACCCGATCGAGGCGAGCACTCCGGCAGCCAACGGCACGGCGAGGATGTTGTAGCCAGAGGCCCAGATCAGGTTCTGGATCATCTTGCGGTAGCTGGCCTGGGACAGCTCAATCATCGACAGCACTGCCCGCGGGTCATCACTGGCTAGGACCACCCCGGCAGATTCCATGGCCACATCCGTGCCGGCACCGATGGCGATACCGACGTCCGCGCGGGTCAGAGCGGGGGCGTCATTGACACCGTCACCGACCATGGCCACGCTCAAACCCCGGTCCTGCAGCTGCGTGACCTTGGTGTCTTTGTCCTGGGGCAGGACCTCGGCGAAGACCTCATCAATGCCTAGGTCCTGACCAACCGCCTGGGCCACCTGCTGCGCGTCGCCGGTGATCATCGCGACCTTCACCCCGCGGTCCTGCAGGGCTTTCACGGCGGCGCGGGATTCGGGGCGGATCTTGTCCTCGACGGCCACCGCACCGATGATCTGACCGTCGCGGACAATATGGAGCACACCGGCCCCACGCCCGGTCCAGGCGCTGGTGGTGTCGGTGAGCTCGGCCGGGGTGGTGAGGTTGAACTCGCGCAGCATGTTCGGCCCGCCCACGAGGATCTCAGCGCCATCGACAGTGGCCCGAACCCCCCGGCCGGAGGCGGCGCTGAAACCAGTTGCACGGATTTGCCGACGGGAGGCCTCGGGATGGGCGGCCGCGGCCGCCACGATGGCGCGCGCCACGGGGTGCTCGCTGTCGGCCTCCGCGGCGGCGGCCAGGGCCAGCAGCTCGCCCTCGGTGACGCCGACAGCTGCCGCGACACCGGTGACCGCGTGCGCACCCTCGGTCAGGGTGCCGGTTTTGTCGAAGAGCACCACGTCGATGGTGCGCATCCGCTCGAGCGCCATCCGGTCCTTGATGAGCACCCCGGATTTCGCGGCCCGCTCGCTGGAGATCGCAATGACCAGCGGAATCGCCAGGCCCAGGGCATGCGGGCAGGCGATGACCAGCACCGTGACCGTGCACACCACGGCATCGTCCGGGCTGCCGATAATGGTCCACACCACCGCGGTGGTCAGAGCGGAGATCAGCGCGAACCAGAACAACAACGCCGCCGCGCGATCCGCCAGGGCCTGGGCCCGGGAGGAGGACTCCTGGGCGTCGGCAACCATGCGTTGGATCCCGGCCAAGGCGGTGTCCCCGCCGGTAGCCTCCACCCGGATGCGGACGGTGTTGTCGGTGGCCACGGTACCGGCGACCACCTTGTCACCGGTGTCGCGGAAGACGGGACGGGATTCGCCGGTGATCATCGCCTCATCGAATTCGGCGGCTCCGTCGAGGATGGTTCCGTCGGCCGGCACCCGGGCACCGGCCCTCACCAGCACGACGTCGTCGACGACCAGCTCGGAGATGGCCACGGTGCGGGTGGTCCCGTCGATGACTTTCTCGGCCTCATCCGGCAGCAGGGCAGCCAGCGCATCAAGCGCGGAGGACGCGGCCCCGAGAGCGGACATCTCCAGCCAGTGGCCCAGCAGCATGATGGTCACCAGCAGGGCCAGCTCCCACCAGAAGTCCAGCTCAAAACCGCCCAGCCCCAGAGTGGTGACCCAGGAGGCGACAAACGCCACGGTGATGGCCATGGCGATCAGGAGCATCATCCCGGGTTGGCGGGATTTCAGTTCTTTCCATCCGCCCTTGAGGAAAGGCGTTCCGCCGTAGGCGAAGATGATCGTGCCCAGCACCGGGGGGATCCAGGTGGATCCGGGGAATGCCGGGAGGTGGTAGCCGAGCAGGTGGGCGACCATGGGGCTGAAAATAACGACGGGAATGGACAGAATCAGCGACCACCAGAAGCGGTCCCGAAACATTGCGGTGCTGTGTCCGGCGTGTTCGCCGTGACCATGAACGTGGTGGTCTTCGTCCAGGGCGGAGTGCGGGTGATCGTGGGGCATCGCCTGGCCGTGGGTGTCGGCATCCGCGTGGTGTTCGTGGCTAGCATGATCCGGGTGGTGAGTGTGGTCTGTTTCCGGAGCGGGGTGATCACCGAAATGGTGGGGAGTGCTCATGACGTTCCTTTCGCTCAACCCGGTCGGGGTCGAGATGATGGGTAAAACTGATCAGGATAAGACGGTGTAGCCGGCCTCCTCGATGGCCCGGCGAACCATCTCCGGAGGTACGACACCGGTGACCGTGACGGTGGAAACACCACCAGCAGCGAGATCAATCTGGACGTCGTCGACCTGGGGGAGAGTCTGAAGGGCCTGGGTCACGCTTTTCGCGCAGTGCCCGCAGGTCAGGCCGGTGACCTGGTAGCTAGGGGAGGACCCTCCTGCTGACGAGTCGCTGGCGGCAGGGATGGAGGCAGTGTCTGCACGTGAGGCAGGTCCGCAACAGCTGCAACCGTGGGAGGCCATCGGCAAAAGGCGGGGCGGGGAGGTGATCATGGAAAAGCTCCTTCGGTTCGGTGGGGTGCGGCGATGCCGCCCTCTAGCGTATACCCCCAGGGGGTATATTTTCAGCATACCCCCCGGGGTATATTTTCAAGGGTGGAGGGCGCGGCCCTCACGCGGGGCAGGGTGTGGTCACCGAGCAGCCTCCTCACTGTCGGGAGGGGACAGCGGGAGGTGGAGGGCAAACACCGCTCCGCGACCGGGTCCGGGGGAGGTGGCTGTGAGAGTGCCGCCGTGGGCCTCGATCAATGCCTTGGAGATGGTCAGACCGATACCGGCCCCGGCGGCGTCCCGGCTGCGGGCGGCATCCCCCCGGTAGAAGCGTTCGAAGATGTGTCCGATCTGGTCAGATGGGATGCCCTCGCCGTCATCGGCGACGTGGATGAGCGCGGTGGACGCCCCCTGTCGGTGGACGCTGATCCGGACCTGCCCGCCGGCCGGGGTGTGCCGTAGCGCGTTCGACAGGAGATTGCTCATCACCTGGCCGAAGCGTTGCCGGTCCACGAGCACCCGGGCGGTGTCTGTAATGGTCTCGACCTGTAAATCGACGCCTTTGTCAGCATAAGCTTCCCCCGCGGCAGCAGCGGCGGTATGGAGCAGATTCCCGAGCCCTTCCTCCGCCAGGTCCAAATCGATCCGGTGTTCCTGGGCCCGGGAGACATCGTCGATGTCTTCCATCAACCGGGTCAGGCGGGTGAGTTGGTCAGCCATGATCGTGTGGGTGGCATTATTCCAGTCCACGACCCCGTCCTGGAGACCATCGAGGTAGACCGTGAGCACCGATAAGGGGGTGCCCATTTCGTGGGCCAGATCAGAGAGCATCTGGCGGCGGACCTGTTCGGTGTGTTCCAGCCGGTCGGCCATGGTGTTGAAGGCATGCGCCAGGGTGGTGACCTCGGGGCCTGCTTTTCCGGCGGGCACGCGGATACGGGAGTTGCCGGCCGTCAGGCTGGTAGCGGCGTGGGTGAGATCCTGCAGGGGGGTGCGCAGACGACGCGATAACCACAGGCTGGCCAGCAGGGCGCTGATCAAGGCGGTGGGAAGGGCGACGGCCAGAGTGATCAGGTTGGCGCCCCGGTAGGCCTGCTCGGCATGGAACAGCTCCAGCGAGGGGTCCTCCCGGCCGGTCATCAACATATGATCATGGAACAGGGTCGGGCCCACCATCGTGGCCACGGCCGCGGCCACCAGCAGGCTAATCACCACGACCAACACCTGGGCGGCCAGGAAGCGGAAGGTCAGGCCGGGTCCGTGATTCATGGCTGCCCCACCCGGTAGCCCACGCCACGCACGGTGTCGATAAACCCCCGGCCCTGGGTGTCGGTGCCGAGCTTGCGACGCAAGTTGCCGATGTGGACATCGACGATGCGTTCATCACCGACCCAGGTGGTGTCCCAGACCTCGGTGACCAGGTCGTGGCGGGTCAGCACCTGGCCGGGGCGCAGGGCCAGGGCAACCAGCAGCTCGAACTCCGTGCGGGTGAGCTCCACGGTCGTCTCCCCCACCCGCACCTGATGGGCGACGGGGTCAAGGATGAGGTCACCAACGATCAAGGGGGTGGTCACCTGCGGTGGGGTGGTGCTGGTGCGCGGGCGGCGCAGCACCGCATGCACTCGGGTCACCAGTTCCCGGATGCTAAAAGGTTTGGTGATGTAGTCATCCGCCCCCAGGGTCAAACCGCTGATCTTGTCGTCCTCGCTGCCTCGCGCGGTGAGCATGAGGATGTAGCAGTCCGAGAAGGTGCGGATCCGTCGGCACACCTCCAGGCCGTCGAGTTCGGGCAGCCCCAGATCCAGCACCACAACATCGGGGGAAAAGCGACGGGCGTCGTCCACGGCCTGGGTACCGGTGTGCGCCTGGCGGGTATCGAAGCCGGCCCGGATGAGGTAGGAGGCCACCATCTGAGCCAGGGGTTTTTCATCATCGACGACCAGCACCCGCCCCGGGGGCGTGGCGGTGGTCGGTGTGCGGTCAGCCATAGACCCCAGTATCGCTCCGGTGAGGGGGGAATACCAGCCTCGCTCAGTGCCCGGCGGGGAAATCTTCATCCAATCTTCAAACATCACCCTTCGACCGCCGTCGCCCCTGTGCCCCACCCCGGGCCAGCGGCATCGCCTCCCCTGGTCGGTTTAGCAGGCGCCACCAGGGATTTCACTGCCTGCACCGAATACCCGGGGCGGGTAGAAGGACATCGCCCACGGCTGTGGGGTGGTGTCCCGGTGGTGACCCAGCCCACCGAGTCCACCCCCTTTTCGCCCTGTTATAAGGCTGTGAGCAGGGTTTTTGATTTCTAGTCCGTCAGGCACCCGTGCTAGATAAAGGTATGGCATCGACCTTGAGGCGGTGTCTTCTCACGGTCTTACCACGATCCAAGGAGATTGACGTGAAACGAGCAGCGATCGCAGCCGCCGCCCTCGCCCTCACGGGGTGTTCGGCCGCCGACCCGGAACCCGCCGCCGACGGGACGGTGCCCCAGGATACATTCCTGACTACCCATGGCCTGGCCGCCATGGACGCGGTGGAGATCATTAATCACCTCGACCGGCAGAAGGTCACTGAGCGTCCAACGGATCTGATCGCCTCAGTACGTGCCGATGAACTGCTGCTCTCGAGCGATGACCAGGAAGTCGTGGTCGATCTTCCCGACAATCAGACGTATGTCTCGATCGCACCCTATCTCATCTCCACCCACGACTGCTTCTACCACAGCCTCACGACCTGCCTGGGGGAACTCGACAATGAGGATATCCAGGTCACGATCACCGATGAGGCGACCGGTGAGGTGCTGGTGGACGAGGCGACAACCACCTTCGACAACGGGTTTATTGGCTTCTGGCTTCCCGATGATGCCACCGGCCTGATTGAGGTCAGCTACCAGGGGCGTACCGGCACCACGGAGTTTTCCACCGCCGACGACGGTGCCACCTGTGTCACAGACCTGCACCTGACGTGATGGCTCAGCAGGGTCCTCACCTGCGCCTGTCTCCCGTGTCACTGAAATCCTGCACCAAGGAAGGTTAAATCATGATGAACGCGTTTTCCCGACGACAGTTTCTGCTCGGCGGGCTCGTCCTCGCCGGCACCGGGGCCGTGGCCGCCTGCACCAGCGACCCTGGACCCGCTGCCTCGGCACCAGGTTCCTCCCTTCGCCCCACTCCCACCCCCACTGCGCTCGGTGAGCCGACGGTGCGCCGGACACTGACCGCCCGGCCCCTCTCTCTGGATATCGGCGGTATCGAAGCCAAGACGTGGGGATACGTCTCTGACACCGGGGATGCGGCCATTGAGGCCACCGCCGGCGACGTCCTCCAGGTCGATATCACCAATGAACTGCCTGAGAGCACCTCCATCCACTGGCATGGCATCGCACTCCACAACGCAGCCGACGGTGTGCCCGGCATGACCCAGGACCCCATTGAACCTGGCGAGTCTTTCTCCTATGTTTTTGAAGTCCCCCACGGTGGCACCTACTTCTACCATTCCCACTCCGGCCTGCAGCTTGATCGCGGCCTCCACGCCCCACTGATCGTCCGTGACCCGCAAGACGCTGAGGACCAGGACGTCGAGTGGACCATCGTGCTCGACGACTGGGTCGATGGCATTCAGGGCACTCCCGACGATGAGCTCGACAAGCTCACCGGAATGGGTTCGGGCGACCATAACGGGAAGAAGGGGATGGGAGGTCACGGCCATATGATGCACAGCACCCCGGACCGGGTACTGGGCGGGGATGCCGGCGATGTGATGTATCCGCACTACCTCATCAACGGACGTATCCCCCGTGCTCACCGGACCTTCGAGGCTCGCCCGGGCGACAAGGCCCGCCTGCGGTTTATCAACTCCGGCAGTGACACCATCTTCAAGGTGGCCCTCGGTGGTCACCGCATGACCGTCACCCACACCGACGGCTTCCCCGTCCAGCCCCGGGAGACCGAATCGATCTACCTGTCGATGGGCGAGCGTGTCGACGTCGAGGTCATCCTCGGCGACGGCATCTTCCCGCTCACGGCTTTGGCGGTGGGTAAGGACGACCGCGCCTTCGCCGTCATCCGCACCGCCGGCGGCCAAGCCCCCCACCCCGATGTCGACTTCCCCGAGTTGTCGTCCACCGGACTGCTTCTGTCCTCCCTGAAGCCAGCAGACCGTGCACTCCTGCCCGAGGACACACCAGACCGAGAAGTCAGCATCGACCTGGGCGGGCAGATGATGCCATATGAATGGAGCATTCTCACCGACGGCCAATCCTCCTCCGCGACCGTGCAGGAGGGCCAGCGCCTGCGGATGGTCATGCGCAACAGGACCATGATGCCCCATCCCATGCACATCCACGGCCACACGTGGGCGCTGCCCGGCAGCGGCGGGCTACGCAAGGACACCGTCCTCCTCCGCCACGGTGAAACCATGATCGCCGACCTGATCGCTGACAACCCCGGTGAGTGGGCATTTCACTGCCATAACGCCTATCACATGGAAACCGGGATGCTCAGCTCGCTTCGCTACGAGTAACCCCCACAGCAGGGTTGAATGCCGAGGTGGGCGGGGGTGTCCCCCGAGTAGTGAACACGGCGTTGGTGTCAGGGGTGAGCAATGTGTGCCAGGAGTCAACGGGATTGAAGTTCGCGTCAGCGCGCACGGCAGCAAGTCCAATGATGCGGTCATAGCGCTTGTTAAAGCCGGTGGTTTCGGTATCAATGACCGCAAAGACCGGCTCGCACGGCATGCGTGGGGTGTAGCGGTTGAGGAGGTTTTCTAAAAAGCCTATGCCTCAAGCCAAGAGGCCCATACCGACATGCCCGCCTAAACGCTATCGAACACTGCAACCAACGTGGATTTCTGTGGATAACCACACTAGCCCTGTGCGGGTTGTCCACAAGGTTAGTGTGGTTGGCCTTTCGTAGCGGGCGTGGGTGTGGTTGCCTTAGTGCTATGAGCACTTCGCAGGACTATCCGAACTCCACCCCAACCCCCGCTACTACGACCACTGGGGAGGGTCAGCGGCGGGGCCGAGTTTGCGGGATATTTCCCAGCAGGAATTAAATACTGCTACCCAGTACATGATTGATGAGCATGGATATGCTGCGTACTAAGCAGAAGAACTGCGACTAGGAAAAATAAAAAGAACCGGAGTGGAAACTTCTGTGGTTTCCATCTCCGGATTTCGATGGTGTGATGTTCACGATGGCAGCTCAGCATGGCTTTTCAAAGAGCATATCCCGTACTGCGGATATGGATTCTTCCCTAGTGCTTCCAACGACGAGAAGCACTAGGGGAGTTTCCTTTTATTGAGCGCCGTTTTCCTTCGGCCGGCCAGGGGTTTCGTGGAAAGATTGAAGATGTTTCTTG
>OCJN01000295.1_pt1 | contig 10016 bp, 11 predicted proteins | sample 1480731 | NCBI WGS metagenome assembly OCJN01 (sample SAMN05301479, study PRJEB22388) | human skin metagenome | isolation source: Infant 1 DOL 23 skin | host: Homo sapiens | place: USA: Pittsburgh, Magee-Womens Hospital of UPMC | collected 2013/2014 | reverse complement strand
AGGACGAGGCCGCCGAGCTTGGTTCTCTGTTGACCGAGGTTTCTAGCTAGTCTAGGTACATGCTTTCTCATATCGTCGACATTCTGGCCGATCCTAATGACGGCACCGCGCTTTCTGGTGCCGATGATTTCTCTCGCCTTGTTTCGGAATCCGGCCACTCTTTTGATGTGGCCAAGCAGGGATACGTCACCCTCGCAGCTGGTGCTGGGCTCAAGCACAAGGGTGATGACATGGACATGGTCAACGCCCGCGAGACCTATCTGGCTATGGGCCACTTCGCTCCCTTTGTAGAGGCCGTGACAGGAGCAGTCCAAGATGCCTTGGATTCTGCCTCCTTGGCCGAGGCCACACCAGCCTCCCTCCTCGAGGTGGGTGCAGGTACCGGCTATTACTTGGCCCATACTCTCGACTCCATCGCGGACGCCCGCGGCGTGGGCCTCGACATTTCCCCGCACGCTGCAAAGCACTTGGCTAAGTGTCACCCACGTGTCGGCGCTGTAGTGGCCGATGTGTGGGAACGCCTGCCGATTCGGGATGAGTCCGTCGACGCCATTTCCGTTGTCTTCGCCCCGCGTAACCCTGCCGAGTTCCAGCGCGTACTCGCCCCGAGCGGTCAGGTCATCGTCTTGACCCCCGGTGCCGGACACCTTGACGAACTCCGCGAGCCCCTCGGCATCCTCGGCGTGGAAGAAGGCAAGGTGGAGCGCATGTACGAGCAAGCCGAGGGCTACCTCGAGCAGGCGGCCGATCCGGTTGATATCTCGTTCCCCATCGAGCTCGATAAGGCCTCCGTTGCCGCGCAGGTTGGGATGAGCCCGTCCGCGCGTCACATTAGCGCCGGCGAACTCGCTGAACGCATGGCCGCACTGCCACCGACGCTTACGGTCACTGCTCGCGCCCGTTTGGATCGCCTCCGCGCAGTGTAGCTCAGCGGCCGGTCCGCATCCTCCGCCCTTCGCGCTCACCAGCAGCGCATGGGCGGTTCTTTTTTCTTCCCGGTGAGCGCGAGGGGAGATTCTTCGCTCTTGGCGCTCACCAGCACCCGCTTTCCGACGCCCCAGCCCCTCCCGGTGAGCGCGAAGGGCGGGGGAGAGGGGCGGGGCCAGATGGGCCTCGCGAGGGGATATACGAAGCTGCGTTTAGAGCTTGGAGCCGGAGCGCTGCCAGTCCTGCTCGATGACGGCATTGCCCGTTGTCTCGACTCGCAGGCCGGAGCAGCCGCCCTCGAAGTAGACGCGGGAGGCCATGGCGATGAGACCGCCGTCGACGAATACCTCAACCGTGGAACCATCTTGGATGATGGTGAGGGTGTCGGAGTCGCCTTCGGCGAGCGCGGCGGAGGCGGGCTCGGAATCGGCGAAACAGTGATCAAAGGCCTTATTCATGGAGCGATCGAGGCTGATGTCATCGCCGGAGTGGCAGATGGTGGCGGCGGGGTCACCGGCGCCGTCGAGAAGCGTGACGGTAACGCAGGAGCCGGAGGGCACCTCCATGACGCCGGTCCACGAGCGGGCGTAGTCCGAGAGTTTGACGGCATCGGGCAAGCCACGGGCGGGTGCTTGGTAGAGGACGCCGCCCTCTAGGGTGACCCGGCGGGGCAGGGATAGGGCATTGGCCCACCCTTCGGCTTCCCAGGAGGCATGCTTGGTCGCGTCGTCACCGCGGCCGTTGCCGTTGAGGAGGCCGACGATGACGGCGCGCTCGTAGCGCTGCTCTGGGGTAAGCGTGCCGGTGGTGGTGTTGGTATTGCGCGGGCGGGAGAAATCGTGGCCAAAGTCCACGCGGCGGAAGCCTGAGATCACGGTGAAGGTGGTGCCTTCGAGTCGGCCGACGAGGTAGCCGGACACATCGCGGCCGCCGCGCTCCAGGGTGACAAAGAGTACGTCGTAGATATTGCCGTCTACCTCATCGCGCAGGCGGACTAGGCGCGGGGACACGACCGGCGGGATGGGCGAGGTAGCGGGAACCTCGCCCTCGAGGAAGCCAGGGGCGCCCTCGAACTTGAGACCGCCGCGCAGGCGCCAGGACACGCCATCGGCGGATTCAAGAATGACAGGAAGAGGCGCATCGGAGTGGCCGGTTAACGCCAACATGAGCCAACCGTCATGGCCGTCGTCGCGGTCCTCGGAGGCCCAGTCGGGCACGACGGAGGGCGAGCGGAAGTGATCAAAGTTGCGAGTATTGCCTACGACCTCGCCAAAGCGCACGACATTGGGGTCGAGGGCTTGTGGATCATCGGAAACCTCGCAGATTTCGTCCACATCGGCATAGCGAGCTAGGTGGACGGCGATGCCGGCGGCGGTCACAGAGGTGAAGTAGAGGTGGATATCTTCAGGGCCTTGGGCTACGGAACCGGCGCGTAAGGAAAGCTCGCCGCCGACGGGCGCAAGGACATCGTCGCAGTCTAGCCAGTCAAAAGGCGTTTCCTCGGAGTAGGTGTGTCCCCAGCGTGCGGGGGAATCCGCGGTCGGACGGTACTGGTAGAACAGGTGCCAGGTATCGCCGTCGCGTAGGATACCGGCGGGGGCGTCGAGGACGCCGTCTTCTGGGACAAAATGCAGTTCGGGGCGGTGAGTTGTCACGGCTATCCTTCCTTAGATTAGGCTGCGGTAGATATCGACGGTCTGGGCGGCAATAGTAGCCCAGGAGAAATCGCGGATGGCGCGCTCGCGGCCGGCGCGGCCGAAATCGATAGCGCGGGCCTTATCAGCGGCTACGTTATTGACGGCGGCGGCGAGGTCGGTCTCGAAAGCGGTGATATCGGCGGCGTCGTAATGCACCAGGACGCCAGTCTCACCGTCAACCACGACCTCCGGAATGCCGCCGACATCGGAGGCAACGACCGCCGTGCCACAGGCCATTGCTTCCAGGTTTACGATGCCGAGCGGCTCGTAGATAGATGGGCAGACGAAAACATCGGCGCCGGAGTAGATCTGCTGAACTTCGTCGCGTGGGAGCATGTCCTTGACCCAGAAAACGCCATCGCGCTGGGAGCGCAGTTCGTCTACCAGTGCCTCGGTCTCCGCCGCGATTTCGGGCGTATCGGGCGCGCCGGCGCACAGGACCAACTGGATATCCGGGTCGAATTGCTGCGCCGCCTGCAGGAGGTGTTTTACGCCTTTTTGACGGGTGATACGGCCGACGAAGGCGGCGATGGGGCGCTGCTTATCCACGCCCAGTTTGTCCAGAACATCTCCCTCTCGCGGCTGCCAAAGTTCGGTGTCGATACCATTGAGGACGACGTGGACCTTGGAGGCGTCGATGCGCGGGTAGGCATCGAGGATGGAGTTCTTCATGCCGGCGGAGACGGCGATAACGGCGTCGGCATATTCCATGGCGTTCTTTTCGGACCAGGAGGACACATCATAGCCGCCGCCTAGCTGCTCCCGCTTCCACGGGCGGTGGGGCTCCAGTGAGTGGGCGGTGACCACATGCGGAATATCATAAAGCCGAGCAGAAAGGTGGCCGGCGAGACCCGTGTACCAGGTGTGGGAGTGTGCGATGTCGATATCGGGGGCGGCATTGGCCATGCGCAGACCGGTGGATAAGGTCTGCAGTGCGCCGTTGGCCCCCTCGAGTGCGGGGTCCACGCCGTGGACAAATACGTCTTTTTCTTCGCGCGGGGAGCCCATGCAGTGCACGGAGACATCGATGATATCGCGCATGAAACGGGTGAGTTCAGCTACGTGAACTCCGGCCCCGCCGTAGATTTCCGGCGGGTATTCTTTGGAAAAGATTCCGGCTCTCATGCCCACCCAGAATACGTATCTCTGGTGCCGCGTGCAGAAATCAGGAACGGGGGGAGAAATGTGCATATTTCTGCTGCGAAATGTGGGATTTGCAGTTAGGTTTGAAAACGTGAGAAGCCTGCCAAATGTCCTAGCCATTGTCCTTGCCGGCGGCGAGGGAAAGCGCCTTTTTCCCTTGACCGAAGACCGCGCAAAACCCGCCGTTCCCTTTGGCGGTTCCTACCGCCTTATTGACTTTGTCCTATCCAATCTGGTCAACGCTGGCTACCTCAAGATTGCGGTGCTGACCCAGTACAAGTCCCATTCTTTGGACCGCCATATTTCCCAGGCGTGGAACTTGGCGGGGCCGACGCCACAGTATATTGCCTCGGTGCCAGCCCAACAGCGTCGCGGTAAGCGCTGGTACAACGGTTCGGCAGACGCTATTGTGCAGTCGCTTAACCTGATTTATGACGAGAATCCGGATTACGTCATCGTCTTTGGCGCGGATCACGTCTACCGCATGGATCCGGCGCAGATGGTAGAAGAGCATATTGCTACTGGGTTGGATTGCTCGGTGGCTGGCATTCGTGTGCCGCGATCGGAGGCAACGGCGTTTGGCTGCATCCAGGCCGATGGCATGGGCACGATCACGGAGTTTGTGGAAAAGCCTGCGGACCCACCGGCCACTCCGGATGATCCGAATATGAGCTATGCGTCGATGGGCAACTATGTCTTTACGGCGCAGGCGCTTATCGACGCCCTTTTGGAGGACGAAAAGAACGAGGACTCCGCCCACGATATGGGCGGCGATATTATCCCGTATTTTGTGGAGCGCGGGCAGGCGCACGTATACGATTTCATGGCCAATGAAGTGCCGGGATCGACCGAGCGCGACCACGGCTACTGGCGTGACGTAGGAACTATTGATTCCTTCTACGAGGCGCACATGGACATGATTTCGGTGCACCCGATTTTCAATCTCTATAACCGAAATTGGCCGATTCACTCCACGGATGATTCCAATTTCCCGCCGGCAAAGTTCGTGCAAAACGGCATCGCGCAATCGTCGATGGTGGCACCTGGGTGCATCGTCTCCGGCGGTACGGTGCGCAATTCCGTGTTAGCGTCTGATGTCCATGTGGCTGACGGCGCTACGGTCGAAGGATCGGTTATTTTGCCGGGCGTGCGCATCGGGCGCGGTGCGGTGGTGCGCCGCGCGATCCTTGATAAAAACGTCGTCGTTAGTGATGGCGCGATTATCGGTGTGGACCGCGAGCGCGATGAGGAGCGCTTCAAGGTTTCTGACGGCGGCGTAGTTGTCGTCGGCAAAAACCAGAAGGTCTAGAGCTTCGTAACGAGGGTGAGCCCAGAACCCAGCGGCAAGCGGGTGACGCTCGCACCCTCGATTTCTCGTAGGTACTCGTCTGCTTCGCGGGCGGCGGCGGTGTCGCGGTCGGTACGGGAGGCGTCGGCAAGCGTGCCATCGAGCAAAGAATTAGCCAAGACCAAGGTGCCGTGCTGGTGCAGCAGCGGCCAAGCGGCCTTGATGATGGCGGGCAGCTCGAGCGCGGCGACATCCGCGTAGATGACCTGGTAGGAGCCGTTGGCTAAGCGGCCCATGACCTCGAGCGGGCGCGACGGCAAGAAGCGCCCGCGCGATGGCGCGTAGCCGGCCTCACGGAAGGCGGTCTTAGCGCTGCGCTGGTGCTCGGCTTCGGGGTCGATGCAGGTCAGGATGCCACTATCGGGCATGCCAGCGAGTAGGTAGAGGCCCACCACGTTAGCGGCAGGGGTGATCGCCACGGCTTGGGGGCGTTCGGTAGAACCAGCGGAGGCGGCCGTCAGAGTAGTCAGTAGCTGTCCGGTCGATTCATCTGGTACCGGCAGACCGTACTCATCGGCGTGGTCGCGCGCGCCACGCAAGGCCGCGGAGGGATCGCTGGTGGTCTCGATATAAGAACGCAGAGCTTCATATGCGGTAGTAGTCACATAATAAAACATAGGGAAAAGTGTCCGCAGATGTGGCAAAAACGCGCCTAGCCAGCAAGGTTGTGATCGGTGGGACCGATGTGACGGACTCACAGGAAACTATCAGCACTGTGACTGGAGTTTCGATTGGAAGTGTAGAAAAATGACATGCATGACAACAAAGAAGCGCGATGCCAAATCCCTTCAGCCCTCCCACTCTGAGGCGGAGCTGACCGGCACCGCGGCGTTCGATGCCGGCGAAGCTGATATGCCCGCTTGGGGTGACCTCGTGGCCGAGCACGCCGATGGCGTCTACCGCTTGGCTTATCGTCTCTCCGGCAATCAGCACGATGCGGAGGACCTTACACAAGAGACCTTTATGCGCGTATTCCGCTCGCTAGATAAGTACCAGGCCGGAACCTTCGAAGGCTGGCTGCACCGAATTACTACGAACCTCTTTTTGGATATGGTGCGTCACCGCTCCAAGATTCGCATGGAGGCCTTGCCAGAGGACTATGAGCGTGTTCCCGGCACGGATATGACGCCGGAGCAGGCCTATAGTGTGGCCAACTTGGACCCAGCGCTGCAGTCCGCGCTCGACGGTCTTGCTCCCGATTTCCGTGTGGCAGTCGTGCTGTGTGATGTCGTGGGCATGAGCTATGACGAGATTGCAGAAACTCTCGGTGTGAAGATGGGCACGGTGCGCTCGCGCATCCACCGCGGCCGTTCCCAATTGCGTGCGGCGCTAGAAAAAGAGGCGCAAACCAATGCGGAAACCCGCATGCTGCTGCGTACGCGCTAAACTTTGGAGGAACTGCATAGTCCCCGCTGTAGGCGGGGAATTTCCGTGTCACTGAAGGCCGAATAACTAGTGGAGGAGGGCGTCGATGGACTCACTGCGGGGGCGTCGGACCTTGTCCACACTCAGCGTGCGCGGTGGGTTCGATACCGCCCAGGCCAAGGCTCGCGATAAAGCGAAGGCCCGGGCACGGCGCAGCGACACCATCGGACATTTGGGCCCGGAGGCGGTTGTTGCTTTTGTGGACGGTGAGATGGAACCGAAATTTATGCATCGTGTACGCATCCACCTAGTGCACTGCCCGGAGTGCCGGGCGGATGTGCACCAGCAGCGCCATGCCTCGGAATGGGTTCGTCATTGTGCGGATTCCGCGACGGTCAGGGCACCGCAATCTTTATTGGCAAAGCTTGCGGGAATTGCCACAGAGGGGGTAGCACCTGGGCCTGATGCTGCGACGCCCGCGCACCGACCGCAGCAGGATTTCTTGGACAAGGTGGAGATGGTGGTTCGCGCAATCAAGTACAATCAGCGCGGCTAAGAGTGAGGGACTAGTATTTAAGCGTGTTTTCTTCCATTGGTTGGCCCGAGATTTTCGTCATCGTGATCTTGGGCATCATAGTCATCGGCCCGGAGCGTATGCCCGAAGTGATTAAAGATGTGCGCGCGGCCATCTATGCGGCACGCAAGGCCATTAACAACGCCAAGGCGGAGCTCAATGGGGAAATGGGCTCTATTACCTCGGAATTCGATGATATCCGCGGCCCGTTAACCCAAGCCGCACAGTGGACGCGCTTGGGTCCGAAGGGCGCTATCACTAAGGCGCTTTTCGACGGCGACGAATCCGCCTGGGATGACTTCAACCCCCAGAAAATGGCAGAGGATATTAAGAGCAGTACCGCTCCAAAGGAGCCGGAACAGCAGCCGCAGCAGCGCCCAAGCTTTGACTACTCCCAGGTTTATGCCGAGCAGCCGCAACCACAGTCGCAGCAGCGTGCCGAAGCTCCGCAGCCGCAATCGACGGAGCAGCCCGCGGCAGAGAAAAAGCCGCCACGCGATGGGGAAGAATCCACCGGCGGCGGCATGTGGGGCGATGTCACCTAGTCTGCTAATTCACACCCAAGTTGAGGTTCTTGCCCACTAGGGAATCGGAGCGGATGGCCAGCTTATCGGCTACGGCCTGAATTTGCTGGGCAGCGGGGGACTCGGGCGAATCAATCACGATTGGCGTGCCCGCATCGCCGCCGCTGCGAAGGGTGGGATCTAGCGGCACGGATGCCAGTAGCGGGACCTCGTGGCCCAGGATTACGCCGAGGCGATCGGCCACAATTTGGCCGCCCCCGGTGCCGAATACGTCCATGGTGGATCCATCCGGCATGACCATGGCGCCCATGTTCTCAATAACGCCAGCTACGCGCTGGCGAGTCTGCTGTGAGATGGAACCCGCGCGCTCTGCTACCTCGGCGGCCGCGGCCTGCGGGGTGGTGACGATAAGCAGCTCCGCGTTGGGAATGAGCTGGGCTACGGACAAGGCGACGTCGCCAGTGCCCGGAGGCAGATCGAGTAGTAGTACGTCGAGGTCTCCCCAAAAGACGTCAGCTAGGAATTGCTGCAATGCCCGGTGGAGCATCGGACCGCGCCAAACTACCGGGGCATTGCCCTCTACGAACTGCCCGATGGAAATGTGCTTAATGCCGTGAGAAATCGGTGGCAGCAGCATCTCATCATCGAGAACAGTTGGGCCGTCGGTGCAGCCTAGCAGGTTAGGAACGGAGTGGCCGTAAATATCGGCGTCGACAATGCCAACCTTCAAGCCCTTTTGTACCAGTGCCGCAGCAAGATTCACGGTCATCGAGGACTTGCCCACGCCACCCTTACCGGAGGCCACCGCGAAGACGCGGGTAGTAGAACTCGGCTTGGCAAAGGGGATCTCCGGCTCGGCTTGACCACCGCGCAACTTCTTTTTGAGCTCACGGCGCTGCTCATCGCTCATGGCTTCCATCGTCACGATGACGTTTCCCACGCCCTCGATATCCTCTACCGCTGCGCGGGTATTGGACTCGATGGTGGACTTCATGGGGCAGCCAGCGATGGTGAGATAGATTTCCACGGCAACATCATTGCCGGTGACAGAAACAGATTTCACCATGTCGAGCTCGGTGATGGGGCGGCCGATCTCGGGGTCTTCGACGCGGGAAAGCGCCTCGCGTACGGCGGATTCAGTGATAACGCTAGACATAACTCTTGCTATCTTAGTCACGCCGCAACAGGAGGTAAACACACCCTCGGTGTAGAATCAGCTAGACGCTCAAGCGCCGATGACCCAAAGGAGAATAGTATCGCTATGCGCAGCCTTGCCCGCCCCGCCCACGCCATTGCCGGTGTGGTGCTGACCGCAACGCTGCTTACTGGCTGCTCCTCCCAATTCAATACCAACCCTTTTGCGCAGAGCCCGCAGCATGAGCCGATTGGCATCATGGTGGATGCTAATGAGGCTGACCAGTTGGTCCTTGCAGAGATTTTCCGCCAGGAACTCATGGGGCAGGGCCGTGAGGCTTCCATTGTGAAGGAAGAGATCTTCCAAGACACCCAGGGCGGGCGTTCCATGAATCCGGGCGGAAATTTCTATGTCGGCTGCACAGGGGTTTTTCTTAGCGCTCTCAATCCCGGTGAGGCACGAGCAATTTCTAAGGACTACAAGAAAGCACAGAAGGCCTCCGAACCGGGCGGCGAGGATTACCTGGCCCGCACCCACATTGCACTCATGTCTAGCTTGACCACGGATACCTCCACGGTCGAGCCTTCCGGCGCTAGCGGCTGCGAGGACGCCGAACCCGAATTGCCAGAGAATTTTGTGGTGCTCTACCAAGACGATCTCTTCGACCGTGAAGAGCGCCAAGCGGTGGCCTCCCTGACCAAGTTCATTACTCAAAAAGACATCTCTGACATGGTTGAAGAGATGGAAACCAAAGACGCCAGCGCAGAGAAGGTTGTGCGCTCTTGGATGAACTCCTCCGGTGCCGACATTGCCCATGAGGAGGGTGACTCGGATTCTTCCGGCGGGTCTGACCTTACCGGTGGTTCCAAGTAGTTGCTTTGGCAGGTCGGTGCAAGTGCCCCTGGACACGCCGACAACTCAGAAACCCCGGCGTAGAACAACTGGGGGCTTGAGCACACTGATGCCAGCGTCTTTGCAATGTAGCTCGTGTGAAGGTCTGTGCTGTCGCGGCATGATTGGCCTTATTGGTCAAGCACCCTCATCCCTTACGCCCTCCCTTCGCGCTCACGGGGAGGTGACTACCGAGAGAATAGTGTGCCGATGGTGAGCGCCAAGGGAGGGGTAATGGGAGGGTATTGGGAGAAGGGAGGAGGATACAAGGCGCGAGAGGGTAAGAGGGCTGCGGGTAGCGCACTGGCTGAGACGAGAGAAGGCGCTCTAGACAAAATTGGGGGTTAAGGGTCAAAAGGGGATGCGGACATTTTTTAGGAATATTCAGAGTAGCAGCTTGCGTCGGCGTTGA
>OCJN01000289.1_pt1 | contig 10206 bp, 10 predicted proteins | sample 1480731 | NCBI WGS metagenome assembly OCJN01 (sample SAMN05301479, study PRJEB22388) | human skin metagenome | isolation source: Infant 1 DOL 23 skin | host: Homo sapiens | place: USA: Pittsburgh, Magee-Womens Hospital of UPMC | collected 2013/2014 | reverse complement strand
CACCGGCCTGAAAGGCTAAATGTGCACCGAAGATCCAGATTCCAGCGCAACGAAACAGCTTATAGGAAAGTACCTGTCTTGTAAAGACACACCACTCTTGGGGCGTGTCGCTACCGCACTAGGGGGCAAGCTCGTGCTCGCCGCGGCGCTAATGCGTCCATGCCGCGACTCTATGCGCGACAACCAGTGAGCACCCTACCACTAAAATCTCGCCAGACCGCAAACCTAGTGACAATGCAGCTTTTTAACTGGGCTTTTAGCGGCCGGATGGCACCGCGGTGCCACCGATGCGCCCACGGTTATGGCGTGTGCGCGCATGCTTATTTTTGCCGCCGAATAGGCCCAGTGCGCCAATGATTCCGAGCAAGACCAAGACCGCGCCGAGGCCGATGGCAACCCACCGAATAATCTCTGCTACGTGGTCGCGCGGAAAATCCTTCGCCTCCTCCAGCAGCGCCGATTGGTCCTCCTCGGAAGTTGAGCCATTAAAGACGAAGGCGCGCTCGCGGCCGACTCCCTCACGGTCCGCGTAGTAGTCATCAATATCCACATCCATGCCCACTACAAGGCCGGTTTGTTGGTCCACGTAGAAGTCGCGGCTGCCGGAGTGGGTCAGGTAGCCCTGTTCCTCTCCGCCGTCCTCTTTCGGCAGGCTGGTGGTATTGCCATCGGCCGCGTAGAGCTGCGCGACATTCGTCGGCTCAATCTCTTGGTGATAACGGTAGACCGTGCGACCGTCCATCGTCGTCTCTTCTTCAAAGACCGCATCGACGGCCTTGCGCAGCGTCGGGTCGAAGACCGGGTAGTTGGTCTTTTCGGCATCCGCGGGGAACTTGAGCCAGTAGCCGTCTATGGTCACCGTGTCCGATGGAGTCGCGAGCGTATGGCTCAACGAGGCCTCCCCCGCTGCCTCACCGCTCAAACGGTCCACGGTATAGGTCCACACTTGGGCCTGGCTCAAGTCGTTTAAGCCTTCGCCCTCGCCGCGCATACGCGTCTCACCGATGCGCACCGTAGCCTTCTCTTCATCCGAGGGCTCCTGGATATCCATGTTGATTTGGTAAGTCATGGGGCCTGAATACGGCGCGGAACCATCCTTGGACAATTGCTGGGAATCCGCGGAATCATCATGCAATGTCCAGGTGCTGTTTTTCAGGTTCAGCGGCAGCCGCGGGGAGAAATCCAAAAATGCCGGCGCCACAACACCGGCGGCAATCAGTGCGACACCGAGGCCTAGGAGCAGGACGGAAAAAATGCGGGACTTAGGCAGCATGGGGGCTAATTCTACAGCCCTTAGCGGAAATTCCTGGTTTCTACAGGCCACCCCGCCACGCCGGATTGCTTTCTAGGCTCTCTACTGATTCTCCGACGCATAAAACGAGGAAACCCCCAGCTCCCACCGCACGCAGCGGTAAGAGTGGGGATTTGAAAGCGTAAAGCTCAGTGAAATTACTTGAGCTCGACGGAAGCGCCAGCCTCTTCCAGCTTGGTCTTAGCAGCCTCAGCGTCGTCCTTGGAAGCGCCCTCGAGGATAGCCTTAGGAGCACCCTCGACCATTTCCTTAGCTTCCTTCAGGCCCAGGCCGGAGACGATCTCGCGGACAGCCTTAATAACGCCAATCTTCTTAGCGCCAGCGTCGGTCAGAACGACGTCGAACTCGGTCTTCTCCTCAGCAGCAGCAGCGCCGCCCTCAGCCGGAGCGCCAGCTGCAACAGCAGCAACCGGAGCAGCAGCCTCAACGTCGAATACCTCTTCAAATTCCTTAACGAACTCGGACAGTTCGATGAGGGTCATTTCCTTGAAAGCTTCAATGAGCTCGTCCTTGGTGAGCTTAGCCATGATGGCAAGTCCTTTCTGTGTTGTGTGTGCGCTGCGCGTGATTTAGGCCGCGCACACGGTGTTGTAATTGTGCGTCTTTTGTGACGACTTAAGCTTCTGCTTCCTTCTTGTCCTGCAGAGCTGCGACGGTGCGTACAGCCTTGGTTGCAGGAGCGTTGAAGAGAGCGGCTGCCTTCGCCATAGAACCCTTCATAGCGCCAGCCAGCTTTGCGAGGGTGGTCTCGCGGTTGTCCAGCTTGGCGATGGCCTCAACCTGGTCGGCAGACAGTGCGTTGCCGTCCATGTAGCCACCCTTGATGATGAGTGCCTTGTTGTCATCAGCGAACTTGGTGATGACCTTCGCAGCATCCACTGCCTCGCCCTTGATGAACGCAATTGCGGTCGGGCCAGTCAGCAAATCATCAAGACCCTCGATGCCAGCTTCCTTGGCAGCGATCTTGAAAAGGGTGTTCTTGGCGACGGAGTATTCAACGTCAAATCCCAGATCGTTACGCAGCTCCTGCAGCTGGGATACGGTCAGGCCGCGGTACTCGGTCAATACAACAGAGTTAGCGCCAGCCAGCTTCTCCTTCAGCTCTGCCAGGTCTGCAGTGTTCTTTGGGTTTGCCATTGTCTCTCGCCTCCTTCCAAAACATCTCTTTTATTATTCCGCCGGGACCTTCCTTATTTCGGTTACCCGAAATAACAAAAGCCCCGTGCAAGAGCACAGGGCGCGCGACATAAGAGAATGCCGCGAATAATCGCAAAGTGTCTCCTGCGTGGGCCGCCTCCTAGGATGGAGAACCTTCGATCCAAATGGATGACCAACGGTCTTCGGTGAACTTTGACTCGGCCTGAAGCGACCGTTCAAACTTCGTGGAAAACACTACCTTCCCGACTGTGTTTTCTCCAAATCCATGTTTTCGCCGCGTAGGATGGCCGCCATGACCTGCCTGATGTGGTTTCGCGATGACCTGCGCCTACACGATAACCAGGCCCTTTCCTGTGCGGCCCAGGCAGCGGCGCTAGACGATGCCCCTTTGGTCGCCGTCTTCCTTGATGAACCTGCCTACCCAGGCACCCGGCCGTTGGGCGGTGCGACCATGTGGTGGCGTGAACGCTCGCTTTATGCCCTCGCGCACGACCTTGCCGAGCACAGCGTAGAACTCATTCGCGCCGCCGGTGACGCCCGCGAAACGATTCCCTGCCTGGCCCTCGAGCTCGGTGCCACTACCGTCACGTGGACGCGCCGCTACCACGGCCCGCTGCGCGAGGTTTATGCCGCGGTCAAGGAAACCCTTACCGCCCGAGGCATTACCGCCACTTCTTCGCCCGGCTTCACCCTGGTCGAACCCTGGGAGGTAAACAATGACCAGGGCCAGCCCTATAAGGTCTTTACTCCCTTCTCCAAGGCAGCAGCCTCCCAAGTTGCGGGCGATGAACCAGAGGAAGTGCCGGAGGGAGTTCCGGAGATGGGGGCGTCGGCAAGCATTGCCTGCTCCTGGCCCAAGCCCCCCGAGCCGGCGTGGGCCGCGTCGCTGGCCGCGCACTGGACGCCCGGCGAAGCCGGGGCGCGGGAACGAATGGCCCAGCTGGACCTAGCCAACTACGCCGAGGAGCGCGATATCCCCGCGCTTAATGCCACCTCCCTACTCTCGCCGCACCTGCGCTTCGGCGAGGTCTCGCCGCGGGAGGTGTGGTTCGCCGCGGCCGAGGAGCCGGAGGCCGCCAAGTTCCACTCCGAGCTACTATGGCGCGACTTTGCCTGGCACCGCCTCTACCACCTGCCCAACCTCGCTACCCAAAACGTGCGGGAGAAATTCAACCGCTTTGCTTGGTCCTGGGATGACCCACGGCTTAAGGATTGGCAGGCCGGCACTACGGGCATTCCGCTTGTCGACGCCGGAATGCGCGAGCTATGGGCCACCGGCTATATGCACAACCGCGTGCGCATGGTGGTGGGTTCCTTCCTCACCAAAAACCTGGGCATTCACTGGCGCCTAGGCGAGGAATGGTTCTGGGACACGCTGGTGGATGCCGATGCTGCTTCCAATCCGTTCAACTGGCAGTGGGTGGCTGGCTGCGGCGACGACGCCGCCCCCTTCTTTCGCATCTTCAACCCAGAAACCCAGGCCAAGCGCTTCGACCCTGAGGATGAATATGTGCGCCGTTGGGCACCCGCACTATCTGCCCCACCCATCGTGGACTTGCAGCAGTCGCGCCAAGCAGCCCTCGACGCCTATGCGGAAATCAAGGACTAAGCGGGCGGAAAAGGTGGAAGCAAAGGTCTACCATGGGGCCAATGAGGAGCCCTAGGATTCACTCTCAAGCGCACCCGCCCATTGGCAATACCCCACTCATGCGGGTGGAGGCGATCAATCCCCGGCCGGATGTCCACCTCTACCTCAAACTCGAGCAGTTCAACCTCGGCGGTTCTGCAAAGGACCGTACCGCCCGAGCGCTCATCCAGGCGGCCCTTGCCGCCGGCTATATTCGCCCAGGGTCGACGTTGGTGGAATCTTCCTCCGGCAACCTGGGCATGGCTCTAGCTCGCCAGGCCCCACTGCAGGGGATGAAGTTCCACTGCGTGGTGGACCCACGCGTCAACGCCTCCACGGTGGCCACCATGCGCGCCTATGGCGCACACGTGGAATTGCTCGACCACCCAGATCCCGAAACCGGCGATTGGCTCACCGCCCGTCGCACCCGCGTGGCCGAGCTTTTGGAAGAGATCCCCGATTCTTTCAACCTCAACCAGTATTCCAATGAAGCCGCCTTCCACGCCCACGCGGAGGGCACTATGACTGAGATCCTGGAGCAACTCGGGCAGGCACCCAGCCATGTGCTCGTGGCTATGAGTACCACCGGAACCCTTGGTGGTTGTGTACGCAAGCTTTCCGAGCTGGGGGCTGACACCCAAACAATCGGCGTTGATGCAGAAGGCTCCGTGCTTTTTGGCGGTGAGCGTGGCACCCGCATGCTGCCCGGCTATGGCGCAGGAATCGTGACCGATCTATCCACCAAATTTTCGCCCTCTTCCGTCGAGCGGGTCCCCGATCTCGATGCCATCGTTGCCGCCCGCAAGCTCGCCCGAGCCGAGGGTTTGCTGCCGGGTGCTTCCGGCGGTGCTGTCATCGCGGCCTTCCAACGCCTCGCACCCTCCCTGCCGGCAGGGGCGGAGGTGGTTGCCGTGCTACACGACGCCGGCCAGCCTTACCTCGACACTATCTATAACGATTCCTGGGTATGCGAAAACTTCGGCATTTCCCCCGCTGAACTTGCCGCGCGCGGCGAGGAGATGGCGCAGTGACTTCTTCTAGGCTCGCCCGACGCATTGCCATCATCGGCGGTGGCCCGCGCGGCCTCTGGGCCGTAGAGGAACTTATCGAGCGCGCTCGCATCCCCATCGATGTCACGGTTTTCGATCCTTATCCGGCCGGTGCAGGCGCTGTCTACCGCCCGCAGCAGCCGCCGCTCTGGCGCCTCAACGTCAATTGTTCCGTCGTCACCACCGCCCACGATGATTTCAACGCATGGCGCTCCCGCCGCGGTGGGGACACGACCGATGCCTTCCCACCGCGCGCCGAAGTGGGCCAATTCCTCGCCGATACTTGGTCCGCCGCGTTGCATCGCGCGCCGACGCACGTTCGCATCCGCCATCTGCCGCACCGGGTGAGCGAAGTGAGCAGCGATGGAGAAGGCTTCGTGGTCGACGGCTCTCCCTTCGACGACGTTTTGGTTTGCACGGGCCACGGCCATATGCATGCTGGTTCGTTGGTGCAGGAATCTTCGCGTGTGCCAGTCACTGGTCTCTATTTCGGCGCCGATCTACCTAGCGCGCCACGGCGAATCGGCGTACGCGGTGCTGCCTTAAGCTTTATCGATGTGTGCCTGCTTTATGGCGATACCGCCGAGGTCATTTATCCGGTTAGCCGCAGCGGGCGTTTTATGGAGGTAAAGCCCTCTCCGGAGACACCGCTGCCGGAGGTGTCGACGCGGTGGCGGCAGGCCTGCGCGCAAATCACTAACGCTGGAGACTTGCGCGAGATCCTCATTGGGGCCGCAGCCGAGTTCGGTGACTTCTCTAGGGCCGAACTAGCAGCCGTTATTGATGGCCAGGATTTCACTGGCGATACGGTCGCTGAGCTCGAGGCTTCCCTACGAGCGGCCGAAGGCACTGGTCCCCTGACGCCGGCCACCGCCGTGGGCGCGGCGTTTCGTGGGGTTTTCCAAGACTGCGTCGATTGGCACAAGGCACACGGCCCAATGCCCGGGTTCCGCGAGCTCTCACGCACCCTCGAGCGCGTGTCCTTTGGTCCGCCGCCGGTCACTGCCAGGCGCCTGCTCGAGCTAATCCACTCCGGGGTGGTGGATACCCAATATCTAAGAACGCCGGAACAAATAGATTCCTGGCGGGAGAACGGCGGCGTAGACCTACTTATTGACGCCACCGTTGCTCCCCAAGCCACCCCCTCCCCCTTCCATGACGTTCCTGGTGTGGTGGAAATTGGCCGCATGAATGAGCTCTTCCTGCCCGGGCATGACTCTCTTAACCGTTTAGTACACGATGACATCCCCCGCTGGGCGGAGAAAGTAGGAAACCCATGACCACCCCTCCCGTTTCCCCACTGCCAGTCCATGGCACCGTCCCGCTGCGTGCCCGATGGGAGCAGTGGATGCAAGAGCTCGTGGAGAACCCACAAGAAGTTAGCGCACTCACCTCGCGCTATGGCTCTCCAGTAAACGTGCTGAATCCAGCGCCGCTACGCCACAATGCCCAAGAGCTACTAAATGCCGGTGCTTCCCATAACGTGAAAACCCGAGTATTTTTCGCCCGCAAAGCCAATAAGGCGCTGTGCTTTGTCGACGCCGCTCGCGAGAGCGGACTCGGCGTGGATGTGGCCAGTGATAACGAGCTACGCCAAGTGCTCGAGCGCGATGTAGCCCCAGAGCGCATCATCCTCAGCGCGGCTATCAAAACCGATGGTTTGCTCCGCCTCGCGGTTTCGCGTGGCGTTACTATCTCGTGCGATTCTCGCGCAGAATGCGGCCGCATCGCCGCAATCGCGCGAGCTTTAGAAACCACCGCCCGCGTGGCGCCGCGCCTCGCTCCAGATCCAGAGGCTTTACCACCCACCCGTTTCGGGGAAAGGCTGCCTATATGGCAGGAAACGGAGTGGCCCGCGGATCTTCGTGTTGTGGGTGTCCACGTTCACCTGCATGGCTATAGCGAGGCCGACCGCCGAACCGCCCTGGCTGAAGCCATTGCCCTAGTCGAGCACTTACGCGCAATGCACCAACCCGCTAGTTTCATTGATATCGGCGGCGGCGTGCCCATGAGTTATCTAGAATCCCGCGAGCAATGGGAAAACTACACAGCGCGCATCTCCGCCCAGCGCGCTGGTACCGGCGCCCCCTTTACCTGGAAATCGGATCCGCTCTCCAATACTTACCCCTTCTGGCAGGAGCCGACGCGCGGTCAGTGGCTGAACCGGCTTCTCTCCGGTGAGGTCCCCGGCTACGGTAATGCCGGTGCTGCCCTGCGCGAGCGAGACATCGCCCTCCATCTAGAACCGGGCCGCAGCCTCCTCGACGGCTGTGGTGTCATCCTCGCCGAGGTGAATTTTCTCAAAGAACGCTCTGATGGCCTGCCTCTTATCGGCGTTGCGATGAATCGCACTCAGTGCCGCACCGCCGCGGATGACATACTTTTGGACCCTCTCCTAGTGCCTACGGCCGGCTCAGCAAAGGAAATCTCCCGCGAGCCGTGTACCGGCTTTGTAGTCGGCGCCTATTGCATTGAAGACGAGGTTATTCTGCGCCGTGAGCTGGACTTCCCGGCGGGCATTGCCGTAGGAGATACCCTCGCCATTCCCAATACTGCCGGATATTTTATGCATATCCTAGAGTCTGCTTCCCACCAGATCCCCTTGGCTCGAAACGTCTACTACGACGGCGGCGAATGGGTGCCAGACGATATTGATGCCACATAACTACTAGTGGCTCGAGACATAGAAAAAGGGCTCCGAGGAATTCCTCGAAGCCCTTTAACCTTAAACGCAGTACGTGATAACTGCTTAAGCGGTGTAATCCTTGACCACGGAACCGTCAACTGGGATGCCCGGGCCGGAGGTGGTGGAGATGGTGGCGCGCTTGATGTAGATGCCCTTTGCGGAGGAAGGCTTCAGGCGCTGGATCTCATCCATGAGGGCGCCGTAGTTCTCAGCCAGCTTCTCTGCATCGAAGGAAGCCTTGCCGATGATGGCGTGCAGGTTAGCAGCCTTATCAACGCGGAAGGAGATCTTGCCGCCCTTTACCTCAGAGATTGCCTTAGCAACGTCTGCAGTAACGGTGCCGGTCTTCGGGTTCGGCATCAGACCACGTGGACCCAAGACGCGGGCAACGCGGCCAACCTTGGCCATCTGATCCGGGGTAGCGATAGCAACGTCAAAGTCGATGTTGCCCTCGTTGATCTGCTCGATCAGTTCAGCGGTGCCAACGATGTCAGCGCCAGCTTCCTGAGCGGCGGTAGCCTTCTCGCCCTCAGCGAAGACAGCAACGCGAACGTCCTTACCGGTGCCGTTAGGCAGGGAAACGGTGCCGCGAACCAGCTGGTCAGCCTTGCGCGGGTCAACGCCCAAGCGGAAGACAACGTCAACGGTGGCGTCGAAGTTCTTGGAGGAGGTCTCCTTGGCCAGCTTGGTGGCTTCGATCGGACGGTACAGGCGGGACTTATCTACCAGTTCCGCAGCGGCCTTATAAGCCTTAGACTTGGTGCTCATTTAACAATTCCTTTTCTGGATTGGTGTGGTGTTTGGCGGGCCGTAGCTGGCCCTACCACATAAAGTTTTTACTTCTCCGGTGCGCCATCAACGGTGATGCCCATGGAGCGGGCGGTACCGGCGATGATGCGGGCACCGTTCTCGATATCACGTGCGTTCAGGTCCGCAAACTTGGTCTCTGCGATTTCCTTGCACTGATCCCAAGACACAGAGCCGACCTTGTCGGTGTGTGGGACGCCGGAGCCCTTCTTGATGCCAGCGGCCTTGAGCAGCAGCTTAGCTGCCGGCGGGGTCTTCAGCTTGAAGTCGAAGGAACGGTCCTCGTAGACGGTGATCTCAACCGGAACCACGTTGCCACGCTGGTTCTCGGTAGCGGCGTTATAAGCCTTGCAGAACTCCATGATGTTGACGCCGTGGGCACCCAGTGCCGGGCCAACTGGCGGTGCCGGGTTAGCGGCGCCTGCCTCGATCTGCAGCTTGATGAAGCCGGATACCTTCTTCTTAGGAGCCATCGAATTACCTCTTTCCTGTGTTACCGGGATAGCCGCCACGATGAATAACGGGATCCCGTCCGGATGCTCACCTTCAGTGGGCCACCGGAGGATGAAACGTTTTCTTGTACATACGCCAAAGGCGCACGGCGTTCCAGTTTAGAACACCGTGCGCCCTGCACAAAATCACTTTTTAGGAGACGCGCTCGATCTCGGTCGGCGATAGCTCCACTGGGGTCTCGCGGCCAAAGATGGACACCAGGCCCTGCATCTTGCCGGTCTCCGGGTCGATCTCGGAGATGGTGGCGGATACGGCAGCCAGCGGACCGGACAGGATGGTCACTGCCTCGCCCACCTCGAAGTCGTGCGCGTACTTCTTGGCCACTTCCTTCTCCGGCATATCCACGACCTGCTCGCCTTCTGCCTGGTTTGGTGCGGCATCGCCCTTGGTAGACGGTGCCTCGTTTGGCATCAGGAACTTAGCCACATCGCGGGTTTTCACTGGGGTGGCATTGCCTTCGTTGCCCACGAAGGAGGTCACGCCGGGGGTTTCGCGGATGACGGACCATGCGGCGTCGTTAAGCTCAGCGCGAACCAGGACGTAGCCCGGCAGAAGCTTGCGCTTCACAATCTTCTTCTTGCCGTCTTTGTTCTCGAGCACCTGCTCGATGGGAACAACGACCTCGAAGATGGAATCTTCCACCTCGAGGGTCTGGGCGCGCATATCCAGGTTGGTCTTCACCTTGTTTTCATAGCCGGAGTAGCACTGGATGATGTACCACTGGCCCGGCTGCTTCTTCAGCTCGCGGGTGAAGGCGCGCAGGCGCTTACGGTAGGCAGCATCCTCGGACTCGTCTTCGCCGGCCTCTGGTGCTGCACCCTCAGCGTCGGCTGCAGCCGCTGGCTCGCCCTCCGCAGACTCGCCCTCCGCCGCGGGGAACTCTGCCGCTTCTTCAGCTGCCGCAGCGGCGGCGGAGGTGTCCTCCTGCTGGGCCTCTTCTACGGAGCTAGCATGCTCTGCGGCCTGCTCCTGCACGTTGGACTGCATGGCCTCCTCTAGGGAGGTGCCTACGGTTTCGACGTTATTCTCGTCGCTCATGATTCTTACTCCAAAA
>OCJN01000277.1_pt1 | contig 11007 bp, 9 predicted proteins | sample 1480731 | NCBI WGS metagenome assembly OCJN01 (sample SAMN05301479, study PRJEB22388) | human skin metagenome | isolation source: Infant 1 DOL 23 skin | host: Homo sapiens | place: USA: Pittsburgh, Magee-Womens Hospital of UPMC | collected 2013/2014 | reverse complement strand
TGCTCCGAATAAATGTAGGAAATCGAAATTGGACAACTGCGCGTCTCTCGAAAAAGCCTGATAAGCTGCCCAAAAGGCAGCAAAAAAGAAAATATTCGATCCCGCCTCGTGATTGCTTAAAGCCTTCCTACAGCGGCTTAGAACAACCCGTGGCATAGACACGCCCAACCAACACTACATCTGTCCAGCTTAAAGGGCAAATACACGGCCCAACTTTTTCTCCAAGGAATTTTCCTCACTGTGACTTCCCCATCGCAAGCAAATCAGGCCTACTGGGATGGCGACGCCGCCAGCTACCACGCCGAGCACCCTGACTATCTTTCTTCCTTTTATTGGTGCCCAGAAATGCTCCACGAGGACCAAGCACACCTGCTTGGCGACGTCTCAGATTCTTCCGTCCTGGAAATTGGTTGCGGGTCCGCACCGTGTACCGAGTGGCTCCTAACGCGTGCCCGCTTTGCCACCGGCGTCGATATCTCCCGCGGCATGCTCAACCACGCTGCCGGGGCACTTCCCCTGACCCAAGCAGATGCGCTTTCGCTCCCCTATGCCACTGAATCCTTCGATGCTGCCTTCTCTGCGTTCGGCGCTTTTCCGTTCCTCGCTAATATCGACGTAGCCCTGCAGGAGGTCTCCCGAGTTCTTAAACCAGGCGGTCGTTTCGTCCTCTCAGTCACCCATCCAATGCGCTGGATCTTCCCCGATGATCCCACCAATCTAACGGCCGATATTAGCTATTTCGATCGCGCCTATCTGGAACAAGACCGCGATGGCAATCTCACATATGCGGAGTTCCATCGCACCATCGCCGACTGGTTCCAAGCCTTACAAGGCAAGGGCCCGTTCCTTATCGAGGACATCATTGAACCCGAGTGGCCACAGGGCCTTAGCACCACCTGGGGCCAATGGTCTCCGGAGCGAGGAGAAATCTTTCCCGGCACGATTATTTTCGTCTGCCGCAATTCCCGCTAACCTATGGACATGGTTTTGGACCGGATTGGATTATTGATACGACGTGGCATTGCCTGGTGGATTGATAGCTTCCTAGCCGCTGCCATCGTTATGGTGGTGCAATGGGTAGTGAATGCGGTAGCCGGCCATCCTCTTACTGGAGAGACCTTAGAACTCTATAATGCCATTGCCGCCGCCATGGTCTTTTACGCCTATCGAGTATGGGTGGAAGCCACGAAATCCACCTCGTTAGGTAAGTGGTCCCTGCAGCTGGAAGTCATTGCTACCCACCCAGGATTTTTCACCGCCTGCCTGCGTAATTCCTGGCTATTGCTCACAATGCTTACGCTGACAGGCTGGCCCGGAGTAATGCCGCTATTTTTAGCAATTCTCAGCATAAGCATGCTCGCTTTTGGCCAAACTCCCTTCGATATGCTGGCCAATTGCCTAGTGGAGCGCCGACCTCAGATAGACACGCCTTCTTTTCGTGGCCAGAGGTAATAAGCAAGGGCGAAAATAACCAACGCAGCAAACATCCACGCGGACGGAAAGAGGAACGCAAGGGCCGTGGAAGCGACCATCACCCCAGCGGCCGTCAATCTCCTGACCTTAGGGTTTGGCGCCACGCGCGCTACGATCATGGCCATCAAAAAATAAGACCCGGCTAAAACCGGGTACGAAATTGCAGAACCCTTATAGTCTTCAAGGAATTGGTCTAGCCCGAGGTCATTAATATCGGCTGCAAGAAGATTCACTTGAATGGCCCACAAACTTTCAAAAAAGCGGAGATTCCATTTATTTACTTTCTCTTCCAGAGTCACTGCGCAGTATTTCCCTTCCTAGTTTCTCCATGTGCACGCATAATTCTTTCCGCACAGAAAAGGCTACCTAAAAAAACTTATTGCGCAGTCCGCCACAACTTCTGAATTTTGCGCTCTGCGTAGCCGGGAATACCCAAATCCTCAATAGCTTGCTTATTCCACGTCCCACGAACCTGGCCGTCCACCACAATGGGGCGGCGGAAGACACCGCGGTTTCCAGGGGCAAGTATCTCGTGAACTTCTGAAGTCATCGCAAATAACCGATCTCGGTATCCCAGGATGTACTCGTCGAAAGCTCCCAATAAGAGCACCGAACGCTTTCTTCGCGCCTCGGCCATATCAATTACCTCTATCGAGACAAAGTCCTCGGATTCTTCTCCACACCGCACAATGTCCGGCGGAAGGTTTTCAGCTGCTGGCCTAATTAGTCTTTGCGGTAGCTTTGTCCACCACGCAAAGTCCCGCAGCGTCGCTGGGCCGTGAGTGCGGAAATACCGGACCATTAGGTCAGCGGTAGCTGCGACCTGGTCTCCATTGAAGACCTTGTCCAATCCCGGCAACTCCATCGGTGTAATCAGCTGGTCCGCTCCGGAGTAGACGGCGTGACCGCTTTCCATTGCTACACGCACAATATGCCAAAAGGGCACTTCCGGCAGGACCGCTGCAGCCCGTTGCTTGAGCTCGGCTCGTGAAAGGGGTGTATCAATAAGCTGATTAATAGCGCTGCGCAGTTCAGCGTCTCCCCTGCGCTCTTTTGCGCACAGTTCGGTTATCCAGCCTATGTCCTTGATAGAAGCCGCAAAAAGCGTATGGCGCATGGGATACCCACGCACAATATTTCCGGCATCTGAGTGGTCTCCTGCCCGCAAGGCCAAGGATCGGCGCACGGAGTGCAGGTCTTGGCCTTGCATAACACCGAAAGCCTGGACCACTTCCTCCGTGCTGTCCCACTGCTGAACGGTTAAGCCTTGCGAGGCGAGCCTAAGGCGCGCCTTTTCTCGGCGAGAGAAAGATGCCGCGCTAGTGGGCTGCGGCATCCCAATCCTTGCCGGCACCAGCCGAGACCTCCAGCGGCACGTTGAGCTCGATAGCAGAGTCCATCTCCCGCTCGAGAATTTCACGGACCTGGTCAGCCTCGCCAGGAGCGACCTCAACTACCAATTCATCGTGAACCTGTAGCAACACGCGGGACTTCATGTCCTGCAATGCACGGTCAACCCTAATCATTGCCACCTTGATAATGTCTGCAGCAGTGCCTTGGATCGGCGCATTAAGTGCAGCTCGCTCTGCGTTCTCGCGCGCTAGGCGGTTATCGGAGTTGAGCTCTGGCAAGTAGCGGCGGCGACCAAAGAGGGTGGCTGTATACCCATCTTTACGTGCCTGGACCACTACTTCATCGAGGTATTTCTTTACCCCACCAAAACGCTCAAAGTAGCTTTCCATGATGGACTTCGCTTCCCCAGCCGGGATGCCCAATTGCTGGGATAGGCCGAATGCCGACAGGCCATACACCAAACCATAAGACATTGCCTTAACGCGGCGGCGCAGCTCCGGCGTGACTTGGTTGACGGGCACATCGAAGACTCGGGAGCCGACGTAGTTATGCAGGTCTTCGCCGTCCTTATAGGCCTCGATAAGCCCGGGATCTGCCGAGAGGTGCGCCATCACCCGCATCTCAATCTGCGAATAGTCCGCGGTCATGAGCTCTTCGTAGCCCTCGCCTACGACAAACGCAGAGCGAATCTGTCGCCCAGCTTCGGTCCGCACCGGAATATTCTGCAGATTTGGTTCCGTCGAGGACAAGCGGCCAGTCGACGTCACCGTCTGATTAAACGTGGTGTGGATGCGACCGTCCGGCTGCACGGTCTTGATTAGACCTTCGAGGGTGGTTTTCATCTTTTGGTACTCACGGTGAGCCAAAAGGTGGTCTAAGAACGGGTGGGGATTCTTAGCCGCAAGCTGCTCAATCTCCTTGGCCGCGGTGGAATAGCCGGTCTTGGTCTTCTTGGTCTTGGGCAGATCAAAAGTCTCAAAGAGTACGGTTTGTAGCTGCTTGGGTGAGTTGAGGTTGAGCTTATCGTCACCGGCAAGCTCACGGGCGGCGCGCTCTTGTTCGGCGACCTGCTCTACGAAGGCATCCTTCTGCGTTTCGAGAATGTCCACGTCGACGGCAATGCCGGTAGCTTCCATGCGCGCCAGGATGGTCACCAAGGGCAGCTCTAAATCGGTATAAAGCTCGAAAGAATCAATTTCCTGCAGCTCCGCGGTCAGCCTTTCCGCCAGCTCCATAATGGCTGCGGCTTGATCTACCAAGGTGGAATCATCCAGCAAGGAAAGCTGCTCCGTGGCGGCGCCGAGGGTCTTTTGGAGGTGGCGTTGGTAGACGTCGGCAAGCGCGTAAGTGCGCTGACCGGGCCGCAGCAAGTAGGCGGCAATAGCCGTGTCGTGGGCAATGCCGGCTAGCTCAATGCCCCGGCCTGCAAGCATATGGAAGGCCGCCTTCGCCTCGTGGAAATACTTCGGCGCATCGGAGGCCAGCCACTGCGCTAAGGCCTTATCATCCGCGGCAGAAAGATCGCCCAACTCCACTTGCAGCCCGTGGCGTTCCTGGTCTACGAAAGCAATCGCCGATGCATCACCCTGTCCTGGGCTTCCCTCGCCTTGGACATAAACCGCAACGTGCTCTCGGCCTGGCAGCCACTGGGACAAAGGCTCATCGTCGATGACCGTCTCTAGCTCTTGGACCTCCTCGGTCTGCTCCGTTGCCTCAGCGCCGTCATTGGGAATGGCGGCCAGTACGCGATCGCGCAGGTTGGTGCCAAACTCGAGGTCATCGAACTTAGCAGCAACGTCGGCGACCTTAGCCTCCTTGAAAGCTAGATCGTCTGGGTCGACATCCAGGTCCATATCCGTGATCATCTGGGTGAGCTTGCGATTCATCTGCACCTGATCGATGCGCTCGCGGAAGTTATTTCCCACCACGCCTTTGATCTCTTCAGCGTGCTCAACCAGTGATGCCAAGTCCCCATACTTGACAATCCACTTAGTAGCCGTCTTCTCGCCCACCTTGGGGATGCCCGGCAAATTATCGGAAGGATCACCGCGCAGTGCGGCAAAGTCTGGGTACTGCGCAGGCGTGAGCCCATACTTTTCCTCCACTGCGGCGGGGGTAAAGCGATGAAGCGTGGATACGCCCTTCATGGGATAGAGCACCGTCGTAGATTCGTTTACCAACTGCAGGTAATCGCGGTCACCGGTGACGATGAGGGTCTCATAGTCCTGCGCCTCAGTCGCGAGAGTAGCCAGAATATCGTCGGCTTCAAAGTTCTCGCGGGATAGGGTGGTAATCCCCAGCACCTCGAGCACCTCACGGATGATGTCGACTTGGCCCTTAAATTCCTCCGGCGCGGCTTCACGCTGCGCCTTGTAGTCTGGGAACAATTCGGTGCGGAAGGTCTTGCGCCCAACATCGAATGCCACCGCAATGGCATCGGGCTTCTCCTCCGCCACGATATTGGAAAGCATCGATAAAAAGCCATATACGGCATTGGTGTGCTGGCCACCCGAGGTAGAAAAGTTATCTACCGGCAAGGCATAGAACGCACGAAACGCCATAGAATGGCCGTCAATGAGCAGAAGTCGAGGCTGTTTAGTAGTCACTTGCCCCATACTAGAGAAGCGAGCCGATATCCGAACACCTTGGTGCACATTTACCGGATGACGTGGGGATTCCCCCACTACCCCTTACCCAATTAGGAATTCGCCGGTGCCCTGCGCTACTATTTTCACAGTCGAAGGCAGCCAGCCTTGACACTGTGCGCCCCTGTAGCCCAATTGGCAGAGGCAACGGATTCAAAACCCGTCCAGTGTGAGTTCGAGTCTCACCAGGGGCACAGATAAAAAAGACCTCGGTCCCACCACGCGGGTGGGACCGAGGTCTTTGCTTTAGCCCAACTCGGGCAGAGTCGGCAGGTGGTATTTACGCAAGAGCGCGTTAATCTGCGGTACGGAAGCCTTCAGCTGCGGCAGGGCTAGCCCTACCAGGCCAGCCACCCCTGCGATACCAAGGATTGCTCCCAAGATGGCAGGCTTCGAGCTCGTACTAGAGCTCAACGCGGAGCCATCCGTGGCAGGCTGTGTGGTATCAGCCGGGTCACCATTGTTGTGTGCACGGGCGGTAAGCCATTCATCCTTGCCTAGGACGCCTTGGGTCAAGCGGGTCTCGCCGATCCAGCCATACCACGGGTCCTGTGGGCGTTGGTTATCAAAACCGCCACCCATGACCCACTGCAGGTCCCGTGGGAGGAGCCCCTCGGCGCCTACGGCATTGCGCAGGATGGGCGCGCCGTTGATGAACATTTCCACGCTATCGCGCTCCGGATCATTGACCACGGCGATATGCATCCACTCATCTTTGGGAACCTCGTGGGACCACACGGTAGAGCCGCTCCCCTGCTTCGGCTCCGCCCACCAACGCAACTCACGGAGATTGGAGATGCCGAACATGACGGTGGGGTCCGTGTCATCAGAGCCGTCTACCAATTTATTAATGGCAGAGTCACGGCTGAGCGCGCTTCCCCAGCCGTGCTGTGCGCCGTTGAAGTCTTCTGGAATCTTGACAAAGGATTCGAAGGTATAGCCTTTGGCGGTATCAACGCTATTGGCAGCCGCGCCCTTATCGGTACGGAACTCGGCATTGCCAACTTTGCCGGCCGGATCGGACCAGAAGAGGGAGCCGGCATCAGAGGACAACGGGTGATGGTCGGTGCTATAGGTTACGCGGTCTCCTAGCATGGCACCGGAACGATGCAGGTCGCTGCCAGAATCGCTGGCAATATCGGGGATGGTGGTGCCACGACCGGCAGGGGCGCCATCGACAAGCGCATGCCCGTCCTTGTCCCGCGCTTGGCCCGGGCGCCAGTGGAATACCGTGTGGTCGTTGTGGGCAAAGTCCTCCGCACCCGTGGGAAGCTCGTCCTCCGCAATGGCATAAGGCCTATAGCCCTCAGCGGCGATGTCACGGGCGCGCTGCGCTAGATCCGGCTGGTGGCCCTCGCCCACGGTGAATTCCGGGGCGAAAGAGGAAAAGCGCTGTTCAAAATCGAACGGAATGCTATAGCTATCGCCCTTATCATCCAGGGTGAGCTTATCGAACTGCGTGAGCTCCTCATGCGGCTTTTGCGCCACCCAAGGTGACAGGGCGGCCATCTCCAGCTGCTTGCCCGTAAGGTCAAACTCGAGCACACCCAATAAGCCATTGCCACCCTGATAGGCCATCTGATAATCCTGCAAGATGGAGACGACGTCGTGGCCGGCATCGTTCTTATCTACGCGGTATCCCGCACCGTGGTGGTGGCCGCCCATCACGAGGAAGATCTGATCATTGCTTTTGATGAACTTATCCCACAATCCCTTGCCATAGTCATCGGAATAAAAGACGTTTCCTTCACCATCGATATTGAGCGCCTCATGAGTGGTCACAATGACCGGAAGGTCTGGATGCTTATCAATTACGCCTTGCGCCCACACAATAGCCTTCTCATCAGCGCGCCAACCCAAGGCTATGAGATATTTCTGGCCCTCAGCTTCAAAGATGTGTGCCTCGGAGTCATTATTGACCGCGGTATAGCGCTCCTGGAAGGTCTCCGGATTAGCTGCTTTGGCACGAACAGCGCTGAACCACTTGTTATAGGGGTGAGCCCACGCGCCCTCTACATCCATGTCGTGGTTGCCTGGCAGGATCGAATAGTTCAAGTCCGAATCGTCGAGGACCTGCATGGCCTTATCAGCCACCTGCCATTCGCCCTCCACGTTCCACTGGTCTACAACATCACCCAGGTGAGTGACGAAGTCCATGTTCAACTCGTCTTGATGGTCCACTAACCATTGGGTTTGTGCCAAGTAGGGTTCGCTGCCGTAGCGAGCTTGGGCCAGGTTTCCGGTCTCTGGGGTGGAATAGCGCGAATAGAACTGGGTATCCGGTAGGACGCCGATGCTAAAGCGGGAGCCCTCGCTTGGCGACGCCCCCTCGGGCGCGCCCTCCGCTGCACTTGCTGCCGGCACAAAAATGAGGTTTCCTACCACCGCGGTCGCGGTCACCGCAGGCAGGACAAAACGGTTCTTCATAGAGAGTCCTTGGTCACTGGAAAGAAATGTTTGCACGGGAGAAAGACGGGAATACGCGGGAGATAGTAGGCAGTCAATCTTTCAGGTAGTTAACGTCCACGTGAATACAAGACTGAATAATGGGAAACTTATCGTTTCCTAGGCATTAGACCTCCGCCCGCCGGAAGTTCCGTATATCCTGCCCTAAACTGCATAGTTGCATCGCCATGCATTAGACTGGCAGAATATTCCTAAATACGGTTTCACCTCTACGGTAAGGGGGAGCACATCCCCAACCATGGCAGGTGGCAAGCCACCTTTCAGTGAAAGATATGCATCATTTTCGCAGTGGTTCGCCTGGCCACCCCTCGGCGGTACTTTTCTCCCGCCTTGCTAGGCCAGTCACCCTCCGCACAAGCCCCCACCCAGGTAGATTTTTAATTTATGCAATACATTTTGAACGCAATCCGCGGTGCCCTTATCGGCATGGCCGAGCTCGTGCCCGGAATCTCCGGTGGCACCGTGGCGCTCATCGTCGGCATCTATGAACGCGCAGTCCACAATGCCAATGATCTCATTTCGGGCCGCTTCAAAAAGGTCGAATGGAGCTTCCTCATCTCCGTGGCCATTGGCATGTTCATTGCCGTTTTCGCAATGTCAACCTTCCTCTCCAACTTTGTAGATAATCACGTATCCGCTTCCGGAGCGCTCTTTTTAGGCATGGTCGCCGTATCCATTTTTGTACCATTGTCCATGCTGTCGAAATCAGAACGGCTGCGCCCCTCTTCCCTCATCACCTTCGTCGTTGCCGCTATTGCCATTTTCTTTATCACCGGCTTTACTTCCGAGCCACATGAGGACCCCAGCCTCATCGTGGTCTTCTTTGCCGCCGCTATCGCCGTGTGCGCACTGATTCTGCCGGGCATTTCGGGCTCACTTATCCTTCTGACCATGGGCCTTTATCAACCCATCATCGGCGCAGTCTCGGACCGTGACCTGGGCACCATCGCTATTTTCGCCCTAGGCGCGCTATGCGGCCTCGCGGCATTTATTAAGGTATTGAACTTCCTATTGGATCACCACCGCGCCCCTACTTTGATGGCGATGGCAGGCTTTATGCTCGGATCTCTGCGCGCCCTATGGCCGTGGGGAGCTGACCAAGACGCCTCCAGCGGCATCATCATCAGCATGTTCATCCTCGGTGCGCTGATCGTTTCCGCGTTCATCTTTGTGGACATGAAGAAGGCCCGCGCCATTGAGGAAAGGACGGCGCAGGAGTAATGCCGCGCACGTTTTCTAGCCGCGCCACAATCGCCGCAGTTCTTATCCCAACGTTCTGTTTGAGCGCATGCGTCACCAACGAGGAAGATTCCACCCCAGAGGGCTGGGAAGAACCCCACACCTCTGTAGTGCCAGAGATTGCCGCCATGTATGACGACAACGACGGCGTTCTCACCGCTGGCACCAACCCGCCCTATGCGCCATTTCAGCTCAAGGATTCTCACGGGGCACTCCAAGGCGTCGAGCTTGACTTAGCTCGCGCCGTAGCAGGTGTCTTGGGGCTCGATTTCCAGCCCTTGGAGCAGGACTTCTCAATGATCCTTCCCGCTGTGCAGTCGGGGCAGATCGATATGGGTGTTTCCGGCTTTACGGATAACCCAGACCGCCGCAACGAATTCGACTTTGTAGACCACCTCTACGCTGGTATCCAGTGGGCCGAACGAGTAGACGGCCCCAATAAGGTCGACCCCGATAATCCCTGCGGCCTGACCGTTGCCGTGCAGCGCACCACGGTATCTGAAACCGATGATGTGCGCCCCAAGAAAGATGCCTGCAATGGCGACCTCACCGTCTTGTCTTATGACACCGGCGATAATGCCGCGCTGGCCGTCCTGATGGGACGCGCGGATGCCCTATCAGCGGACTCCCCGGTCACAGCGTGGGCGGTCAATCGCTCCGAGGGAAAGATGCGGCAGGTAGGCGATATGTTCCAAGCCTCCCCCTATGGCTTCGCCGTTCCCAAGGATTCCGACTTGGGCAAGGCTTCTGCCGCAGCACTCCAGCACCTCATCGAAACCGGTGAGTATGCAGAAATTTTGTCCCGCTGGGGCATCGAGGACGGATTAATAGACCAGGCAATGATTAATGAAAGGCCGATCAATGGTTAACGAGAACGCGGCAACACCGGCTAAGGCCGAACCTAAAGAAAAGCCAGCCAAGATCGAGGCGCGCCCGCTGCGCCACCCATGGCGCTGGATCTTCGCTGGCCTGCTCATCGTTATGGGCGTGTGGTTTATCATTGCCTCCGCCCGCAACGAGGCCTTTGGCTGGGGGACTTATTTTCAGTACCTCTTTGACAAGCGCATTGCACTTGCCTCGCTACATACCATCGCCATCACCATTTTGTCGATGATCATAGGCGTTATCGGTGGTGCGGTGCTGGCGGTTATGCGTATGTCTCCCAACCCGGTGCTGCGCACCGTCTCCTGGATTTTCCTCTGGATCTTCCGCGGTACGCCGATCTATGTGCAGCTGGTCTTTTGGGGTCTGCTCTCTGCCATCTACCAGTCCATCAACTTGGGCTTTACCGAGGTATCTCTGCAGACGATCCTCACCAACGCCTTCTTCCTCGCGGTGATGGGCTTGGGACTTAATGAGGCAGCCTATATGGCTGAGATTGTGCGCTCCGGCATCACCTCCGTTCCAGAAGGCCAAAAAGAAGCCTCTAAGGCACTTGGCATGTCGTGGTGGATGACCATGCGCCGTACCGTTCTTCCGCAGGCCATGCGTATTATCATCCCGCCTACCGGCAATGAGTTCATTTCCTTGCTCAAGACCTCATCGCTCGTAGTAGCTATTCCCTATACCGAGGAAATCTTTGGCCGCACCACAGATATCTCCGCCGCCCTCTTCCAGCCCATTCCGCTGCTATTGGTCGCGGCATCCTGGTACCTCGTGGTGACTTCCCTGCTGATGATAGGCCAGTACTTCCTGGAGCGTCGCTTTGAGCGCGGTGCAACCCGCGAGCTCACCGGCCGTCAACTAGCAGCGCTGGCAGACGCCGAAGGCACCATTCCCCGCAACGTATCCGTGATTTCGGAGGCTAAAAACTAATGGCTACTCCCATGAT
>OCJN01000276.1_pt1 | contig 11017 bp, 10 predicted proteins | sample 1480731 | NCBI WGS metagenome assembly OCJN01 (sample SAMN05301479, study PRJEB22388) | human skin metagenome | isolation source: Infant 1 DOL 23 skin | host: Homo sapiens | place: USA: Pittsburgh, Magee-Womens Hospital of UPMC | collected 2013/2014 | reverse complement strand
GAACACGACAGTACCGAGTCCCCAGAACACCGGTACCAAAAACTCGCATCTGACAGTCAGGGCACGATGTTTGCTTATGGGCACCCCAATCCGGACGCGGTGATCGTCAACCGGGTCTTCGAGACGGCCTGAGAACGCCGGCACGCAGCGGCCATCAGGAAATGAGAAACTGGGTCGTCTCGGCTCTCCGCCCAACTTTGCAACAGCACCGCTACACTGACCCAAGCAGCATAGCTAACCCCCGACGTGTCTACTTTCCGGGGGCCAGGCCCCGACAAACTGGAAACCGCTAGTAAGAAACGCGCAAAAGCTGCGAGGAGTGTCCGGCTGACTATCGCGGGTGTTTATTCAAGCAGAAGCGGAGATAGGTGGGTGGCTGACTATTCAGAGCGAGATGAAAGAGTTTGGAGTATTGAGGCAGACTATTAATCACGCGTCAAAGGCAGCGGGGATCTCCCCTAGGGGACGCAGGCGAAAGCCGGACTAAACGTATCAGAACGTTATTCGAGGAGCTTGCTGTAGTGCGGGCGAGCTTTCATCACATGGATTAATAGTTCGTCCCCATCGGAGGCAACAACAACGACGGTTTCCAGCAGTCGAGCATGGGTATCAAAACCGAGGCGGAGTTCCCTCCACTGGCCAGGGTTATCGTCAAGAGGCTCTATCCACAGCGGATAGGAAGCTGCATGGATTCCATCGGCTTCTGCGATACCGTGCTTAGTGGCAGATTTGGCTGCTTTCATGCCGCCGTGAGCGTGCTGATTGCTTGGCGAACAAGCTCAGATCGGGTGAGATTCTTTTTCGTAGCTAGGCGATCTAGAGCGCTAAGTTCATCGACAGTGAGGCGTACAGCAACGACCTGAGCAGGCTCCGCCCCGCGACCGGGGCGTCCGCGTCCGCGCTTTTTCAACACTTCTGGATCGTAGCCTTCTTCCGCTTCGGAAACCCACGTGTCGAGTTGATCTTGAGTGATGTTCACAGGCATGAAAATATCGTATAACGAAAATTGTTTACTGTCGATACATTCCGTATTAACACTCGGCGGAAGTCAAACTCCCACAGGAGTGACGTAAGGGGCGATCCCGGAGTAGGGGGTCATACCATAAGCAATATACGGTTCTCCTTCCGTTAGGCAGTTAGGTAACCTCTCACTTGAAGAAGACTGGTCAGTGAGGGTTTCTTATAGGCTTTGGGAGTTTTGGCGGTATTTGTTTATCGATGTGCTGTTTCATTTCCGAACCTAAACTTCTGTTAATGGGGAATACTGCCAGCTACACGGATGTGTGTGGCCTGACAGTTTCGTTGAATTCGTCGTAGACTGAGCAGGCCTCATACGTCTCATCAATACCTAATTAAGTAGGAGCAAAATGAGTTCTTATAAAGACATCACGACTTTCTCCACTCCCATGCTCGTCAAGTCTCTGGATACGTTGGAGATTTCTGCGGGAGAGGACAACGGCAAGTGGGGCTCCCAATTTCCGCAAGGTGTTGCCATCTTCGTTCCCGACGGCGAGTATTTTACTGTTCGCATTGAGTCTTTTGGAACAATCCCGTCGGACAAGAAGCTGGTGGTAATGAACGCTATTAATGCGACGAATGACAACCTGGCTTTCGGCAAAGTGGTTCCTAATCTCATCGAGGGACGCCGGACGATTGTCTTCCGCAATCACTTCAACTTCACCCAAGGTGTTTCCCAATTCCAGCTGGATACGCTCATCGACGCCAGCTTGCATGTCGGGTTCAACGCGCTGGGAAAGATTGAAGAACTTTTTGAAGGAACGGAGTAAGACCATGGGACTGTTTGGAAAGAAGAAGCCAGCGTTGCGTGAAGCATCCGTCGCGTCTATTGGGGAGGCACTTTCAACTCAGGGGCTTGACTGCTCGCAACTGTCGACTGGTGGGTTGCTGACTCAGGTCAATGGGGTTCCTATCTACATCGTTGATCAAGACACGAATATTGGTATTGGTGGGATGATCCAGGCGCGTCAGTCCGAAGCAGCGGATCTTAATTGGATTAGCGACTTTAATAATCGTGCGCTGTGGCCGGTTGTCTTCCGTGCAGACCAGCAGACTGCGAGTGTTATCCACGCTGAGCATCGAATCATTAAGTACCTTGAGTACTCCGAAGCACAGTTGCGTGACGAAGCTCTGCTTGGAGCCCAGCTTGTTGCGGAAACCTTGCTGCGCTATAGCGAAGAGCATCCGCAGTAGATCGCTAGCTAATAAGACTTTCGACATCAGCAAACAAGTGCGATGAGTTTTTGAAGACCGGATGCGGCGATTAATCCGTTGCGTATAGTTCTAGGTTTGGGGCTGCTGCGGAAGTCGCGGGGCGTGACTTCCTTGCCCGTGTGATTGTCACGTCCTGCTGCTCGTTTGCGCGTGAGCGCTTTTTGTTACGCATACTGATACGCGAATGCGCCGGCGAATTGCCTGATACAAACGCCCTGCTATCTGCTCACAAGTGTTCACGCCCCTGACCACGACCTATGGTCGCTGGCGTGCCCAGATTCATGGTACAAGGGTTTAGTAATAAGCAATATACGGTTCCTCTGCCGCCAGGCAGTTAGATAGAACCTCACGTGAAGGAAACCTTTCCTTAATTACCGAGCTTTGACACCAGCAGGGGACCTCCGGTAGCCCGTATCGTTACAGGAAATGTTGAAGTACTGGGGATTTTCCTTTATTGAACGCCTTCCAGCCGCTCTTTGAGGCTGGTAGCTAAGCCTAGAAGCTCATCTAGGCTATCTGCGGGTCGCCGTTGGCGACAGATTTCGTTGCGCCGCGCGCACGGACTTAGCGAGTATGCCGACATCGCGGGCCAGTGGGGAAGTAGCTGGCAGTTCTGCCAGTATTGCTTGCAGATGTTTGGCTGCGCTGTTGGCGGCGTCTAGCGCGTACTCGTAGTCTCCATCTTCGCCGTGGGCCTTGATGAATAGGGCGCACAGGTACTCCTGGGTTTCATGAACAATGTCAGCCACCGCTTCATCCACCTAAGTGCATCGTTGACGTGCAATGTGTACACTGCCCAGACTGAATGTGCAGTGTAAATGTTTAGTTTAGGGTTATATATACCCCTTATATAGGTTATTTTGACCACCTTTCGCGAGACGTGAAAATCGAGTCTGTACATGTGCCTATCTGGCGTTTTAGCGAATTATTTAGTTTTAGAGAAAGTTTCTAAACACATATCTATGGACTGTGTACAACCGTAGCGATACCCTAACTCCGGCTGCCAATTATCTGGTGTTCAGCTGTTTTTAAATGCGGTGGTGTGAAAGGGCTACGGATGAAATTCGCTAAGAAGTTGACTGCAACTATTGCGGTATGTGCAAGTGTTACTTTTGCTGGTGCTGGTGTTTCAAGTGCCAAGGTTTTTCACGGTCATTGGATTGGTGGTCGTATTGAAGAGGCGTATCACCGGCTTGGTGGATGGAAGACTTTTGGTGACGCTACAACTGATGAGCGTGTAGCTAAAAATAATGGTCGGTTCCAGGTGTTCGCTAAGGATGCCTCCATTTACTGGCATGCTGGTGTTGATAATGGAATTGCTCACCAGGTAGGTGGGCGTATTCGCAATAAGTGGGGAGATCTTGGCTGGGAAGGCGCAGCCTTGGGATATCCCATTACAGATGAGTTGAAGACCCCTGATGGTAAGGGGCGGTTTAACCATTTCCAGGGCGGGTCTATCTACTGGTCGCCAGAGACTGATGCTCATCAAGTGTGGGGAGGCATTCGCGATAAATGGGCTCAGCAAGGCTGGGAGACCGGTGAGCTAGGGTACCCAACCACTGATGAGTTGCTTACCCCGGAAAAGACTGGGCGCTACAACCATTTTCAAGGCGGATCTATCTACTGGTCACAAGCTAGCGGGGTCCATAGTATTTCTGGCCCCATTCGGGATTTTTGGGGAAGTCAGGGCTGGGAGCGTAGCTCTTTGAAGTTTCCCACATCGGAAAAATACGCGGCAGGTGGAGGCATAAAGCAGGATTTCCAGGGCGGATCTATTCAGTATTTTAAGCCTACTGGCAAGGCCCTAAAGGCTTATGACAATCAGAATATTTCGAGTTACCGTCAGATTTATCCATTGTTTAACACCACCGACTTCAAGCGGTGGCATGCAGCCGGGGTCTATCGTGAAGTTATCCAAAACATGGATAAATACTTTCCCCTCTCCGGGTGTCCTGACGAAATTACTGAAGGCTCCGTATGCACTTTTACAGGTGTGGGCGGAGCTAAAAGCAAAGTAACCGTAGAGCGTATCTCTGATGAGGGATTCTCACTGGTTACTGCTAGCGATCATCCTGAAGGCGGCGGCAGAACACTAAACATCCGATTCGATGAAGTAACTTCCCCCAATGCAGATGATGACAATGTTGTCTTCGACAACGACAGCGTAGAAAATTCCTACACCGGCTCTGACAAAACATGGGTTCGCCTCGTAGTCGAATCCTTTGGTCCGACACAGACCTCAAAGGTTCAAGGTCCTTTTAGCTCCGATCACATTGGTTCACAGGTATGGAGCAAGTTTGCCGGAACTGTGCGTTCAACAATTAATTCCTCTTCGACGACGTATATCCCGTTGTCGAAGTAACCACGGTGTTCAACTACGTACCTAAAAGCAAGGAGCCTATTGTGAATTCTTTTGTCCAACGCTTATCTATCGGAGTACTTACCTGCATAGTTTCTGCTGGTCTTGCTACCTCTCCCGCAGTAGCAGAAACGCCTGTGAACATCACAGCAGGCGACGGTGGCCTCGTTCAAAAAGACTGTGCTACTGGGGCGGAGTATGTGCGTATTGATTCTTCGGAGCTGGTAAAGCGTGCTTTTTCCTTACAAAGCCCACAGGCTGGGTGGCCGTAGACATTACGGGATCGTATGGAGTTGTCAATCGCTTAAAAGTACCGGTTTCAGTGGCCTTTAAATTGCCTGATGGTGATGTGTACTGGCAGCGAGTAGTGGAACCAGGAAAAATCCAAAGCATCGACGTTGGCAATAATCGTTCTACCGTCGTTGAAATGCAGGTCACCCCGGTAGCGACCTCAACCGGTGCTAGCACTGGCGACCTTAGCGTGGATACCGCCAACCCACACGTGATCAGTATGCGTTCTGCTGGCCGATATGCCGGCGGAAAAATACTGCGATTGTCTTGGGCCGGAGTAGAGCTATCAAGCATAGATAGAAACTCAGGCTTTAATGATCGCCTCGACGCGTCTTTTAAAGTAGTCCCAGCCCGCGATGGTTCTCAGTGCCTGTCCTTGGAAGCAGCTGCATATCCAGGCGTCTTCTTGACCATGCACTCTAACGGATCAGTAGCTGTTCAAAGCAACCCGAACGCCAAAGGTGCAACGTGGTGTCCTGCAAGTGTGGCAGAAACCCCCACAGGAACTCGCCTTGCTTCGGCACTAAATCAAAATCGTGTTCTCACAGCACGTGGGACGCAAAAGGTTGCGACCACCACTTCTCGCACGAGTGAATCGGTGTGGTTTATCGACCAGGGCCTTGCCCTACCCGGGAAGTAAACGCAAAACATGTAATAAAAGGGCCGCCACTGTGTATGCCTTTTCAGGCTGCTTTCGCCGTAACGCGTAGCGCCCAATTAACCCATACCTTATAGATAAGAAAGTCCGCACATGCGCTACAAGCATCATCACCCTGCGAAAACAGTGACACATTGCGCTCGAAAAATCATGTCCGCTATCACCGCTGCTGCAGTAGGGCTTAGCCTTTCGTCAGCGCATGCGCTTGCCCAAGCAGATCAACGCGACCTGGGCGCTGAGATTGCTGATGAACAGCAAGCGAGAAACTATGCCATTGAAATGGTGAGCACCAACTTCCCTGCCTCGCAGGCAGCTGCTGAAGAAGTACTTCGGGGCGGGCAAGAAGAATTATCTGCTTATGCGAAATCAGGCATGGATGAGGCCCGCACTCAAGACCTTCGCCAAATAGTGGTGACAATCTCTTCACTATCTGAAGAAAACGTTCAAAACGCAGCCAAACAGGCACTCGATGCAGGTGATATCGACAGTCTCAGCGACTTTATCGATACTGGGTGGCAAACAGCCCAAACCGAAGATGATCGTGCCACCGCGTGGAAAGCTACCCAAGCACCAGAAGGAAGTGTTCTTAAAGCAGCAGCCGAAAAGGCACTATCTACAGACACTGAAGAAGCCCTAAGCGAGTTTGCAGCTACAGGTGCAGATAAAGCTCGCTGGGATGATAAACGACGCGAAGTCTACGAACTTTCCCGATCCCCACTTCCATCAGTTGCTGCAGGCGCTTCTGAAGCACTGATGACAGATACAGATACAGCAATTGAGTCGTATCTTCGCTATGGGCAGTTTGTTGATGCGGCCCAAGACTCAGAGAAGATGAGTATTACCGAACTGGTCGATACCGCTATCGAAGAGTCCGATAAAGCCCAGCGTGCTGCAAGCTTCGCTGCAACAAACGCTGACCAAGCCAGACGGGCAACAGAGGCATCTCGACAGGCTACTCAAAAGGCAAAAGATGAGGCACTAGCCGCCGATGCAGCACAAGTAAGGGCAGGCAATGCCGCAGCGTCGGCAGGAAAGCTTGCTAATCAGTCTGCCCAAGTAGCCGATAACGCAGTGGCTGCAGCAGCAGAAGCACGACAAGCCTTAGCCCAAACTGCCGATGCTCTAGCTCGTGCAGCCTCTGCTGCTTCTCGGGCACGTATTGCAGCCCAAGAAGCAGCATCCCGTGCTTCTGCGGCAGGCTATGACGCTTCCATGGCATCTCAAGCGCGCCAAGCAGCCGAACAAGCTCGTGATGCTGCACGGGCTGCTGACAAAGCCGCGCAATCTTTTGTCCACGCAGACGCTGCTGCCGGCTTTGCCCGCACCGCCAGTGGTGCCGCAGCCAGCGCTGCAAACAATGCTGATGCGGCAGCAGCCGCTGCGTCCGAAGCAGCAGCCGCTGCAGGAGCTGGTGACCAAGCCGCTGCAGAAGCACGAGCAGGTGCCGCGCGAGCACGCGCAGCAGCCTCTCGAGCACGAGCAGCCTCTAACGAAGTCGACGGAATTGTCAACCAGATTACCGAACTAGTACGAAAAGCCCGTACAGCAGCTCGACAAGCCGCCGATCACGCAAATAAAAGCGCCCAAGCCGCAGAAGACGCAGCACGAGAAGCCGGCAATGCTTCTGCCGCCGCACAACGAGCCGGTGCTAATGCTCAATCAGCCCAAGAAGCAGCCTTAAAATCTATCGAGGCCATCAACCTTGCCAATGACATCGCTAAACTTTCTCAAGAAGTTGCCACCCAGCGCCAAGAACAAGAAGCCCAATACCTCAAAGACCAAGCAATTCAAGCAAATGAAGATGAGGCCCGTGACGATAAATATAAAAGCGATCAACTAGATAGGCGTAAGAAATTTGAAGCAACGCTAAGGAAGTTGGGGGCGTATTCTGAGCTTGAAGAGTCGGCAGATGGCTCTGGGGCGAGCCTTTCTGAGCCAAGCGATATCAGTGAGCTTCGCGATGCAACGATTGCTGCAGCGATAGTCGGCGGTCCATCCGTATCCGAAGCAGCGAAATTAGCTCTATCAAGCGGAAAAGATCAAGATCTTCGGCAGTTTGCTACAAACGGGTATTCTGCCGCGTTAATAGATGATGAGCGAAACCAACTCAGAACGTGGTGGGCAACCGACCCGAACGAGGAGGTTCGCAATGGGTCCGATGAATGGGTAAATGCAGATGGTGCAGTCGTTCATTGGTTTGCAACCGACGAAGTGAAACGGCTTCGCACCCCTATTCTGCTTGAAAAGGCCTGGGGCCTCAAAGAAAACGCCGGAAAAGCAGTTCAGCAAGCTGCAGACGCAGCTATTTCCGAGGGAACATATGATGCTCTTGATGATTTTGTCAACGGGACCGGCTATTCCAAAGCTCTCCATGAAGATCAACTCCAACAAGCCTACGAATTGGAAAGAACAGGCGGACCGGAACTAAAAGCTGCTGCGGAAGCTGCAATTCTAGGAGACCGAGAAGGGCTCAATGAGTTCATCACCATCGAAGCAGCTCGAAAAAGCGCAAATGATGCCGAAAAGAACACCCATGACCAACAGGTCAACGCGCTGTTAGAGAAAGGATTCTTTGCAGCTCACCGAGCAGCAGAGGAAGCCGCTAAGGCACAGCAGTCCTACTTTTCCGCCTATGGTGATGCTCGGAAAGCCGCATCATTTGCACAGGAAGCTACGAAATGGTCTGGTCGTGCCCAGCAATCAGCGCAACGAGCACATATGTCTTTGGCATCGGCTCAAGAATCACTGAATTTTGCAAAAGAACAGCAACAACGTGCACATACAGCCGCAAACCAAGCTGAACAAGCCGCAAACCAAGCGTCTGCGAATTCTGATCAAGCACAAAGCTTTGCTTTAGATGCCCACTTATCGGCTAATCAAGCACGATCCTCTGCAGAACAAGCAAGAGGATCGGCTGCAGCGGCTGGTAAAGATGCTGCAGCCGCTGCGCAGGCTGCAAATTCTGCATACCAAGCAGCAACTGAAAAATGGCAAAACGAACAAGTAGAGCTTCAGGCCGCTTACGAAGCTGGAAAAATTCAAGACGGCGTAAACACAAGTTCACCCGGAGTTCTCGAAAGCATAAAGGAAGCGATTGGAAAAGAAGCATTAAATCTTCTTCTTGATTTCATTGGGGTTACCGATGTTATTAACTGCTTCCATGGTGAGATTTCTGGTTGCCTATGGACAGCGGTAAGCCTGCTCCCAGCTTCGAAACTTCTAAAAGCAGGCAAAGCAATACCTGTCCTGCGTAGACTCTTAAGCAAAACTGGCGAAATCCGCCATTTGCTCAGCGCACGACGCGCCGAACGTTCAACCAAGCTTAAAGAACTTCACAACATCCCATCCTGCGGACTCGTTTCCCTCAGCTCATCTACCTCCCCCAAAAATCGAGTCCAGTTTGCGCTAAATAGTACGAGCTTCCTTGAGCGCCTGCGTTTTGAAGAAATTGCAAGCACAAAATGCACTGTTGGTTCAATATCGGGAAGGATCTATCGAGGAGGAAACTACTATCAACTTATGACACGTGCTTGGACCAACCCGCTCCAAGCATTCAGAGTCCAGCGGCACCACATCATTTCCTCTTCCGCGATCAAAAAAGAGAAGGGGTCACTTCCAAAAGGAATGAATCGTAACAATGCTCCCGCAATTCAAATGGACCCAGCAGATCATAAGAAGACTTTGTCCTGGGGAAGCAAGCCTGCAGCAAAGAAATACCAAGAAGAGCAGGCCCAATTAATTCGAGAAGGGAAAATTGATGAAGCATTTCAGCGTGAATATGAAGACATAAAAAGTACTTTTCATGGAAAATATGATCAGGCGCTAGACGAAATGATTGACGACGCTCTAGCCCGCGGTTTCCTAAGTAAAGACTTCCGTATCGGAAACAGCCGAGCGGCAGACAATCTAACAATGAAGCCAAACTACGCCACACTTGTGGCCTAGACTGCAAAGAATAGAGCCCTCGTCTAAGTTGAATCTTCCAAAAGGCAGGGTCCAAAAGATAAACATCTTGCGTCAAGGAGTTGTAGAAATGAAGTTCAATTTTGAGGTCCCTGAACCGTTGCAGCTGTCTGTACCTGTTTCATATTACGAAAATCTTCTGTCTGATTACCGAACCCGAGACATCTCATTTCTCAAAATGGACACTACGGGTCAGTTTTTTGGCAAATGTGAGATAGGGGGAATCGACTATGACGTTGATGGCTATGAGAGCGACGGATTGATTACCTCAGTAGAAATCTTGGACGCGCGGGAGACAGATAGCTTCCTTGATATCCCACTGTCATTGTCGAGTCGAAAGTTTGTAAAAGCCCTAAAAGATGTGGGGATCGAATTTGAACACGACCGTGACGGTATAACCATTCCCCACGACAATGGGACAATCGCATTGTCGTACCAATTCGGCAAAGTTGTGGCTATTTGCTGGGAATAACCAGCCAATTTCAATCACACGAGTGCGCAGTCTGACTTACGCGACAGCCTAACCGAAGACCTTGGCGTACTTAACAACCGACGAAGAAGGAAGTGCATTGAGTAAATGAATATTGAAGGTACCTGTCCCTTGCCCGTACAACCCGGAATGACGGTGAACCAGGCCACTAAAGCATGCTATGACTCGGAATTAGGTGCGGATACGTATGAGGAACAATTTGAAGGCTGGGTTGATATCGAAACACTAGAACCTGGTGATCCTGGCCGCAAGATTGTGTGCTGCGTGGAGGACGGTAAGTGCGTCACCGTTGAAATGAAGTACATGGAGGCGTCAATCACGGATACTTTCTATGGTGTTGACCTTAATCGTCGCCCCGCCGAGACCGCGCAGGAGAGCACTGAACGAGTCGCACAAGAGCTACAACGCCAAGGAATCCGTGCTGGGATAAATGATTTCCTCATCTTATTGCCTGACCACCTAGTCGCAGTCGAAGTCGACGAAGGCGTTGCGTGGTTTGATCCTGGATATTGGAGTCTTGAGGATTTTCTTGAAACGTCGTTCCTTGCCTAGAGAAAAGTAATTCTTAGACGTTAGCGAACGCGCCGGCGACAGCATGCTTTAACGGAAAACATTTAGGATAAGCCCCAACTTTGGCGAAAGTTCTAGTTTCCCGCTTTGTACTGCGGTATATGGCTAAGGTCGTTGCGCTCGTATTGCGAGCAAGGATCTGAACCTTGTTAGGTAGCCCCCGAACATCTAGCCCTGTAGGGCTGGAAGGAAATATAAGCTACACCGCCTGGGACAGCCGCTGGAACATCGACAAGCTCTACGCTCTCGATGAGCTGTGCTTTTGACTCAAAGAAACCGGCTTCATACAACCCGAGTCTTAGAAGGGAACCCGCAGAAAATCCCCGTTGGTCTAGGTCGAAACTGCGCGCTGTTTGAGTCCGTAAGAACCCTCGGGGCTTCGACAAGATTTGATACAAGGGCACTGTTGCAAAGTTAGCGATGAGGCAGCCTTTTGTCTTATTCAAAGGCCTTA
>OCJN01000270.1_pt1 | contig 11253 bp, 10 predicted proteins | sample 1480731 | NCBI WGS metagenome assembly OCJN01 (sample SAMN05301479, study PRJEB22388) | human skin metagenome | isolation source: Infant 1 DOL 23 skin | host: Homo sapiens | place: USA: Pittsburgh, Magee-Womens Hospital of UPMC | collected 2013/2014 | reverse complement strand
GAGATGAGGCTTCACCAAAGCTTGGGATACCGAATCCCAGTCGAAGTGGAAACCGATTTTTGGAAGCAGAAACCGCCACAGGAAATAATAGAAATCAAGGCAAATGCCTAGGAACAAAACTCGGGGCACTTCAGTTTCGTGTTTGCACCAGTGCCAAGCAACAACATGATCGAGGGTGGAAGCTACAATCAAGCATCCGCCAGCGGTGTAGGTACCGTCGAGAAATATCTGGTCATAGACTCGGCCTGTATGTGCCACGGTGGGATCCGGTACGTCAATAAGCCAGCACCATGTAAATCTGCGCTTCATAGTGGAATGGCTTACATTGTTGCGTTTAGCCAGTGCAGTTAGCGAGATTGTGGTGGTGCAATGCTCGATAAAATCCGCAAAAATTCTAGCGTTGGTGACGTCGGGGCGACGTTTGATGCCTGATGCCCCACAGGCTTTACATCGCCATCGTGTGGTTCCTTTGCTGGTAGTTCCGTTGCGTTTCATGTCGCCGCCGCAGTGGCAGCGTGGTCGATTCTTCGGCATCAAGCCACCACACCACCAGGGCCTACCACATCCAGGTAGAAACACCGGGGATTTACCGTCAAGGACAGCGATATACGGTCGTGAAGCCTATACTTTCAACAATCACACTGGACAGTGACTATAAATCACCGATCCCAGACACACTTTCTGACCCTTAACCCGGCAATGTGTACAGTGGCGCGCATGACTTCAACCAATAAGTATTCCGAATTTATCCGCAATCGCCACTCTCCCCGCGCATTCCTTCCGGAGCCCATGCCGGTGGAAGACATCAAGCAGGTCTTGGAGGACGCTCAATCCGCACCGTCCAACTCCAATACCCAGCCGTGGAACGTCCACGTGGTAGGCGGAGAAAAGCTCAAGGAGCTCAGCGCCGCGCTGATTAAGGAATTCGACACCAACGGCCTCAGCCCGGACTTCACCACCGATTATGGTGAGGGCATCCATCCCCAGCGTTCCCAAGAACTGGCCGCCAAAATGTACGGTCTGCTGGGCATTAAGCGCGAGGATAAAGAAGGCCGCGTGGAGTTCGTCCGCGAAAACCTGCGCTTCTTCGGCGCGCCGCATGCGGTACTTCTTTTTATCCCACCGATGGGCGACCGCATCCGTGCCGCCTTTGACCAGGGAACCTACACCGAAAACTTCCTGCTTTCCCTGGAGGCACACGGCTATCACGGCATCCCACAGGGCATGATTTCCCTAATTGCGCCAACCGCACGCGAATTCCTCGGCGTGGACGAGGACTACAAGCTGGTCACCGCCATCACCTTTGGTACGGCCGATGACTCTAGCCCAGTCTTTAATACGGCTCCGGGCCGCGCGCCGCTCTCAGAGACCGTGACGGTGCACGGTATCGAGGGGCTGGAGCTCGATTAGCGCCAGCTCCCCATCAGCAGGCTAGTTCAACGATTTCGTCCATCTAAACCACCGCGACCGTCGACGAAATAGGCGATTTATAGGGACGAAATCGTTGAATCGTCTCGGCGAGCGTCCTCTCACCAATATCACTAAGCGAAGTTCGTCGGAGGGGGCGTCGGCAAGCCTAGAATTGAGCCCATGGATATCACTCTTGCGACCTTTGACCATGCGCCGGAGACCGCACTGCGCGGCGTTCGTTTTAAAAACACGTGGGTGCCTTCGGAAAACTATGCGGACTCCCGCCGCGGTACCCTGACCGGACAGTACCCCCAGCGCCAAGCCACCACGCGCATCAGTGAGGTTTTTGCTGGGGTGGGCTATGAGGTGCGTGAAGACACGCAGCCTGCCGGTGAAGATGTCTTCCGCCTACTTGAACAGCCCAGCTTGGAAGAGCTCGACCAGATAGAAGGCGTCATTGCGGTCTGCTCCCTGCTAGGTGGAAATGCCCCGATGTCGGTGCTGTGGCCGGGTGTGGCGGAAAGCGGGGAGAATAACGAGCTAGTCTCCCCTATTGACTTGGCGCCTACCCTCGCCGCCATTGCCGGGCTGGACGTGCGCCCCAATGCACGCCTGTCCTTCGATGGGTTGAACCTAGTACCGGTACTGCGCCACGGTGCCTCGGGGCACGCCGCTTTGTTCTTTGACAATGGCGTGCGCATGATTGATGCCACGCTTATCGACGACACCGCTACCCCACCCCATGAGCGTGCCCGCCTGCAGGATGAGTGGGAGACGTGGAATAAATTCATCACGCTCGGCCCGTTGCAATAGATAGGTAGTCTGGGGCGCATGAGCGTACCTAACATCACCCTTAATGACGGCAATACCATCCCACAGCTGGGCTTCGGCGTATTTCAGATGGACCCAGACAAGACCGAGGAACTGGTAGCTGAAGCCCTGCGCGTGGGCTATCGCCACATCGATACCGCCGCCATCTACGGCAACGAAGAAGGCGTGGGCCGGGCTATTGCCAAGTCCGGCATTCCCCGCGAAGAGCTTTTTGTCACCACCAAGCTATGGAATGACCGCCAGACTGATGCCGCCGCGGCGCTCGAAGAATCCTTGGAAAAACTGGGGTTGGATTATGTAGACCTCTACCTCATCCACTGGCCGACCCCGGCAAAGGGTACGTATGTCGAGGCTTGGCAGCAGCTTATCGAGCTACAAAAGCAGGGCAAGGCAAAGTCCATCGGCGTCTCCAACTTCGAGTTGGAGCACCTAGAGCAGTTGGAACTTAAGACCGACGTCAAGCCGGCGGTCAATCAGGTCGAACTTCACCCTTACCTGCAGCGCTGGCGGGAGCTGGATGCCTTCCGCGCCCACACCATAGCCATTGAGGCATGGGGTCCGCTGGGCCAGGGCAAAAGCGATATCTTGGAGGCACCCGAGGTCACCGAGGCTGCTGCTGCACACAATGTCAGCTCAGCGCAGGTCATTATCCGCTGGCATCTACAAAATGGAGTAATCCTCTTCCCTAAGTCCGCCACACCATCGCGCATCGCGGAGAATTTCGATGTCTACGGCTTTGAACTCAGCGAGGATGAGATGGCTGCCATCACTGCCTTGGATGAGGGCGAAGAGGGCCGCGGCGGTCCGCACCCGAATGACATGAATGACGCCTAAACCTTAAACCCCGGCTGAGCCGGCCGAAGCACACAAAGAAACGCCGTGGACCAAAGGAGGTTCCGCGGCGTTTATTCTATGTGGCTTAAGCTTCCGGCAGCTCGGGGGCGATGCCGGTGCGCTCATATTCTGCCAAGATGTCGATGCGGCGCTGGTGGCGTTCCGCGCGGGACCATTCTTGGTCCAGGAAGGCATCGACGATTTCCAAGGCTTGCTCCTCGGTGTGCATGCGGCCACCGATACCGATAAGCTGGGCGTTGTTGTGCTCGCGGGCAAGGCGGGCGGTCTCGGTGGACCAAGCCAGTGCACAGCGGGCACCCTTGACCTTATTGGCGGCAATCTGCTCGCCATTGCCGGAGCCGCCAAGCACAATGCCCAAAGAGCCTGGATCATTGACGGTGCGTTGTGCCGCTTCGATGCAAAATGCCGGGTAATCGTCATCAGCATCATAGGTATGGGCGCCGCAGTCAATGACTTCGTGGCCCTGTTTGGTGAGGTGTTCAGCGATCAGGTTCTTGGTTTCGAAACCTGCGTGGTCTGCTCCTAGATATACGCGCATGGCCCACATCCTACCGGCCCGGCCCGCCTTAAGGAGGCTTAGCGCCCACCCTGTCTCGCATTACAAATTCCTGATAGGCTCGCGGCCGGTCGCTATCACTATAAAGGAGGAAAGCCATGCCTATAACCAAACCGGTCCTCACGCTATACGGCGGGGCCGTTCTAGCATGCATCATCTTGCTCGGCGTTCAGGTTTCCGGAGGCGGAGGCTTCCTCCTGCCGCTTATTAACAGCACCCTTGCGACATTGGCCCACGTGAGCTTGGGTGTTTGGTGGATTGCGCAAAAGGTACGTGGAAATCCGCGGGCCAACGGGGGCGCCGTTGCGGCCGGCATTATCGCGCTTCTCGCCGGCGCCTCATGGGCATCCTGGGCGGTTGTGGCGTGGGACAACTTTGAGGCCGGTATGGAACTTCCCTCCATCAATATCGCAGGTCTGCCGGCCTTAATCTTGACCCCGCTGACCATCGCGCTGTGCGTCGGCGCCGCAATTCAGCTGCGCCGACGGGAAAAGAGCGCTTAGTTCTCCTCCACCTGCGGCATCTCGGTGCGGGAGCGCTTGAGTTCGAAGAAGTAGGGGTACTGGGCAAGGCGCAAGGAGGCGTCGAAAAGCTCGCCTGCTTCTTCCCCGGTAGGAATGCGGGTAATCACCGGGCCGAAGAAAGCGGTCTCGCCTAGCTTGATAACCGGGGTGCCTACCTCATCCCCCACGGAAGAAATCCCGTTGTGGTGGTACTCGCGCAGCTTCTCGTCATAGTCCTCGGTATTGGCCACCTCGGCGAACTCGGCCGGAAGTTCTACCTCAGCCAGAGCCTGCGCGATGATGTCATCATAAGCGCCAAATCCGGTGCGCCCGCCGTTGCCCTTGGTGTGGACCAGGGTGCCCATCGCGGTATAAAGCTCATCTACTTTTTCCGGACGCTCGGCCTTAACCTTGGCAAAGACACGTGCCGGGCCCCAGTTAGCCTTCATCATATCCATGTAAGTGGCGTCTAGATCACGGCCATCGTTCAGCACGGACAGGGACATCGGCTCGAACTCGACCTCAATATCGCGAACCTTTTCTACTTCCTTGATCCACCGCGAGGTGGCCCAAGCGAAGGGGCAAGATACGTCGAACCAGAACTTTACTGCGTCAGCCATGATTACTCCTTTGATTGATAAAAGTTTGCCCCACCAGCCTAGGCGCGCGACTACTGTAGATGCAGAACTATTTTCGGAACCGAAGGAGAATATAGGCTATGACCTCCGTAAACCTCACCCGCGAGGAAGCACAAAAACGCTCCCAGATGATTGAGGTGGACCATTATGATGTCACTTTAGACCTCAAGTATTCCGATACCCACTTCCTGTCCACTACGAAGGTGGAGTTTAAGTCCCGGGAAATCGGAGCGACCTTCATTGATCTGCGCGCCGGGGAAGTCCATGAGGTTCGCCTCAACGGCAATCCGCTGCCTACGGATTCCTATAACCCCACCTACGGCATTCCACTCTCCGGCCTCCAAGTAGCTGACTACACGCTAGAAGTCACCGCGAAGATCCCGTATTCCCGCACCGGTGAGGGCCTGCACCGCTTTATCGACCCCGCCGATGACAAGGTCTACCTCTATACCCAATTTGAAACCGCCGATGCCAAGCGGGTTTTCGCCTGTTTTGACCAGCCGGATATGAAGGCCACCTACGCGCTGCATTTCAAGGCTCCGGAGGACTGGACCGTCATTAGCAACGGCCCAGTGAGCTGGGAAGGAGACGTAGCCAGCACGGATATCGACTACCCGCTGTCTACCTACCTGGTAGCCCTGTGCGCCGGCCCTTACCACGAGGTCACCGATACCTGGCGTGGCGAGCTGACCGCACATCCCGAGGGCAAGCCGGCCCAAAAACTCGAGGTACCACTCGGCATTTACTGCCGCGCTTCGCTCGCCCATGCTCTGGATGCTGAGCGTTTGTTTACAGAGACCAAGCAGGGCTTTGATTTCTATCACCGCAACTTCGGCTTCCCCTACCCCTTTGGCAAGTATGACCAGATTTTCGTGCCGGAGTTCAACGCGGGTGCGATGGAAAATGCCGGGTGCGTCACCATCCGCGATGAATACGTCTTTACCTCCCAGGCCACGCACTATAAGTATGAGCGCCGTGCCGATACTATTTTGCACGAATTGGCCCATATGTGGTTCGGCGATCTCGTCACCATGCAGTGGTGGGACGATTTGTGGCTCAATGAGTCCTTCGCCACTTGGTCTGCGGCCATTTCTCAGGCGGAAGAAACCGAATACGATACCGCGTGGGTAACCTTTGCCAACGTAGAAAAGTCCTGGGCCTACCAGCAAGATCAGCTGCCTACCACCCACCCGATTTCTACCGATGCCAGCGATATCGAAACCGTAGAGCAAAACTTCGATGGCATCACCTACGCCAAGGGTGCTTCGGTACTCAAGCAGCTCCAAGCTTATGTTGGCCGCGAAAACTTCCTAGCCGGCGTGCGCCGTCACTTCGCCGCCCATGCATGGGGCAATGCCACCTTCAATGATCTCTTAGGACACCTTACGGAAGCCTCCGGCCGCGACCTTTCTTTCTGGGCGCAGCAGTGGCTTAAGACCTCCGGCATCAACACTCTGAGCATAGCGCTCAATGCGGATGAGTCCGGCACGATTACCCATGCCTATCTCACCCAGACTGGCGATACCTTACGCACCCACCGCGTGGCGGTGGGCCTATATAACCTGCAGGAGGGTCAGGTAGTGCGCACCGACCGTATCGAAATGGATATCGACGGCGCCTCCACCGAGATTCCAGAACTCATCGGCCGGCAGCTAGCAGACATCGACTTCCTGCTGCCCAATGACGATGACCTGACCTACTGCCTTATCGAATTGGACGCGGGTTCGCTGCAATTCCTGCTGGATAATATCGATAAGTTTGCCGATCCTATGGCCCGCACCCTGTGCTGGTCCACTGCCTGGGAGATGACCCGCGCTGGCACTATGCGCGCCCGCGATTTCATCCAGCTAGTGGCCCGCGGTATGCAGGCTGAGACCGAGCTTGCCGTCCTCGAACGCATTGTTTTGCAGGCCTCCAGCGCACTGAAGAACTACGCCGATCCACAGTGGGCGGCCCAGAGCACCCTGCTTGCCGACGCCCTCCTCGACGGCGCCCACAGCACCGACGCCCAGCGCTCCATCATCTGTACCCAGGCGCTGGCCAAGATTCGCCTGCACGATAGCGCAAGTGACTACCTGCGTAGCGTGCTCGACTCCTCCGAAGATGCGGGGCTGCGTTGGTATGCACTGGCGGCACTCGCCGCCGATGGGGCGATAAATGATGTCCCCACTGCCGCTAATGCGCAGTTAGAGCGCGATAATTCCGCCACCGGCTACTACTCCTCCCTGCGCGCCCGCGCCGCCGAAGCAACCGCCGAAAACAAGCGCACGGTATGGGAGGACATCGTGGCGGGCAACCTCACCAACCGCGAGCTCACCTCCAAACTTGAAGGTTTGCTCTATCCGCATGGCGAGGAGTTCCTTCCCACCACGGAGTTTTTCGATATTGCGGAAAAGGTGTGGTCTTCCCAGTCCTCCGAGGTCGCTCTGACCACCGTGACGGGTCTCTTTCCTTCCTGGGATATTACGCAAAAGGGCTTGGACCGCGCCGACGCTTTCCTGGAGAAAGACCTGCCCGGTGGTCTGCGCCGTACGATAACCGAGCAGCGTGACCGCGTAGCTCGTGCGCTGCGCAATCGCCAGGTGGACGCTAGCTAAGCCAGCTTTCCCGCGCCTCCATCCTCGGTTCGTACGGGTTATGGCGCGGGATCCTCGCCCAAGACTACTTCTACATTGGCGATATCAGAGCGCAGTGACTCTTCGATATAAGCAAAGACCGCGCCGGTCTCATTCTTCAACAATCGCACGAACCGAAGAAGCGGGTGCGATCGGCTCACCTCCAAGAGTTTCTGTTCTTCGGTGCGCGCGGTAGCGGCACTCATACTCTCGCGTTTAAAAACCGGCTTGAGGTTATAGCCAGCCAGTATGTCCATAATCGGCTCGCGCAGGTCGTGCTGATTGAGATCAGGAGCCATATTTACCGGGATGGTATAGCGCGAGAGGACGACCGGCTTGCCGTCGACGGAATAGAGGCGCTTGATTTCCCATGCAAAGGTGGATTCATTCACGCCCAGTATCGCTGCTACATGCTTAGGCACGTGCGCTTTATTGATGGAAACCACCCGCACGGCGGTGTCATGCCCGCGCTCGCGCAATTGCGTGACGATGCTGTTCTTATTGGTCAGGCTCAGCGTAGGGGGGACCCTACGCACGTAGGTGCCGCCGTTGCGCCCACGGCGGCGATCAAGAAGGCCTTCTACTTCTAAAATGTCTAAGGCATGGCGCACGGTCATGCGCGCAACCTGAAATTCTCGGACCAACTCGCGTTCGGTGGGAAAACGCTGACCAGGTTCTAATTCATTGCGCTCGATCTTGTCGCGTAGGGCATCGGAAATAAGGAGATAGGCAGGCCGTTTTCGGCTTTGGGAAGTCACAGTCCTCGAGTGTAACGGGCAGGCCGAAAACCAACCCCATTAATGTATGATGTACCTTACTAAAACCTATTTACTACTTGCGCAGAGATAGTTCGATTCGCGGCCTAACCTGGATTTCCGTGAGTTGGGTGGTGGGCCCTGCCTCCACCACAGTACGGATGGCGCGAGCTACCTCAGCCGGGGCAATGACCTGGGAGGGGTCATAGTCCTGCAGCCCCTGCAGCATCGGAGTATCGGTAGGGCCTGGCGCCACGGTGGATACGCGAATCCCCGGCTCGGAGATACGCAGTCCGTCTGCGAGTGCATACAAAGCGTGCTTCGTGGCCGCGTAGACGACGTTATCGCCATAACTGTGGCGGCCGGCACCAGAGTTAATAAAGACCACTGTGCCCTCGGCTTTACGCAGCTGCGGCAGCAGTATGCGGGTCACCTCTGCAGGAGCGTGCACATTAAGATCCATGTGCGCCCGCCAGTTTTCCGGAGTGGCTTCTTCTACGGAGTATTTGGTGGCCTGCGCAGCGGCGTGCACAAGCACGTCTACACGATCCAGCTCCGGCAGCGCCATGTCCTCATCTAGGCCGGCTACTAGGTCGATGGTTACCGGTGTGATGGAGTCCGATTCGGGCAGATCCGCTGCGCTGCGGCCCAGTGCGTAAACGTGATAATCACCGGCCAAGTCCGCGATAATTTCGCGGCCCATGCCGCCGGTAGCGCCGGTGACAACGGCAACTTTCTGCAAGGCTTGGTCATCCGAGTGTGCTGGTGCGGAGTCATTTTTAATATCAGTCATGCCGCCCCATCATAGGGATCCTTCGCCCCTGCTGCCGCGCCACCCCAGTCAGCGCCGGTCGCCGGTTAGCGGAAACGCTTAGGGACGTCCGGTTGTCCCAATGTGAGCATCAAGCGATTGGCCCAGTTGAAGAAGGAGGAAGCGTAGATCAGATCCAGGATGGACTGATCATCGAATCCGGCTGCGCGCAGGTCCGCGCAAAGTTGCGCATCAAAAGCAAAGGGGGTTTCGGTCAGCGCCACGGCGGCGCGACGAATAAGGTCCCACTCCTGAGAACCAAGGTCTGCTTCGATGCCTTCGTCCAAGAGGCGGTCTACGATGTCGCGGTCACCGCCCTCTTGGACGCACCGCGCCTGGTGCACGGCGGCACAGTACTCGCAGCCGTTATAACGCGAGGCCACAGTTGCGGCGAGCTCCCGATCCGCGCGGGAGAGGCCGCCTTCGGTGTTATAGAAAATGTCCAGGTCAGTCAGCGTGCGCGCCTTCAATGCTGCAGGATCGCGGGCGAGTAAGCGGAAATACTCAGAATCAATGCGCTCTGGTTTGATGAGGGCTTCGGTATGCTCCGCAGTAAAGTCTTCCTTTGCCAGTGCCTCTACCCAAGGCTTCCAGCCTAGGGAGTGGTTGACAAAGTGGTCTGGGAGCACGGTATCGGGCTGCAGTGTATTCGCGGTAGCCTGCCATCCCGGGTTAGTCACGCCGGCGGCGCGCTCAGCCGTGGGACGAGACGCGGAATCCTCCCCAGCAAGCACGTGCAGGCCGTGGACCACGCGCAGCTGAAAGGACAAAAAGGCCACCAGCTGAGACAAGCTGACAATTTCGGTGGCAGGCCACCCGGCAGCATCGAGGTGCCCGATGGCCTGCGGGGAGGCATCTTTGGGGTGGAAGGCCAAAAGATGTGCCCAGTCGAAGGCGGCGGCTAGGCGCTTGCCCAACGCGGCTTCCGCGTCGGTATCGCCAAAGATTAGGAATTCACCTTGGTGGTATGGACCGGTGGACACACCGCGCTGGGCGGCTGCGCGCACGGCGGTGACAAGGCCCTCATCGGCCTCGTCGCCCAAGAGGTCGAAGTAGAAATCCGCAGCCTCGCTCGCCTGGTAGATGGCGGCGGTAAAAGCCGCAACGGCATAGCGCTCCGCATAGGAGAACTCACCCGGCTCTGCGGGCTCAAGCAACGCACTAAAGCTCAGCTGCGCATTATCTTGTGCATCTTGGCGTGCACGGCGCAGCTGCTGCACCTCGGCACTGGCATGGGAAAGCTCGTTAATGATGTCGGTCATTTTTCAGTCCAACCTTTCTGGGGATCGGTTTATAGCCCCAAGTTTAGGTCTCCGGCACGATAGCGGGAGCCTGGAATGGCGTCAATGAGTTGGCGCGTGTACTCGGTTTCCGGGTGAGCAAAAACCTGCGCCGTAGGCCCTGATTCCACTTGCGTACCGTGCGAGAGCACGGAAACGGTATCGGAAATCTGGTTTACCACCGCGAGGTCGTGGGAGATGAAGATATAGGTAAGCTCCAGCTCGCGCTGCAGCTCATCTAGCAGGCGCAGGATCTGTGCCTGGACGGTGACGTCGAGCGCGGAAACGGCCTCATCAAGCACCAGGAGATCGGGTTCAATGATCATGGCACGGGCAATGGCCACGCGCTGGCGCTGGCCTCCAGAAAGCTCGCGGGGACGACGAGACGCCATGGAAGAATCCAAAGCAACCAAATCAAGATACTCCCGTGCCTTTGCGCGAGCATCCCGCTTAGAGGCCCCGGTAAAGTTGCGCACCGGTTCGGCTACGGTATCGCCGATGCTCACTCGCGGATCGAGCGAACCAAAAGGATTTTGGTAAACCATCTGAACAGAGCGGCGCAGCTCCCGGCGGCGCTTGCCACGGGCGGTGCTGATATCTTCCCCCGCCAAGCGAATGCTGCCGGAGGTAGGCGTGCTCAGCAAGGAGATGGCACGGCCGGTGGTTGTCTTGCCAGAGCCGGACTCCCCCACCAAGGCATGGGTAGTACCCCGGGCTACGGAAAAGTTGATGTCATCTACCGCGGTGAAATCCCCGAAGCGCTGGGTGAACCCCTCGACTTCGAGCAACGTCTCCTGTTGGGCGGGCGTACTATTCCGCACCGGAGATGCACTCTGGGAGGAAGTAGGGGCGGTGAGCGAGGGGGCGTCAGCAAGCAGGCGCTTGGAGTAGGCATGCTGGGGCTCGGTGAGGACACGGGCGGCTACGCCCGACTCGCGGACGGTGCCCTTTTCCATCACCACAATATTATTGGCGCGGTCACCCGCCACGGCCAGATCA
>OCJN01000265.1_pt1 | contig 11594 bp, 6 predicted proteins | sample 1480731 | NCBI WGS metagenome assembly OCJN01 (sample SAMN05301479, study PRJEB22388) | human skin metagenome | isolation source: Infant 1 DOL 23 skin | host: Homo sapiens | place: USA: Pittsburgh, Magee-Womens Hospital of UPMC | collected 2013/2014 | reverse complement strand
CATGAAACTAACCCCAGATTCGAAAAACAGATACACCACTACCCAGGACTTGACCCTCCTCAGTTTACGAACCGGCTGGGTATCTACAGCGGGTTGCCGGCTCGCCAGGACAACCAGGTTGATGTGATGCTGAAGTGCCCCTTTGCGAACTGCGTGGCAGTCTACTGCTTGGGTTCTGTCCCGGCGGCTAACATCAGCCCTTAAAGTTCTGATTCCTCCGTCCCTCAAGCAGGCAACCCGAGGTCTTCCTATTGTCTGAGTAATTTCCCGCTTCTCTAAGGCAGCTGTCCCAACCACCCGATACCGTCCGTGTTTCGCCCTAGAAGCGGTGGGGTATTTCGGTGTTTCCTAGCTGCCCTCACCGTCATGATATGCCAAGTTAAGCCTTTCTCTGTTGTACATGGTTAAACATTAGGCTAATATTGGGAGAATTTTAAGTGCAGAGAATCTTCAGATTTCGCGGGCCCTATTCCCGCGTATTTATCAAAGGGAGTTATTTTAATGCTTGTCAAGCTCTTGAATGGCCTGCTTGTCACGATCATGAGTTTCTTTGGCTTGGGCGCCACAGCGCAGGAGGCTGCGCCGACACCGGAGCAGAAGCAGATTGCCGTTGCTGAGCAGGGCAATAACGACAACGTGCAGGCTCTTATCGATGCTGAGCAGGGCAATAACGACAACGTGCAGGCTCTTATCGATGCTGCCCATGCCGAGGCAGGCTATGAGTTCATCAGCGTGCGTTACGACGGCGACACCGCCAATATCGCCCTGAATCCGAAGACTTACAACCCTGAAAAGGACGACGTAACTTTCGAGGCAGTCTCTCAGCTCCTACAGGAGAAGGGTTACCAAGTCACTGCCGTTCTTTAAGGCCTGATTGATTTCAGTATCCGCACTGCGGACCAGATAAGGCATTTGTCTGCCGGGCCCGTGCGGATTTTTCTTTGCCTAAATTTCCCCACCCCTGTGCGTGGCCCTCAAGTGTGATTGTGACGACCTTAGGGAGAGATTCCGCGCACATATTATTGGTGAAGATAAGTGACAATAGGTTTAAGACTGGCTGAAGGTTCGATTCATCGAACAGTTGCGCACTGCTATCGAATGCACTCTTGCAACATCTGTAGTGTCAAACTTTAAAGGGATGCCACTCGGAGAAGTGCGATGAAATTGAGTGCAAGGCCAATCCTCAAATTTGCACAAAAGCAAATAAAACGCAGCGTATGGAAGCGCTTGAACCAGAATCGTTAAGGTCAACCTTAGTATTGATTAGGTTAGCGGCTTGGCTACGTAAACCTAAAGTGAGGCTGACTTAAATTGAAAATGTGTATTTAAAGTTGGCTATTTCGTGAAAACACGCACCTTTAACCACATATAAGGGGCTAGAAAACTTCCATAACATGTACATTTCTATAGATTCCTGGCTGGCGCCTTAAATTTTCCCATGGTATCATCCTAAGAGCACAATAAGAGTTGATCCAGGTTTGGGTAGAAAACCCTTGATTAACTGCAGTGTGTTCAAGTATCAATTTCAGGTTCTGCTCAGCGAAAAGCATTCGCAGTGCAGGAAAACGAATGTAAGTATTTGTGCCGCTCGAAGAGGAAAGAATGAGTAAATTAAGAAACGTATCCCGAGAGGGGTGGATGGTCTTTACCGCGGTGCTCGCTGCAATCGCGGTAATTGCGGCCATGGTCACCGTTCCGGGGGCTAAGGCGCAGGTTGCTGAGCCTACCGATTTTGCGCCAAACACTACATTGGGCAATGAGCTTAAAAAGGAAGAAAAAGACCCGCAGCATTTCGCCGCGGACTACTCCTGGGGTTTGCTTGTTTGGGCAGGAGAGCCAGCAGGGCCCGGCTTTAACAATGGTGGAAACCAAAATAATGACGTGGGCTGGGCGTGGTGTATCGAGCCGCATGCTAAAACCCCTCTCAATACGTTCGAAGCGTATGAAAAGAAGAACGCTACGAAACTTGAGTTTGATGAGAGGTATCACGACGCCGTCATTAATCTTGGACGGAAGATGGAAGCTGCAGCCGTCCAAGGGGATAAAAAATCGGCTGCTAATTATTACGTCTACCTGTTGATGTTCCTCAATTCGCCAGAGAACCCAAAGTATCTACCATATAAAACTATTGTAGGGAACAGCAAAGACTATTTCCCAGGGTTTACTGGATCGCACGAAGAGTTTACGGCACTTACGGGTTATAAAATTGAGGGAACCGAATATAGGCCGCAGCTTGTAAATGACCCGACGGTGGAGATAGCAAAGCAGCCTGCTGATGCATTTATTACCGTTGTGCATCCGAACAATAATCGCAATTCGAAGGCGCAGTCTGTCATTCCGGTAGACCAGCCTGGTCTGCCTGATGAGCCCGACAACGGTGGTGACTCCGAAGAGCCGACGACCTCTCCAGAGACTCCAAATACGGAGGAAAAGCCAACTGAGGAGACCTCCCCTGAGAGTTCGGATGAGGAGACTACCTCTAACAGTGAGACGACCGAAAATACAGAGCCGTCTAGTTCTGAATCAACCACTCCGAAGGACACCACCTCCGAGACGACTCCGGATAAGACGACCGATGTTGTTCCTAATCCGGAACCGACTCCTACTACTAGCGAGCAGGAAAAGGATCTTGAACCCAAGATTGAAACGGAAGCTTCCATTAAGGATGGCAACCGTGTAGAAAAGGGTGTCACGGTTATTGACACTGTGACGTATGAGGATCTTGTTCCGGGTAAGAATTACACCCTGAAGGCGAAGCTGATCTCCAAGGCTGATGGCAAGACTGTACTGGGTGAAGGATCTGCGGAGTTTGTCCCGAATCAGCCTGCTGGTGAGAAGAATGTCGAGATCATCGTCAACGACAATGCAGATCCTGCTGTTGACGCAGCGGTTGCCTTCGAGAAGCTCGTATCCACCGAGGTAGATAAGCACGGTGAGGAAACCCCTAATTCCACTGATGAGAACACGATTGCTACTCACGAAGACCTCAACGATGAGAAGCAGACCGTCAACACTGAGTGGAAGCCGGAGATTCATACCAATGCTGACTTTGACAACGCTACTCAGGTAAAGGCTGGCGTTACTGTCAAGGACACCGTCAAGTACACCGACCTGGTTCCGGGTAAGGAATACACTCTGAAGGCTGAGCTCATCTCCAAGGAGGATGGCAAGTCTGTTCTGGGTACTGGTGAGAAGACCTTCACTCCGAAGAAGTCTGAGGGTATGGTCCCCGTTACCATCACCGTGAATGATGATGTGACGGAGCCTGTTGAGGCTGCGGTTGCCTTCGAAGAGTTGACCTCGACCGATGTCAATGACAAGGGCGAGGAGACTCCGGATGCTGATACTCCGAATGAGATTGCGGAGCACAAGGACATCAATGATGAGGATCAGACTGTAACTTCTAAGAAGACTCCGAAGATCAGCACGAATGCTGATTTTGAGGATGGTTCTCATGAGGTTGTTGCTGGTGCCAAGATTGTGGATGAGGTTTCCTATGAGGGTCTGGTTCCGGGTAAGGAATACACTCTGAAGGCTGAGCTCATCTCCAAGGAGGATGGCAAGTCTGTTCTGGGTACTGGTGAGAAGACCTTCACTCCGAAGAAGTCTGAGGGTATGGTCCCCGTTACCATCACCGTGAATGATGATGTGACGGAGCCTGTTGAGGCTGCGGTTGCCTTCGAAGAGTTGACCTCGACCGATGTCAATGACAAGGGCGAGGAGACTCCGGATGCTGATACTCCGAATGAGATTGCGGAGCACAAGGACATCAACGATGAGGCTCAGACTGTGAAGTCTGAGAAGCCTTCCGAGACTACTACTCCGGAGACCACCACCTCTACCGAGGAGGTTCCGGGTACGCCTAGTGATGGTGATGAGGGTGAAACTTCCGAGCCTTCCTCTTCTGAGGAAACTTCTAGCTCCGAGCAGCCTTCTACTGTAGAAAGCTCTACGGAGAAGACCGAGCCCACGTCGAGCACGACTAAGGAGGATTCGACTGAAGAGTCGACCACCTCTGAGTCTTCCTCCAAGACGACCGAACCTACGGAGCCGTCTGAGTCGACTGAACCTTCTGAGCCGGAGAATCCGGGTACCCCTGGTGGTGGCGATGAGAAGACTCCGAAGATCAGCACGAATGCTGATTTTGAGGATGGTTCTCATGAGGTTGTTGCTGGTGCCAAGATTGTGGATGAGGTTTCCTATGAGGGTCTGGTTCCGGGTAAGGAATACACTCTGAAGGCTGAGCTCATCTCCAAGGAGGATGGCAAGTCTGTTCTGGGTACTGGTGAGAAGACCTTCACTCCGAAGAAGTCTGAGGGTATGGTCCCCGTTACCATCACCGTGAATGATGATGTGACGGAGCCTGTTGAGGCTGCGGTTGCCTTCGAAGAGTTGACCTCGACCGATGTCAATGACAAGGGCGAGGAGACTCCGGATGCTGATACTCCGAATGAGATTGCGGAGCACAAGGACATCAATGATGAGGATCAGACTGTAACTTCTAAGAAGACTCCGAAGATCAGCACGAATGCTGATTTTGAGGATGGTTCTCATGAGGTTGTTGCTGGTGCCAAGATTGTGGATGAGGTTTCCTATGAGGGTCTGGTTCCGGGTAAGGAATACACTCTGAAGGCTGAGCTCATCTCCAAGGAGGATGGCAAGTCTGTTCTGGGTACTGGTGAGAAGACCTTCACTCCGAAGAAGTCTGAGGGTATGGTCCCCGTTACCATCACCGTGAATGATGATGTGACGGAGCCTGTTGAGGCTGCGGTTGCCTTCGAAGAGCTCACCTCGGCCGAGGTCAATGACAAGGGCGAGGAGACTCCGGGTACTACTCCGGAGAATCCGAACCACATTGCGGAGCACAAGGACATCAATGATGACAACCAGACCGTGACCTCCCACGAGGTGCACGATCAGGACGCTCCTAAGGGCGGCAACTCTGACAATGGAAACGGCCGCGGCGTCGAAGGCCAGGGTCAGAAACCTGAAGAGATTGGTAACGCACTGCCATCCAACGCCGAGCGCGTTGAGATTAAGTCCGTACCTTCCGGCGCAACTAAGCTTGAGCCGGGTATGCAGGATTACATCAAGTAGTCCGGTAAGCATCGGTGAGGTGGCCTACAGGCCGCCCCGCCGGGGTTGAGACTTAAACACCAAAAAATCCCCTCCAGGGTGTGACTGCACACGCTGGGGGGGATTTGCATATACCCTGCACAGCGTAGGCAAATTGAGGAAGTAAAGGAAGCTAGCTATGGGAATACACAAGGAAACAGAGCAGCCGGAAGACAATAGAGCTTCGCAGTATCCGGCGAGTGGGGAAGAAGGAGGCGTCGGCAAGCAAGGCATGGGTCGTGGCAAGCTGATCGCTATTGTCGCGGCATTGGTCGTCGTCGCACTGGTCTTGTTGCAGGTAGTGCTGTACCTTGCACGCGATGATGAGGATGAGGCCGGCTCCGCGCCGGAGACGGTAGCTAGCGAGAGCGCGCAGGATTCTGCCCCGAAGTCCGATGCCTTCGTGGATGATTCGGGCCAGCAGGAGCACGAGTACGAGGCCGCGCCAGGTGAGTTCAAGGGCTTTGAGGGTATGTCCGTGGGCATCGATGGCGAATATGCTGCTGTGGACCCCGTACAGGTCACTGACCAGGGCGTGCTGCTGCCGCCACACGACGTCACCCGCGTGGGCTGGTACTCCGCTTCTGCTGTGCCGGGCGAGCCGGGCAATGTGGGCTCGAGTGTGATTACCGGCCACATTAACTACCAAGGCCAGGGCACCGGCTATGCGGAGAAGTTCACCAAGCTAAAGAAGGACCAGGAATTTACCGTGGTCATCGACGGCCAGGAGCGCACCTTCCGTGTCACCGAGGCGCCGTACCGCCTGCCCAAGGGTTCCGGATTCCCGGATGTGGTCAACGATAAGGAAGGCGAAAACCGCCTGGTTCTTATTACCTGCGGCGGCCAGTTCGTTGGCGGCGCGCTGGGTTATGAGGACAACATCATTACCGTAGCGGAGCCGGTAGGCGAGCCAGAGCAGCCCGCCGAGCAGCCGGCAGAGGAAGCTCCGGCTGAGGCGCCCGCGGCCTAGCTGAGTCTTTAGGCGCTCTGTGGAATCTCCCACAGGGCGCCTTTTCTTATCCCCGGCACCTGGCATGTAGGTAGTGGGGCTGGGGCCCAAATATGAGATAATTTGGGGCAGTATCTGCCGCGGCCTGCGGCTTAGAAGGAGCATTTATCATGGATAATCCAGGCGAGATCGCCGGTCATATTGGCACGCCGCTGACCAGCAATGCCACCAAGGTATTGCTGCTGGGCTCGGGCGAGCTGGGCAAGCAGCTGGCCATGTCCTTCCAGAACCTGGGCCTTGAGGTCCACGCGGTGGACTCGTATGCGGGCGCGCCGGCGCACCAGGTGGCGCAGTATAGCTACGTTGCCGATATCAAGGATGCTGGGCGCATCCTGCAGCTAGCACAAGAGATTCAGCCGCATTTTGTGGTTCCAGAGGTAGAAACCGTTGCGGTAGAAGCGCTGGAGGAGATGGAAGCGCATAGCGACGCCATCGTCGTGCCTTCCGCGCGTGCCTGCGCCATGACGCAAGACCGCCAGTGCGTGCGCGAGGTGGCGGAGAATATTGGATTGCCGGTTTCCGCGCACCGCTTTGCTAGCTCCGGGGAGGAGCTGGAAGAAGCAGTCTCGGAGCTGGGCTTTCCGTGCATCATTAAGCCGGATGTCTCCACCTCCGGGAAGGGCCACATGATTGCCCGAGATGAGGACGATGTGCGCGTGGCGTGGGAGACCGTGCGGCGGGTGTCCTCGGACTCGCAGCGCGTGGTGGCCGAGCGTTTCGTGGACTTTGACCTCGAGGTCACCTTGCTGGCTATCCGTTCCATCGATCCGGCCACGGGCAAGTTGGCTACGTGGTTTAGCGAGCCTATCGGCCACCGCCATGAACGCGGTGACCTCGTGGAGGAGTGGCAGCCTACTGGAATGAGCGAGATTGCGCTGGAAAATGCCCGCTCTGTGGCCGCGCGCATCTCCAATGAGCTGGGTGGGCGCGGCGTGTACTGCGTGGAGCTTTTTGTCGCCGGCGATGACGTGTACTTTTCCTCCGTCTCCCCGCGGCCCTCGGATACGGCAATGCTTACCTGCTATACGCAGCGTTTTTCCGAATTTGACCTACATGCGCGGGCGATTTTGGGCTACCCCATCGATGCCACCTTGGTCACCCCGGGCGCTAGCGTGGTGATCCACGCGGACGAGGAGCTGGGGGAGGTTGCCTATACCGGCATCGCCGCAGCCCTCAGCTACGCGGAGACAGACGTGAAGCTCTTTGGTAAGCCGGGGGCCTATAAGGGCCGCCGTATGGGCCTGGTGTCCGCTACCGCAGAAAGCGCGGAGGAGGCACGCGACCGAGCGGCCTTGGCGGCACATAAAATCGAGGTCACCTCGACGCCGGGTTTGCTGGCCCAAGGCGGTACCCGCGAGATCGATCCGCACGCCGATAACGTCCCTGATATCGAGGTCGTAGAGTACGAAGGCGGCGTGGAACTGGACCCGAAGCTCGCCTCCGGCGTGGACGACGCCGACTAGCGCTTCCGGCCGGCGCGGCCGGTCGGTACTGCGCGAGTAGAAGAAGACGCCCACCTGCCTCCGGGAGAGGCAGGTGGGCGTTGTGCACTTGCGGGCCTTAGTCCTGTGGGCCGGCGTGCTTGACCATCTCGTCCCACTCGACGATCTTGATGCGCTCGCGGCCGTGCGGCTCGCCGGCGGCGCGCTCGGCAGCATCCAGGCGGTGCCAGCCTTCCCAGGTGGTCACGGCAATATCGCGGGAAGCCAGGAAGTCCAGGATGTCCTGCGGGTCCCGCTTGGTGGCAGGCTCCAAGTCACCAGCCTTGTAATCGGCGATGAGCATGGTGGTGGTGTCCTTGGCATCCGACTTGGTATTGCCAATCAGGCCCACCGGGCCGCGCTTAATCCAGCCAGTGGTATAAAGGCCGGGGATCTTCTCGCCGTCGACATTGGCCAGCACATGGCCGCCGTCGTTCGGCATGGTGGCCTTGGTCTCGTCGAAAGGCACGCCGTCGACGGATTGTGGGTGGTAGCCCACCGCGCGGTAGACGGCCTGGACCGGCCACTCGGTGTACTTGCCGGTACCGGTTACGGTGCCATCGCCGTTGAGCTCAGTGCGCTCGGTCTTGATGGCGGTGACGTGCCCGTCCTCACCCAGCACCTCCACCGGGGACTCAAAGAAGTGGATGTAGAGCTTGTGCGGGGCATCGCCTGGCTCGCGCATGGCATAGGACTCCAAGGTCTGGCACACCAGGTCGGTCGACTTGGCGGCACGGCGGGCCTCCACAGAAGCCTCGTCATACTCGATGTCCTCCGGGTTGACGATGACCTCGATGGTCGGGGACTCGTCCAGCTCCTTGAGCTCCTTTGGGGTGTACTTGGCCTGCGCTGGGCCGCGGCGACCGAAGACGTGGACCTCCTTGGCGCGATTCTTCTTCAGCGCGGCGTAGACGTTATCCGGGATCTCAGTAACGAGCAGCTCGTCCGCGGTCTTTGCCAGGATGCGGGAGACGTCGAGGGAGACATTGCCCACGCCCACCACGGCGACGGATTCTGCGGAAAGATCCCAATCGCGCTCGAAGTTGGGGTTGCCGTCATAAAAGCCTACGAATTCGCCTGCGCCGTGGTTGCCCTTAAGATCCTCTCCTGGAATGCCCATGCGCTTATCGGCGGTGGCGCCGGTGGCGAAGATGATGGCGTCGTAATACTCGCGCAGCTCCTCGACGGTAATATCCTTGCCCACCTCGATATTGCCCAGGAAGCGGATCTCTTCCTTTTCCATAACGTTATGCAGGGACTGCACAATGCCCTTAATGCGCGGATGATCCGGAGCCACGCCGTAGCGGATCAAACCGAACGGCGTCGGCATCTTTTCAAAAAGATCGATCTGCACATCAAGGTCGGATTTCACTAGGAGGTCAGAGGCGTAAATGCCTGCCGGGCCGGAGCCGACCACGGCAACGCGCACTGGGTTAGTCATGTGCTTAGGGTGTCCTTTCTTTCGTTGTGCTGCATATTCTACGCGGTCACTATGCGATAAAAACCACAGCATTACTAACCCCAGTTTAGGGCGGTCACGATAGGGCATAGGAGGGGGTAAATCGCGTACAGTGGAAGAGTCACCGCGTGTTAATAACTGTGATGGATGACATGAAGTTATGACACGCGTTAATTGTGTTCAAGTGACCGTGAATGAAAGGTAATTTGCATGTCTGCATCCCATTCCGCAGTTATTAGCGCTATTGGCCGCGGCTTTGATGGCCTCGATGTGTCCGCCCTAGCTCAAGACCTAGGCGCGGAGTTCATCCGCCTTGAAGACTTCGATGCCACCGTCGCTGCTGTCCTCGCTGAGGCTCCTGCTGCCGAGAACATCGTGGCGCAGGGTACCGGCGATATCGCCTTTGATGCTGAGGTAGCCGCCGCCCTCGGCCTGCCGCTTGCCATCATTTCCGGCGCCCCGCAGCGCACCGGCGAGCTGGCACAGTACAATGCGGAATCTTTGGGCGCCACCGTGGCTGGCATCTTCACCGATTTGGAAGCGGTTCCGGGGGCACTTGCCTCGCTTGGCGACGTCACCCCGGTCATGTCCGCAGACCTCTTCCAAAAGCAGCTCATTGACCAGGCTCGTGCCGCCGGCGCACACATCGTCCTGCCAGAAGGCGACGATGACCGCATCCTCGAAGCCGCTCACGTGCTGCTGCGCGATAAGGTTGCCAAGCTGACCATCTTGGGCAACGAGGCTGAAATCAAGGCCCGTGCCGAAGAGCTCAAGCTCGACCTGGCTGGTGCCGAAATCATCAATCACCTCGAGTCCCCGCTGGCAGAGGAATTTGCCGCCGACTTTGCCGAGCTGCGCAAGAAGAAGGGCGTTACCCTCGAGCAGGCGCGCGAAACGATGCAGGATATCTCCTACTTCGCCACCATGATGGTCCACAAGGGCTTGGCCGATGGCATGGTCTCCGGCGCTGCTCACACCACCGCCCACACCATTAAGCCTTCCTTCCAGATCATTAAAACCAAGCCGAATGCTTCCGTGGTTTCTTCCATCTTCTTGATGGTCATGCGCGGCCGCCTGTGGGCGTTCGGTGACTGCGCCGTCAACCCGAACCCCACCGCCGAGCAGCTGGGCGAAATCGCCGTAGTCTCCGCGCAGACCGCTTCCCAGTTCGGTATCGACCCACGCGTGGCTATGCTGTCCTACTCCTCCGGTACGTCCGGTTCCGGCCCGGATGTTGAGCGCGCCGTAGCCGCCGTTGAGGCTGCCAAGAAGCTGGATTCTTCCGTCAAGGTGGATGGCCCGCTGCAGTTCGATGCCGCCTGCGACCCAGGCGTTGCTGCGAAGAAGATGCCGAATTCTGAGGTTGCCGGCCAGGCTAACGTCTTCGTCTTCCCGGATCTAGAGGCCGGCAATATCGGCTATAAGACGGCACAGCGCACCGGCGGTGCGCTCGCCGTGGGCCCGATCCTGCAGGGTCTGAACAAGCCGGTTAACGACTTGTCGCGTGGTGCGACCGTTCCGGACATCATCAACACCGTTGCAATCACCGCTATTCAGGCTGGAGAGAAATAAATGTCATACGTTCTGGTCCTTAACTCAGGTTCTTCCTCCGTTAAATTCCAGCTGGTCGATCCCGAGTCCAGCGCCACGGATACCCCGCTCGTCTCTGGCCTGGTCGAGCAGGTTGGCGAACCCCTCGGTGCAGTTACGGTAAAGACCGGTGGCGAGAAGTATAAGGAAGAGTTGGAGATCCCTACTCACTCCTTCGGCCTTGAGCGCGCCTTTGCCATCATGAGCGAGCACAACGTTGGCCCGACCGACGTGGATGTTATCGCAGTTGGACACCGTGTTGTCCACGGCGGCCGTCTCTTCTCCGAGCCGCAGCTCATCGTGGATCAGATCGAGTCCATGATTGAAGACCTCATCCCGCTGGCTCCGCTGCACAACCCGGCCAACCTGGACGGCATCCGCGTGGCCCGCAAGATGCTGCCGGATATTCCGCACGTTGCCGTCTTCGATACCGCGTTCTTCAACACCCTGCCGCCGGCAGCTGCGCTGTATGCCATCAACAATGAAGTGGCATCCAAGTACGATATCCGCCGCTACGGCTTCCACGGCACCTCTCACGAGTTCGTCTCCCAGCAGGTGCCGGCCCTCTTGGGCCGAGACCCGATGCACACCCACCAGATCACCCTCCACTTGGGCAACGGTGCCTCCGCCGCGGCTATCCGCAACGGCCGCGCCATCGATACCTCGATGGGCCTGACCCCGCTGGCCGGTCTGGCCATGGGTACCCGTTCCGGTGACATTGACCCGGGCATCATTTTCCACCTTGTCCGCCAAGCGGGCATGAGCGTGGATGAGATTGACAACCTGCTTAACAAGCAGTCTGGTGTCAAGGGTATTTCTGGTGTTAATGACTTCCGTACGCTGCGCGAGCGCATCGATAACGAGGACCAGGACGCTTGGCTGGCCTATAACATCTACATTCACCAGCTGCGCCGCTTCATCGGTTCCTACATGATTTCCC
>OCJN01000256.1_pt1 | contig 12233 bp, 15 predicted proteins | sample 1480731 | NCBI WGS metagenome assembly OCJN01 (sample SAMN05301479, study PRJEB22388) | human skin metagenome | isolation source: Infant 1 DOL 23 skin | host: Homo sapiens | place: USA: Pittsburgh, Magee-Womens Hospital of UPMC | collected 2013/2014 | reverse complement strand
AAAGGGAGGTAGACAATGGGTAAACACTCATTGGATACACCCGGTCGCAAAAGAAAAGGCCTTGACGCCACGAAGCTTAGATGGCTCGATGTGGCAATCAAGGTCATAACACTTGCGACCGTAACAGTGAAGCTCACCGCGGTGATGCTTCACGTGGGTCTTTAGGCCCGAGGGTCTCAACCGAGTACCAGTCGGTTGGGGCCCTTTTTATTGTGCAGCCGCAATTCAAAGGTGAACTGTGCTGTCGCATTTTAGGCTAATGCGCGCGCGGAGGTTTCGCAATACTCCCGCACTGGGCACTCATGTCTCTTCTCTTGCTTAGGTATTTATTCCTGTCATAAATGGCTTTTCATGACATCAGTTGACTGCGTTCTCTGTACTCAGGGTGCGTTAGCGTTATCTCTGTAATATCCTGGTGCGCGAAACGCACAGTCTCAGTAGGAAGTCTGAGTTATAGCACAAACCAGTGCTATCCGTCGCTTTAGTTCTTGTTCTCATGAGAGTTAAAGTATCCGTTGTCTCCAGGTCCGCTAAAGCGGGCTTGGAGACAACTATGCCTGCTCAACTCATCCTTTATCGTGATGGACAATTTTGGTGCGGAGTCTACGAGAATTCCAGTAACAACCAACTCCGCGCCGTCCGAGTAGTTTTCGGCCCAGAACCTAATAATGCCGAACTGTATGAGTGGCTACTCGTCAATGGTTCTTCCCTAGTTAAGCGCGCCCATCGCTCCGTGCCTATACCTGGCACTATTGAAGAGCCACAGCGCGGAAATCCCAAACGCCTGCAGCGGAAAGTCAATAAGGAACAACGTAAGACTTCAGGTGTGTCCTCGGAAGCCCAAGAAGCAACAAAATTAAATCTCGAACTAGCTAACGCAAACAAAAAGAAAGCTTCGCGGATCGCTCGGCGCGAAGAAGCACAACGGAAATTCCAGATCCGTGCCGCTAAAAAGAAGGCCAAACATAAAAGGCAAGTAATCGAAGGCCTCAAAGCGAAGTTGCCATACACCGAGAACAAAGCTGTGTAGGCGTGAGTCAACTTATGTGCACGCACGCTCCCCGCTATATGTCTACAAGGACAAAGGGTGCCCCTAGCCTAGTGGGGGACGCGTCAACTCGGAAGATTTATGTCGTTTGAGCTCGGTGTTTTCCTCGTGACGCATGAATATGAACATGCACTTTAGAGGTAGATAGAACTTGGGGATAAGGGGTAATTGGGGGTAATTACTTAAAATATCTTTACAGCGGGCTGTGCATACTATAAGCGAATAAGTTAGGGTAAAACTGTTTCAGGCATAGGTAAAGTCATCTAATACTTAGGGCTTGAGGCAGACACATAAAGGTGAGGCCAATTTTGGCGTGCTTAACTTTCGAAAGGGGAAGTTCTGTGAAGAGGAAAATTGCAGCAGGGCTAGTTACTGCCTTGGCGGTTTCTATGTTCGCTGCTCCAGCGAATGCGGAGGGACACTTTGAAACTAGTGTTAGCGGGGTTCGCGATGGATACAGGACTCGTGGCTGGATTGATCGAAACATTGATGGTTACAACACGGAGATTACAGCAGCTACCTGCTTAAATGCTGTACATGGATCTCCTGGAAAAGTTGAGATGACCCTGCGCCGAGAGCTTTCTAAGAGGCCGGACCCCGACCTAGGATCGCGTGCGTTCAATAGATGCTATGGGGGATGGGACCGAGGCGGGTGGGGGCGCCAGGCTGCAGGAAAGTATCATGCCGATATCCATACATTCGATTGGAACCACTTAACCATCAAGTGGATGAAATTTGTATGGTAGTGACCGTTCAGGTTAATGCACTAAGAGTGCGGCGTTCAAATAAGACAATTCTGGATATACCGCAGCTGGTGATAGATGAACGCCCCACGCTTCTACTGGGGGCTAATGGCGCTGGGAAATCAACGCTTTTTTCTGCTCTTGCATCAGATTCTTCTCCGAAGGAAGGAACAGTTCTGAGGGAAGGATCTATATCTATAGTGGAGCAGAAATTTAATCCTATTACCGGTTTCACCTCTAGTGAGTACTGCGCTTATGTCGCTTGGTTGTTTGGGCGAGATAAAAAGACCGCAAAGAAAGAAAGCTTAGATTGGCTAGATTTTGTAGATTTGTCAAGAGTGTCTAGTCAACGGTGCGAAAGTCTTAGCGGAGGAGAACGCTCTAGGCTAGCGATCGCCACTGCGTTGAACTCTGGGGCGGAAACATTACTGCTTGATGAACCTAGTGCGGCACTTGATCCACTCAATAAAGAGCATGTAACTGAGGTATACCAACGGGTTGTGGATAGAGGGCATAACCTAGTTGTTTCAACGCATGATGCTGGCGAACTACAGAGACCTTTCGAGCGTGTTCTTGTTCTTGATAAGGGGAAGCTACATTTCGATGGTTCACGGCAAGATTTTGTACAGCTAGCTACAGAGTCGGGAAATACCCCAGCGCATATTCTCTCACGATCTTTTGTACGGAGAGGAAACTACAGTGATTCCTAATTTCGGCGTTAAACACTGGCTTCGTCGTCCATCATTATGGATTTGCCTTATTGGGCTAATCCTTAGCGCAGTTCCTATTTCGGAATTAGGAAAGACGCCATACTATGAGTCGAATGCTGCTCAATCTACACTGGTGTTCTTCGTAATTGCTCCTGCGGTTTCTGCCGCAATGGCATGGGAAGCATCACGTTTTCGTCCTCTAGTGCAGATGGGGAGAAAATCTGTAGTTCGTATTTATGTGAACCGAATGTTTGCATGGTCGCTGCTTTTTCCCCTTGGCTATGTATTAGCAAGTCTTTCACAAAGTACTGATTCTGCGCTGTTCGGCTCTTTAATCTTTTGGGTTATGCTGGCTTACTCGTCCATCGTCGGCATCTGTTGGACGCTAATCGGAAGTGCACTTGGTTTTTCGTTTAAACCACTGATATCAGTGTCTGTATCAGCTGCGCTTGCATATACGTGGTATGCGGTAGTTCCAGCCACTTCTCCTGGAGCCCTAAGACATATAACTGGTGATTTTTTAGCGTGCTGTTCCTTTGATGCAACGCTAGATGTGAAAGCAATTGGGACAGCAATTGCAGGGATTATCGGAGTTACACTGATCATAGTCTCGGCTGCGGCACTGTTTAGGCACAGTAGTAAAATGTATATGTTAACTTTCTTTTTAGGGCTTCTCTGTCTTATCGGTTCTTTTGCTTGGGCGCAGCAACTCACAGAGTTTGGCCTTGCACAAAGAGATTCTCGTCAGCTTGTTTGCTCTTCTAATGTATGCGCATGGCCTGAAATTCCTAGCGAAAATATATTACTTAATATCCAGGCGAGGGATGCTTTCTCTAAAATAGCACCCACTGAGTGGAGAGATTTTTCAGAGCGTCCTGTGATGTGGGGAGATTTTTCGGAAGAGCATTTAAGTTTAAGCGGCCAATCCACGGTAGAGGGGATAGTTGGAGAGTTCGTGGATCAAGCTGGATCTGCAGAACTGATTCGTTCAGACGCTAAAATCTGCGGAATTCCGGCGAAAGATTTGGGAATTACGCTTAGTGGTCTTCCTTGGGAGCCTAATCGACAAGTTAACGTTGAAGATGTTGTTCAGCGTATCGAGCACACTGTGTGCAGAGTTAGCAATTAGCTCATGACATCATACGCATTCTTGTACTGCCGTGGGCATAGGCTAATTACTGTTTTAGTCATGGTGCTGTTTATTGGCTTTGTTCTTGCTTTTGCTGAGGGATGGTTACTAAATATCCCTTGGCTCAATGATACCGCTGGAGCAAACGTTGGCACTTTATGTTCGTTTTCTTATGCCGCATTGCCAGTGATTTTTTTCAGAAATCAGATTTCCAGGTTAGAAGCGCAAGCTTCACGGAATTGGCTGTTTATTGACGGTATAGTCCTCGTAACTTTATGGATTATTCCTTGGGTATTTTCCCTTTGCGGCATAGGAAGCACTAGATTTGCTTATGTATCTACTGTTCTTACAGGTTTGACGCTTCTTATAGGTAGATATGTGGGTGTGGATACACTTGCTTTGTCGCTTGTAGCACAGCTTGTCTTACAAACCGCTCTTTGGCCATCATTGTCTGATACGAATTGGAAACTCCTTCTTTTCGCTTTAGAGGTTCCACCCGGCCGTATTCCATTAATATTAAGCGTGGTTTCGTTTTTCGTGAGTGTTATTTCTTTGCGTAAATTCAAGCGCTCTGCGTTTTAGCTAACAGTAGAGCGTGCCAATTCTTTGTGTGTGGGACAGGCTACTACCGTTTGGTTGATAAATCGTTTCCAGCTAGCAATTTGGACTTCTTTCTCGAATCAGCTGGCTGTGTCTGAAGTACTTTCCCTATTTAGCCCGCCTAGAAGTTTGTTTTCAATTGAGCATAAAGTATTGAAAACGAGTTTTACCGCATCATGCTCGCCGGTCTGTCTGTAGAGCATGACGATAAAGAGACCTAAAATACTCACCACCAGCACGTTTAGCATTTACAGTAAACTGTACGTCCGTATTACTGCAGACCTGTAAAGAAGTATTTACTGAAAGCTGTAAACTAGTAGACGCAATGACGTATCCACCTAGGAGAAGCCATGATCATTACCGCCATTAACGCCAAAGGTGGCGTTGGCAAGACCACCACAACGATGTTTCTCGCCACGGTTTTCGCCCACCGAGGAAAGACCGTGACTGTCACAGACTTAGACCGACAGGGCTCAGCCCTGGAATGGTCGGAACGCTCGGAAGACGGAGGTGACCCTTTACCGTTTGAGGTCGAGCTGTCCATTCCCAAGCGCGTCGATAGGCAAGCGGCACTCGTCGGAGACGATGAGTTCATGTTCATTGATGTCCCGCCAGGAGACGAGAACGCTATTGAAGCAGCAATCGCTGTCAGTGACTTCATCATTCTTCCGACCCGTTCTGCTGCAGCCGATCTCTCCCGCGTGTGGGAACTGCGCGACGCAGTCAGCGGAACACCGCATGCAGTCCTGTTGACGTTCGCCAGGAAGGGAACCAGCGCCCTTGACGCTGCACGAGAAGCACTCGACGCAGAACAAATGCCCCACTTTAAGACCGAAATCCCGCTACGCGAGGACATGCACCTAGCCTTCGGTTACTGCCCAGGTCCAGACATGCACGGTTATGAACAGATCGCAGACGAACTCATGGAGATGATGAAATGAGCACCAGCAAAGAGCGCGCCAGGGCACAGCAAGGCCCGCGAACCTCCTCAAAGAAATCCGCAAGTCCGGCCCCGGCAGTGGAGAAGAAAACAGTACGAGGTGCATTCCATCAACCCACCGGTCGCGACTATGTCAAGAAGATGACCGTCGAAATTGACCGCGAACTTCACGCAGAACTCAAAGTCATCGCCGCGCAAAAAGGCGTGACCATTCGCGAGATTGTCAGCAACTACCTCGAAGAATACGTCCGCAACAACAAATAAAGGTTTACAGGAATACAGCTTCTGTAAAAGTGTATTCCTGTAAAACCAGCAGTTCTAGATAGTCCACCTCCATCGCCGTAACGGTAAATATGCGCACGAGAAAAATGGGGAAGTAGATCTGCACAGACGAAAAGCAGTTACGCATGGCAAGACATGCGTAACTGCAGGTAAAAGCTGTATCTTTCGCGTGTCATGACTACTAAATGACACCGGTGTCATTTAGAGTCGGTGGAAGACAGCGAAAAACGAAGAAAGCCACCGGGCGGCAACCCAGTGACTTTCGCTTATCACCCAGCACACACCTGGGAGAAAGCATGGCCATGAGTCTACAGGCTGACGCGCAAAACACGCACATTAAAACACCTACCCGTGTCGCGCCAGACCGTGGCGGGCTGGATAACACCCCAGCATCCGCTAGCGACCGCGACTTGCTCCGGGTACATTTAGGCCGCGAGGTACTCCACGGGTCTGTTGGACGGGATTTTTCCAAGTCTTATATGCGCAATGCTGATGGTACGAACTCGCCGCGCATGTATCGCTTCGATACCGATGCTCTAGGACGGTGCGAGTACGTCATGCTTACCAGTAAGCAGTATGCCGCCGTCCTAGTCGTCGATGTTGACCAGATAGGAACAGCCGGCGGTGATCCTGCAGACTTAAACCCCTATGTACGCGACGTGGTGCGCTCACTTATCTTGCACAACGTCGGCCCAGCGTGGGTAGGAATCAACCCGACTAATGGGAAAGCTCAGTTCATTTGGCTGATTGACCCTGTCTACGCTGACCGGGGCGGTAAATCAGCGCAGATGAAGCTACTATCAGCAACTACACGTGTATTAGGCGAGCTTTTAGACCACGACCCGCATTTTTCCCATCGATTTAGCCGCAACCCATTTTATACGGGCAAATCGCCTACGGCTTATCGTTGGTACAGGCAGCACAATAGGGTGATGCGTCTAGGAGACTTGGTAAAGCAGGTAAGAGACATGGCAGGACACGACCAGTTCAACCCCACCCCGCGCCAACAGTTTTCCTCTGGACGGGAACTTATCAACGCGGTGAAGTCTCGCCGTGAGGAAGCTCAAGCATTTAAAGCTCTTGCCCAGGACGTAGATGCGGAAATCGCCGGTGGCCTTGACCAGTACGATCCGGAGCTTATTGACGGGGTGCGCGTGCTGTGGATTACTCAAGGAAAAGCGGCACGTGACGAAACCGCCTTTAGGCATGCGCTCAAGACCGGGCACCGCCTGCGCCAACAGGGGCAACGCTTGACGGACGCGGCGATTATCGATGCCTACGAGCACGCCTACAACGTCGCTCAGACCCACGGCGGAGCCGGACGTGACAGTGAGATGCCGCCCATGCGCGACCGCCAAACCATGGCAAAGCGTGTACGCGGGTACGTTACCCAGTCCAAGAGTAGGGCGTATGGAAGCGCTAGTTCTCCTGGTAAAGCCACCAGTAGTGAACGCAAAGCACTAGCCACCATGGGACGTAGAGGCGGCCAGAAGGCCGCGCAACGCTGGAAAACAGACCCACACGGTGAATATGCGCAAACACAAAGGTCGAAGCTTGAAAAGACACATCGTAAGAAGCGAGTAGAAGGTCAGACTACGCGTGCTCGTATACAAGCCTTAATCGGTGACTCCTATGTACAAACAGGAACTGTGTTGACACGTAAGCAAGTAATGGAGGAGACGGGACTGTCTCGTGCGACGGTCACTCGACACCTTGCTGCGCTGCGTGAGCAAGGAATGATTCCTACGGAGTAAAAGGGGGCTCATACCGTAAGCAATATACGGTTCCCCTGCCCGATAGGGCAGTAGATCATATGGGTTTTCTCATGCTGTAAAGATTTCGCTATACAGATTAAGGTTGTGCGGTTAATCTATCGAATCTGTTGAGTTTATAGGTGGTGTCGTGAGCGCCGCTAGCGTCTACATACATAATCGTATTGATGCGTCGAGCAAGGGCTTGCCGCCGAGACGCTGCGGCCCATGGGTAGAAGGACCAGGGTGCTTCGTTAGAGACAAGTACTACTTTGCTGTAGGCAGCGACGCGGTCAACGTAGCGAGCGGGGAGCATCATAGGCCACACATCGAGGATATTTAGTACAAGGCTTAATGACATCGAGCCATCGAATTCATCGAGAATAAGAGTCTTTTCCCCTGCATAAGAATCAAACGGATGGGAATAGTCAGTGACTCGATAGAAATCGTCGCCACCTATATCCACCGCTAGTGATGTTTTCCCGGTGCCAGGCGGACCATACAGCCACAGCACCTCAATTTCTCGGGGCGCTGAGTTCTGTGCACGCTCTCGAGCAGCAACGAGCTTTTCGACGAACAACGTCATACGAGCAGCTTCCGGAACTTGAAGAAATATTTCGTCCGCGGAAAGCCCTTTTTCAAGGACCGCTTCGCGAACGATGTCTACATCCTTGCGCCTTCCTCTTTCGTCACTGTGTTTAATGGTTCCGTGTTTTAGTCTTGGCTCTTCGGTTACACGAGTTGTTTCTTTGGTGACGTACTCGATGGCTTGCTGTATTGGACCGCGACGGGGCTCAAGATGCGCCGTGGGTAACTTGTTTTTGAGTGTGGAAAACCTGATCGGCGATTTTCCACCGTCGATAAGTAGCTGCCAGTGGCGGTAGCCATCCTCAACCCCCTCCTCTAGCTGACCTATATAGCAGTACGGCTCAAGAGCTTCTTCTATCTCCTCTCGATGCATCTTCTCTGCTGAGACTGTGGCCATCCATGACCGAGACTGCGTAGTCTTGCTACATTTTCTGCTACGCATTGCTTCACCTGAATACCCTTTCTGAGCTGGGTTGATACGTGCTACAGAGGTGCCGGGTAACACTAACCCCGGCACTGGGCTGCCGCGACGGTTGCGCCTGCGACCGCCTTGCCCTGAAAAATCGCTTAAAACAAGGTGCGCGGCCCCGTCCCTGTGAGCACGGGGCCGCATCCCCCCCAATCACGGCGGCACTCACTTACCGCTCCCTCTGCTCCGGCCTCTCGGCCTCCCTCTGCTCCGCGCTCCTCCCGCTGGGAGGTCGCTCCGCGTCGGCCTTACCGTCCTCCGCGCGGTCACTCACGCTCGGCCTTGGATTGGGGGGACATACAACTAAGGAGCGAACACCTGCATTTCGACGAGATTCCCGCCCTCACCAGCGCAGACAAACCGACCACGGCCAACTTCCACCGGAGACGGTTCACCGTCCTCAGGTCTGCGCCCCAACACCAACTCAACGTCTTCCGGGCGGGTGACATGTCCGCAAATCTTCACACCACAGAGGTCGCGAATCGCAGTTGGCAGCACATCGGCGGTCATTCTCTGGGTTGCCAGGACAACAAACACCCCGGCTGACCTGCCACGTTGCACCAAATCTCTTACAAGTCGTGTACGATCGTCGGCAGACTTCTTATCGTCTTTTGACGACGACGCAGCAGAAAACACCAGCTGACATTCGTCAACAACAGCGACGAGCAGCTTTTTCCCCTGAGGATCTCGCCAAAAATCCAACTCAGACGAAAGTCGCTTGTTCATTACTTTCTGCATGCTCTTCAAAACCGGTAAGAAGTCTTCTGCCTTCTCTCGCTTACCGTCGAACGTCTTCACGGTCGCGCCCGCGCTACTTAACGCTCTCACCAGGTGCTGCAAAAGAATGGACTTCCCGTAACCGGGCATTGCACCGACGACAGCCCCCGACTGCTCCCTCAAATCAACGCCAGTCTCGCCGTCTTCGGACAGTCCTAGAATGACCCGGCCTTCCTCGTACCGAGGAACGCCCCGAACTGTCGAAGGCAAGTCCACCAGGTCAGCGACTTGAACTTTCCCCCTCTTCACCAGCACTTTCACCGGAGTCTTCAGAAGGTTTCCCAACTCCGCCGACAGCCCCTCACGAGTCCACCTCGATGTATCCCCCGGGGCGATAGGAACCATGCCGTCTCGGCTTACTCGGTTTATCTTCATCTCAAACTTTTCCTCAACCTGTTTCCTCCTGGTCGACAACTCGCGCGCCGCCCGAGTGCGGAACCACCGCCGTCGGAAAAGCTCGACAAGAGCAAGCCAAACAATGCCGGCAACGACAACGACCAGGGCTATCCGAATCGACCAGAAGGCGACAGTCTGCTGCAGCTCATCGACGTTCAGCGGCAGCTGCATTCACAAGCTCCTCTAGAACATGAAGCGCCTCGTCCATGCTGGTAAACCCGCAATTCTCCGGGCCTTCAGCCTCGATTACTTCCCGCATGAACGAACCGCACTTCCAGGGCGAAGTCAGAGCACGGAAAGTCGATTTAACCTGCGACTTCCTGAACTCCTCCGAGCCGCCGACGAACATTCCGTAGTCTCCAGCTGTGTTTTTGATGGCGTGGAGCATTTTTAGGCCTCCTTAACGTTAGTTGCTTGAACGAACTGGAGGGCGTTTCCGTCCTGAGGTGCAAAAGCGCCGGTCATCACGTTTTCGAAAGTCACGACGTCACCCTCACTGACCAGCGGTTTTACTTGAGACCACACGGTCACCGAGCCACCGCGAGTCTCCCTGTCCACGACGGTCACATCGTTCCGCGTCGTCTCCCTCTCGCTTAGCACATACTTGACGCCTATTTTCCAGGCCTGACCAGGAAAAACCTGCGAAGTTTTCGACTCACCATCGCGCGTCACGACTTCTTGAGGCTCGCTGCTCACCTCAATCCCCTCAGAGAGTTGGCCGACGGGAAGAAGATACGAAGGTACCTTCACGACAAAATCCTTTCTAGTAGTAATTTTTCTTCGGTTTAACGTGAACGTTACCATTCACAAATAAATCGGTCAAGCTTTTTCTAAACTCGTATGTCTCTGGCTCGTTGGGTGGTCGCGTTACGCGTACCCCCGTTGCCAGCGGAGATACTGGTTTGAGATAGCTGGGTGTCTCAAACTTGTGGACCATAAAAATCATCTCTACGGTTTAATGCCGATTTAAAAATCGATGAACGAATTGCGTAAGCACTCGTGATAAAGTTGTGAATTATGGACTCACGAAACTCTGCAAAACTGAGTGGAATTAACAAAGAGATTTCCACCCTCTACGGCACCAAGCGTCTAACTGATGATGTATTTGACCAGCTCCAGTCTTTAAGGCATAGAAAAAAAGAACTCACTACTAGAGTGCTAACTCACTATTTGGAAAAATTATCCGAACACATCAATGGCATCTCTGGGGCTGAAGTATCCAGTAAAAACCTCTCTAAGAGGTTGAATGAGCTCAACGATGTTTTCCCAGACGAGAATGAGCCGACAGACGGTGACGTTATCTATATGCAAGCGATCTCCCATCTCGTTGAATCTTTAAAAGAGGTACAAAAGCTATTGATATACCTGTACCTTTCCGACCTGGGCGCGCCGTCTCAGCACAATCTGGCCGCTGAGTTAGGGGTTGCACAAGCAACTATTCACCGCTTTAAGAAAGATGGACAAGCACTTTTTGACAAAGACGTCTAGAAATGTCCGATAACGGATATTGCGTTAAAGCGTTCTAAGTTTTTAGCAGGAGGGGTTGGAATAAGGGAACTCTCCACATGCGCTTTGAAGCTGGTGGATAACTTGAGAATTTAGTGCAAGTATTTGCAGCTGTTGTCGGGGTCTCATCGTGTTGTATTGGTGAACTTTGCGAACGGGGCAGGTTTGTGAAAATTCTAGGAAAGCCAGGTGGTTCTACCTGCAACACGGTTGCTATAGCGGCACCTAATGCGCCCTATAGTTTCCACAATTTGCGGTATACAAGCCATACATGCCCCATGCGGGCGAGCGTCCTGGATTTGTACATAATGCCAGTTGTTGTTGCGAGCCCCTAGTTTCCTGTCCATAGCTCTTTAGCTAGATGTTTTTACTTTCGTCGAAATCAACCAAGCACATATCACGGTAAGCAACTGAGCGATAATAGTTATGACAGTCCACCCAAAACTTCCCCGGGGGAAATCGTGGCATACTTGGATTGCACTGATAACAGAGAACGGCATTATAAAAAGGATTAATTCAGTAACGTTCCACCCGATGGCCCAAAGGGAACCAATGGCCCCAATTACAAATAGTAATACAAATACCCCGTAGAGGGATTCGGTTATGTACCCTCCGGTTTTTTCTTCAGTGTAGATGGTCATGCAAAGAAGCGCGGTAACCGAAGCTTGAGTCATCCCTAAATACAGACTACCCCAGAACTGTGTCCCTCTCTTAGTCTCAGATTGATCGTTGATGGATTCTCCTGCCTCAACTTTCTTTGCCATGGAGCTTTCCTTTTGTATGTCTGTGGAAACTTCGGGAGAACGAGAGTTTCTTCTATCGAGAAAAGTAGTGATAGTGCACAGAAATATGAAGGCAAGAACCCACCAACCACCTCCCTGTGAAGAGGTCTCTGTTCTTTTAGATGGACACCTATCAACCTTTATAGGTTGAAGACGGTTTTTACTTTCTCTCATAAAAGATAAGGGTACAGGTCGGGGAAATCCATGGAAGTGAGTACGGCTACGAGTAGCTCTGTGCGCGTTTCCCTCATAGGCGGCTTTTACAAAGGAAGGAGCAGAATTACGCTACTAGGCCCCGTCAGGTGTGGCTGCTAACGTTATTTCTGGTTCACAATCGCATTCCACCGTAGGTGGTGGGGTGTGGGCGTGGCTTCCTCGTCGGTGCGCGGTAAGGCCCGCGCGTGACGTGGGCTGTTCCGTGCGCCCTTTTCCAGGCGAGCGGACAACCCTACGACGCAAAGGGAGGTAGACAATGGGTAAACACTCATTGGATACACCCGGTCGCAAAAGAA
>OCJN01000252.1_pt1 | contig 12445 bp, 12 predicted proteins | sample 1480731 | NCBI WGS metagenome assembly OCJN01 (sample SAMN05301479, study PRJEB22388) | human skin metagenome | isolation source: Infant 1 DOL 23 skin | host: Homo sapiens | place: USA: Pittsburgh, Magee-Womens Hospital of UPMC | collected 2013/2014 | reverse complement strand
CCTTGTGGCGGGCTCGGGCGCGAAAGCCCTTGCCGGACTTATAGTCTGCGCGACCATTATCGGTATCGCCGGCCTCAAGGCGCTGGATTCTACGCTCCAGCTCAGCGTTGACCTGTCCGCCGGATTCGGGCTCGAAAAGCGGATAAATCTTACGTCCGAGCATCATCCACTGGTCGAGCGGAACTGGGCGGTGCTCGGAAACGATCACGGTGGTATCGCCACGCACAGTGGAAAGCCAATCGCCAAATTCTTCCGAATTGGACACTGTGGCAGATAGACCAATGATGGAGACATGGTCAGCCAGGTTAAGGATTACCTCTTCCCATACTGCGCCGCGCGAAGCATCGGCCAAAAAATGAATCTCATCCATGACCACATGGGTAAGACGATCTAGGGCAGCGGATTCTGCGTAGATCATATTACGCAGTACCTCGGTGGTCATGACGACGATCTCTGCATCAGAGTTGATTGATACATCACCGGTGAGCAGGCCAACAGCTTCCTCACCATGTTCTTCCACCAAATCGTGGTACTTCTGATTGCTCAACGCCTTAATAGGCGTTGTGTAGAAGCACTTGGTGCCGCGGCTTAATGCCAGCGAGACCGCAAACTCGCCCACAATGGTTTTGCCGGCGCCGGTCGGCGCGCACACTAGCACGCCGTGCCCGTCTTCCACGGCTTGGCAGCCCTTAACCTGGAACTCATCCAAGGGGTATGGCAGGGCTGCAGAAAAAGAATCTAGATGAGTTTCAGTCATGACTCCCCAGGCTACCCGTGCCTAGAGGACATCGTCGAAAAAGCTGGAGCTATTCGACGAAGTCCCGTTGACACCGGTGGTCCACGTCTGCGGCTGCTGGTGCTGCGCCTGCTGGACTGGTTGAGAAACCGGCTGAGAAGGTGCGGGCGAAGGGTTCACCTGGGTTGGTGCCGCAACGGGAGTGGGCCCGCCGATTGCTCCTGGTCCGGCGCCGAGTGGTGAGGAAGTCTCGTCATCAAGGTCCATCCATTCGGGGCGCTGGCGTTGTATGCGCTTGTCGTGGATCCGGCAGAACTGGAAGGCAATCTCGATAAGAAGGATGAGCGATCCAGCCAAAACCACCATCGAGAAGGGATCCTGGCCTGGGGTAACGAAGGCAGCGAAAATCATCACAACGACAATGATGATCCGCCGCTTGTCCTTGACATGTGCATATTCGAGCACGCCGATTAGGTTGAGCGACACAATTAGCAGGGGGATCTCAAAGCTGACGCCAAAGATGAGCAGCAGTGCCAAAAGGAAGTAGAAGTAACGCTCACCTGTCAACGCTGCCGTTTGATACTCGTCACCGAGGCCCATGAGAAATTCCAGACCAACGGAAAGGATGAAATACGCGAGCAGCGCGCCGGCAACAAATAGTCCCACTGCAGCAGAGACGAAACTCAAGGTGTAGCGTCGCTCGTTCTTATGGAGGCCAGGGACTACGAAGGCCCACACCTGATATAGCCACACTGGTGAGGACAATACGGTGCCCGCCAGGGCGCCTACCTTCAAGCGCAGCAGGAGCATTTCAAACGGACTGGTGGCCAAAAGACGGCATTCGCCATCCGCGCTGAAAGAGGCGCGCTTCTCTGCTGGCAGAGCACAATATGGCTCGCGAAGAATCTCCCCCAGCGGGGAGATACCGAACGGTGCTTGTTGATACCAAATAAAGCCTATAATCGCGCCAACAACCACCGCTATAACGGAGATGATGACGCGGCGGCGCAGCTCCTGCAGGTGCTCAACCAAGGTCATCTCCCCAGTGGGGTTTTTCGGCTTGCGGGAAAAGCGCAGCTTCCCCTTCACGTTCTTGTTTACCTTCGGGGCAGAAACAGGTTGTGACTGTGGCGACATCAGTGTGGCTCTTTCAACGCAAAAGAGCGAACACTTCCCTGCCGCGCGGATTACGAGGGCGTCTCCGCGCGCTGTAGAGGTGTTCGCGCAACGACGGGCTTGGGGCGTTTATTGCTGAGGATTAGTGTTGCTTCGCTGGCCCGGCTGCATGTCTGGTCGGCTCCAGAATTCCTCGTCGGACTGCTGCTTCTGGCTCAACTGTGCCTGCGCCTGGGAACGCTGGGTGTCCTCGGAATGCATCTCATTAACCTCAGACTTGAAGATGCGCATGGAACGGCCCATAGAGCGCGCCAGTTCCGGCAGCTTCTTTGCGCCGAAGAGCAAGACAATAACGAGAACAATGAGACCAATTTCCATAGGTCCTATGCTCATGGAGAAACCTCTTTCAATTAGTGCGCCAGCATGCCGGGCAGCGGTACTGCCGGAAGATTTTCCAGCGGGCGGGCGCAGTTAACGGGCAAGTAACTGGCTATTGAGTATAGCCACTCAAAGCGATGTTTCCTCGTTCCGCAATGAGGTTTACCACGGATTGAGGAGCCACTACCCGCAACCTATCAGCTTGACCCAAGGCAAAGCGAATAAGCCAATCCACCGATCCCACAGGCATCGTTGCAGCTATTTCCCCATTTCCCAGGTCTTCACCCAGCTTCATATCGTAGTACTCGGCCAGCCACGTGAATTCTTGGTGAATTGCTAGTTCCACGGTGTCCGCATTGCCCAAATTAAAGGGTGAAGCAGCATCAAAATCAAGATCTTTCAGATGCGGCTGCGACTGCTCTTCTTCCAAGTAAGCGTTCCTAATGCGGTCGATCCGGAAGGTGCGATGGGTTTGCTTTGCTTCTTCCCATGCCGCCAGGTAGGGCTCAGAATCGACGATGAAGATGCGGGCCGGATCCACCAGACGTTCGGATTCCGTATTAGACGAAGCACTCCAGTAGCGCAGCCGCACCCGCTTTCGTTCATTGACCGCTTGGGTCAAAAGCGCCTGAATATCCGTTTCTTCAGGGGCTGGAGTAGACAGCGAATCATAAATTGCTGCCGTCTTTTCATCCATGATGCCGCGCAGTTTAGCAGCGGCGGATTCGACCGCGTGGGCATCGATAAGCCCCGGCATGGCCTGCAGGGACTCCAAAGTAAGGAGCAAGGCGCCGGCCTCGGTGGGGGTAAGCCGAAGGGCCTGGCTCAAGCCTTGATCATTGTGGATGGTTACCCCGTCGCGATAGCTGAAGCTGAGATCAATGAGATCTTCAGTATTGCGGCCCGTGCCGGAACAAAAGAGCCGATCCAGGGCTTCTTTCAGCTCACCGGGTTCCATTCCCAAATCCGTGGCCGCTTCCATGGGCGTCTTATCGGGGTGATTTTTAAAGTAAGGAATCAAGTTCAAAGAACGTACGAGCGCCTGGAGCTTTTGCGATCCATCTGCCATAACTAGCGTCCTTCCTCCGGTTGCGCCGCAGTGCGCAAAAGAGAAATGACCTCTTCGCGCACTCCGGCTGGCTCCAGCACTTCTACCTCTGGCGCGTACCCGGCCGCTGTGCGCACGAGCCAATCCTTATCCACCTTGTAGAGCATTACTGTGCCATCAGGCTGTTTCTCGCCCGCATCCATCAACTCCTGTGCCTTTCCCACCGGAATGATAAGCCGCGCGTCTACCTTTTCCCCGCGCTGCAGTGCACGTTCTACCAAGGCCTGCAGGGGCTCTGGTGGGACGGTGTGTTCTGCGGGATCATGTGAGCGCTTGATATCGGAGATGCGTAGCGCGCGAAAGACACGAGGGGCGCCGCGGTCTACATCGAAGCCCACGATGTAGATGTGGCTATCGCGGTTAACTACTCCCCAGGGATCCATCACGCGGCGCGCTGGTTTAGCGGCTGGGTTCGCACGGTAGGAAAAAGTAATGCGCAGTCGATTACGCACCGCAGCCAGGACAGAGGTAATAACTTCCGGTGCGAGGCGGGTGATATCATTGACCGCCGTGTACACCGGCGCACCGGAAAGGTTGCGCGAGGCGCCGCTGGCAGCAATCTTCGTCCACCCCGACAAAGAGAAATCGCTCAAGCCTCCCGTGGTACCCATTCCTCCTGCTATGCCTAAAACCATGGCCTCTTCCGGAGAAAATTCCACCGGCGGTAGCTGGTAACTGCTCGCGTCCAGGCGGTAGCGCGCGCCGTCTTCACCACCGGAATGCACAATGGGTACCCCAGCGCGTTGGAGGGTCGCTATATCGCGTTCCAGGGATTTGGCGAAGGCCTCATCCGACTTATCGCCGTACCCAGCAACGTGGCGACGAATCCACGCGGCGCTGCGATCTGGGCTACCGCCGGAGTTTGCCGCGCCTTGCAGAGCGAAAGAGAGATTAGTGAGTCTTTCTACTGCCTCATCATGCCTTTTGGGCGTGGGGTTATGTGCTGCCACGTGCTGTATTGTCTCCCTGATATGCCTCTATGGTGGATCTAGCTGTGGTGTAGACGCATATAGTCTAGCAACGCATCGACCCGTTCATCGTGGGCAAGGAAGGGATCTAAAAGTTCCTCGGTTCGCGGTTCGGGCCGATTTACCTTCAGCCGCGTCCAATCAACCGTGATATTAGCGCCGCAGTTACGTGCAGCAGCGAGGAACTGGCCGCGCAGCGCAGCGCGAGTGGTCGCAGGCGCTGTGTCCATGGCGTGTTCGATGTCCGAATCCGTGATCCAGCGATCGATAAGACCTTTGCGCAATAGAACATGGTATAGCCCGCGTCCAGGTCGAATATCGTGATAGGTCATATCAATCTGGGCCAGCTTGGGGTGATCCCACTGCCCGCCGAGCCGCGCACGATAGCGCTCAAGCAGTGCGAGTTTAATAACCCAGTCTATTTCCCTGTCCACTTCGGAAAAGTCTTGGATCTCAATAGCGCGCAAGGTGCGCTGCCAGAGATCAACCACGCGCCGCAATTCGGCGGTGGGGGTGCCGGCGTCTTCCCTTTCTTCCAGCCATTGGCCTGCGCGGGTACAGAGTTGCTGTTGCACCTCCAGCGCGGTGACGGATCCACCACCGGCAAGCGGCAGTTCGGTCGATCCCGTCATATCGCGTGCAATGGCGCGGATATGGTGAATCGGCTTTTCGATATCATATTCCGGCAGCTCAAATCCGGCTTCCAACATTTCCAAGATGAGCAGCGTTGAGCCTACTTTCAGCGCCATGGTGGGCTCGGCCATATTGGAATCTCCCACGATGACGTGCATACGGCGGAAGCGTTTGGAATCGCCATGCGGCTCATCGCGGGTATTGATGATGGGGCGCGAACGAGTGGTGGCAGAAGAAACTCCTTCCCACACCTGGTCCGCACGCTGCGAGAGCAGGAATTGGGCGGGCTTATCGCCCTTAGCGGGTTGGACCATGCCGGCGCCGCAGATGAGCTGACGGGTGATGAGGAACGGCAGGAGCTCAAGGCCCAAGTCCTTGAGGACCATATGGCGGCTGATGAGATAGTTTTCGTGGCAGCCGAAGGAATTGCCAGCCGAGTCCACGTTGTTTTTAAAAAGGTACACCGCACGCGGGTGGCCCTCAGCGGCGAAGGCTTGCTCTGCTTGCTCGCCAAGCCGGTTGACAATGGCATCGCCGGCGCATTCATAGGCCAAAAGCTGGCTTAAGCTATCGCACTCGGCGGTGGCTACCTCGGGATGAGAGCCGACATCGAGGTAGAGGCGGCTGGCATTGGTTGAAAAAATATTGGAGGAGGAATGCTCCTGGACGATGGGCCGGAAAAGCACGCGCGCTACCTCATCGGGGCTCAGAGTCCGTTCCTTCGAGCCCGCGCTGGTACTTAGGCCATATTCTGTTTCAATGCCCATGATGCGTCGGGCAAAGACAGGGCGCTGGTCACTCACCCTTACTGCCCGCCCTTTTGGACATAGGAGCGCACGAATTCCTCGGCGTTATTTTCTAGCAGCCCATCGATCTCATCGAGGAGTTCATCGGTGCCGGTGGTATTAATACTGAGCTGCGTGGAGGTAAACTCCTCTTCGCCAGCGGAGTCATCGCCGCCATTACCGCCGGCGACCTGGGACTGATGAGTCGACATAAGTAAACAATCCTTTCTGTGGATTCTTCCTTTATACGTGGTTATTAATTACGGTACTCGGGGTGGATCCCGCTGTCAGTGAGTCCTTGGAGAAGATCCTCGACGGTGTTTGCGGTTTCAATGATCTCCCCGCATTCAGCCCGGCTAAGACCCCTGGTGTGATCCATAGGAACGGTGGCCCAGGGTGCCGCGGTGCCCCTGCCCACGCGCACGGTAAGGCTTTGCCAGCTTGCGGCAATGATGTCCTCGCCGAATTTCTGCGTTACTCGGCCGCGGAAATAGGCCCGGGTGTCCTGCGGCGGACAGGTGGATGCACGCTCAATTTCGGCGGGGGTAAAAAGCTGCCGCATCTGGCCTTTGCGTACCAACGCGTGGTGAAGTGATTTGGCTGGATCGATTTCCGCATACTGCAAATCGATAAGGCGCAGCTTCGGGTCGTCTGGATCGATGCCGCGGTCGAGATAGCCCTTAATCAGGCGATACTTTGCCACCCAATCCAGCAGGTGTGCGGCCTCCATTGGGTCCTTTTCCAGTAGCGAAACTACCTCGTCCCAGGCCGCGAGGACCTTGTGATCGGATGGCGTGCGTGGGGTTAGGCGTGCGCGATATTCGGCAAGGAGCTCTAGGGCGGTGAGTTGGCGGGCGTCGGCAAGCGTGAGCCGATGCTGAAGTCTAAGATCGCGGCTCACGCGTGGGACTTCCGCCACAGCATCCTGCAGGCGGAGGTCGCTGAAGTCCACGCCCTCTTCGATGGCATCGAGCACCAGAGAGGTCATCCCCAGTTTGAGCAATGTAGACGTCTGCGACATATTCGCGTCCCCAATGATGACGTGGAGGCGGCCGAAGTCAGCATGGACTGCATGCGGCTCATCGCGGGTATTGATAATGCCGCGATTGAGGGTGGTCTCTAGCGAGATTTCTTGCTCAATATAATCAGCGCGTTGGGAGATCTGGAAACCAGGTTCCTCGCCAAACTCCCCCAGTCCCATGCGTCCAGCGCCGATGACTACCTGGCGAGCAACAAAGAAAGGGATGAGGGCCTGCGCCAGGGTGTCAAAGCCCGTTTCACGGGAGTACTGGTAGTTCTCGTGCGAACCATAAGACGCGCCCTTTCCGTCCACGTTATTTTTATAAAAACGCAAGGCTGGGCAGGGCTCGTGGTTGGCAAGGACGGACTTCCCTTGCGCGCTGAGCCCCGCTACGGCCGCGGCTGCTTGCAAAAGCGTGGCATCCCCTGCGGCGTCATAAAGCGTGGCGTCCCAGGCATTAGTGCATTCCGGCGCGGAATACTCTGGGTGCGCATGGTCGACATAAAAGCGCGCGCCATTGGCCGTGACCACATTGGCTACTCCAATGGCGTTGGGGTCGACTACAGGCACCGTCTGGTAGCGCTTGAGATCAAAGCCGCGGGAATCGCGCAGCGGGTGTTCCTCGGCAAAATCCCAGCGTGAGCGTGCCCCTGTGTGCATCGCAGCATAAGCCACCACCGCGTGAGTGGAAGAAATAATGGGCGAGTACTCCGGCAGCTCTGGGGTTGCAATTCCGTACTCGGTTTCGGTACCTACAACGCGGCTCATGCGCTCCTCCTTGTAGACAATAGCTCCACCCGTTCTACGCGGGCACCTGCATGGTCTTGGGAAATAATCTTGGTCCATTCCTCCGGGTTGGTGGAGGTAGGAACATATTCTGACTCGGCGCGCTCGGCTGCGATGGCCTCGAGCAAGTGCTGCTTGGCGATGCCCCCGTGGTCCCCGCCTGTCCCCTGCTCGCTGCCTGCGCACAACCGCAGAGCGTCCTTGATAGCCAGCTTTTTGGCCCGGGAGAGGATATTGGCAATCATCGCGCCGGAGACAAAGTCGCGGTAATGCAAAATTTCGCGTTCCCCGCTGGAAAAGTGCAGCTGCACAAAAGGCCGATCGGAATAGAGATCATCCACCGCAGCACCGATGAGTTCGTCCAGCGTGCCCTGGTGCGGCACGGATTCGGCGAAGTGGCGGGTAAAAATTTCGCGGGCGCCTTCTTTATTGGGCCGGTTGATGCGGATCTTGATATCCAGGCGGCCGGGGCGCATGATAGCGGGATCGATGAGCTCCTCGCGGTTGGTAGCGCCAATGACGATCACATTGGACAGGCTCTCAACTCCATCGAGCTCCGTGAGAAGCTGCGGTACAACCGTGGTTTCCATATCCGAGGACACGCCAGAGCCACGGGTGCGAAAGATCGATTCCATTTCATCGAAGAAGATGACCACGGGACGATCAGCACTGAGCTGGGCTAATTCACGGGCACGCTCAAAGATGAGGCGGATGCGGCGTTCCGTCTCCCCCACATACTTATTAAGCAGCTCTGGGCCCTTGATATTGAGGAAGTAGCTCGTCCCCTCACTACCCAATTGCTGTGCTAAAGAGTGGGCCACTGCCTTGGCAATAAGCGTCTTACCGCATCCTGGCGGGCCATACAGGAGGACTCCCTTAGGCGGCTGCAGCTCGTATTGGCGATAGAGGTCTGGATGAATAAACGGCAGCTCTACGGAATCGCGAATCTGGGAAATCTGCTCGTCCAGCCCACCGATATCCTCATAGCGCACATCCGGCACCTCTTCCAAAGAAAGCTGGGTGACTTCAGTCTTTTCCACCTTTTCTAGCGCAATGGCAGCTTTGGGATCCACGAGCACAACCTCGCCTGCTGGCACGCGCGTTTCCTCGCGCAGGGCATGCGACAGCAGCACCACCTTTTCTTCGCCTGAAGAATTTGCCACTACCAGGCGGTCATCGTTAAGGCGTTCCACCACCGTTGCTAGTTCGCCCGTACGCTCAGGAGGGCAGCCTTCCACCACCACGAAACCATCGCCCAAGCGAACCTGCTGGCCTGCCGAAAGGCTGTCTAGCTCCACATTGGGCGAGACCTTAAGCCGCATAATGCGGCCATTGGTATAGACCTCCGCGGTGGTTCCCACTTCGCTGTGGGCAGAAGAATAGCCGAGAAAAACACCGTAGGTTGATGCCGGCTCGGCCAGCGCATTGAGCTCGGCAAAAAGCTGTTCTAGCTTCACGCGCGATTCTTTTAATAAGCCCGCCAACTTCTGATTGCGGGCGGCAAGCTGGCTGACCTGCCGCTTATAGTCCGTGGCTTCATCCATGCCCACTACTCTAACGCGGCGCGGGCAGCGAGAGAGGGCACTTGCGTTTTAAATTCTGTGCGTTAAAGCGGTCCTACTTCCGGGCACGGCGCTGCGGGCGTGGTGGGGTGACACCATCGGCCAGGCGGCGAGTCCAGATGAGGAAGGCGGTATGCGCGTTCATACGGTGTTCTGGGCGGGTAGCTAGGCCCTCGACCTTCCATTCCCGCACCAGCGACTCCCATGCTTTTGGCTCGGTAAAGCACTTGAGCTCACGGATTCCTTCCATGACCTTCATCAGCTGCGGCACCGTTGCCACGTAGGTCATGAAGACACCGCCGGGAATGAGGAGATCGCGCACGGTCTCCAAGTGTTCCCATGGTTCGAGCATGTCGAGGATAACGCGGTCTACCGGTCCACCCAGGTCTGCAGCGCTCACGTCTGCCAGATCACCAAGGCGCGGCGACCACCATTCCGGCTGCTCGCCAAAATATTCCTTCACGTTATCCACCGCATACTCAAGGTGATCATCGCGCACCTCATAGGAATATACATGGCCTTCTGGGCCGACGGCACGCAGCAAAGACATCGATAGCGCACCGGAACCGGCACCGGCCTCGAGCACGCGCGCGCCCATAAAGATATCGCCTTCTACCAAGATCTGCGCTGCATCCTTGGGATAGATCACCGCGGCACCCCGCGGCATGGACAGCACATGATCCACCATCAAGTGGCGGAAGAGGAGGAAGGAGGAGCCAAGGGTGGACTCAATAACCGAGCCCTCATCCATGCCCACGATGTCATCGTGGTTGATGATGCCCTTGTGGGAGTGGAACTGGCCTCCTTCTTCAAGAATGACCGTGTAGTGGCGCCGCTTGGCGTCGGTAAGCTGCACGCGGTCGCCATAGGCAAAGGGGCCGGAATAAGCCATGTCTCAAGACTCCTCGAGGTTGCGATTACTATCCCACCAAGTATGCCTCAAGTGCCTGCGCGAGCCATACTTGGTCCCGCTCGCCCACCATTTCACGCGCCGAGTGCATCGACAGCATGGGCACGCCCACATCCACGGTGTCGATGCCCAAACGGGTTGCGGTGATGGGACCGATGGTCGATCCGCACGGCACGTCGTTATTGCCTACAAAGCGCTGCACCGGCACGCTCGCCTTCTCACATGCTGCCTCCCATAGCGCCACCGTGGTTGCATCGGAAGCGTAGCGCTGATTGCCGTTGATCTTGGTTACTGGGCCCTTGCCGATGATCGGGTGGTGCGTGGGATCATGCTTGCCCACGTAGTTGGGATGTACCGAATGCGCCGCATCGGCCGAAACACAGCTCGATCGGGAAAACATCTGGAAGCGTTCCTCCTCGTTAGCCCCCAGCGCCCGGGCCGTTCGAGTAAGTACGTCCGCCAAAATGGGCCCGCCCGCACCGTAGCGGGAGCTGGAGCCCACCTCTTCATGATCAAAGGCCATCATGACCAGAATATCCTTGCCCTGATAGTCCTGAGCAGCGTTTTTCATTGCCGCGAGCGACGCATATACAGAAGACAGGTTGTCCATTCGCCCGGCCGCAATAAACTGATCCCCAGCCCCAAAGACTTCACCACGGGCTGCATCGGCAGTAATTAGGTTGAAGGAAGCAATATCCTGCTTGGCGACGCCCGCCTTTTCCCCCACTACCTGCAAGATCGACGCCTCTGGATGACCGACGCTCAAAACAGGCTGCATGTTGTGCTGGCGGTCCGGTTTGAACTCATCCTTGCGGTACAGGTGGATGGCCAAAGATGGCAGGCGCAGGACAGGGCCAGTATTTACCACATGCCGCGTGCCGTCCTTAGTCACAATCTGGCCAGCCACGGTTAGCTCCCGGTCGAACCAGGTATGCAGCAGCGCCCCGCCATAGACCTCTACTGCTACTTGCTGCCAGCCTGCCGCCGAAAAGTCCGGCGTGGGCTTGAGCACCAGGCCCGGCGAGTCCGTATGTGACCCCACGACGCGAAAACCAGAATTCTTATCCGCCCCCTCTGGCACGTACCAGGCTGCTACCGCGCCGCCGCGCACCATCATGTGACCACCTGGCGCGGCCGACCATTCCTCGCTCTCATCCTGGAGATCAAATCCCACCTCGCGCAATTGGCGGGATACCTCCTCCGCAGCGTGATAAGAGGAAGGAGAAGCGGCGATGAAATCAAGGAAATCTTCGGTATAACTCATACCTCCTAGCTTGCCACGAAACGCACGGCGATAGGCTAGATACACCATGGCTACTTCATCGATACCCCGCCCGCTTGCCCTGTCGCCCTCGCGCGCTTCCGACTACAAACAGTGCCCACTGCTCTACCGCTTCCGGGCCATTGACAAGCTGCCCGAACCCAAAACCATTGCACAGGTCAAAGGCACCCTAGTACACGCAGTGCTGGAAGAAATGCACAAGCTACCCCGCGCAGAGCGGACGTACCCTGCCGCGGTGAAGATGATTAAGCCCTCCTGGGCAGACATGACCGATAAGGATAAAGAGCTGCTTGAGCTGGTGCCGGAAGAGGACACTTATGACTTCTTCGTTTCCGCCAGAGAACTGCTCAAAGGCTATTTCCAGATGGAAAACCCACAGGGCTTTGATTGCCAAGAAACCGAGATGTACGTCAATACGGTCCTTCCCAATGGCGTTCCCGTTCGTGGCTTCATCGACCGCGTAGACCGCGCGCCGACAGGCGAGGTCCGAGTCGTGGACTATAAAACAGGCAAGAAGCCCCTCCCCCGCTTTTCCCAGGACGCGCAATTCCAAATGCGTTTTTATGCGTTAGTGTATTGGCGCCTTCTAGGCACAATCCCCCACCAGTTGCGCCTGATGTACCTCAAGGTCTTAGACTCGATGTTTCTTACCCCGAATCGAGAGGAGCTCGAGTACTTCGAGCGCGATCTCGGCGAGCTATGGGCCAAAATCGAGGCCGATGGGCGCGCCGGGGACTTCCGCCCGAAGTCCTCTAAACTCTGCGGCTGGTGCGCCCACCAAGCTCTCTGCCCCGAATTCGGCGGCACTCCGCCACAGTACCCGGGGTGGCCGGGTTCCGCGGCGGATGCGAAGGACTAGCGACCCACAGGCTTAAAAGAGGCCGGAGATGGTGCCTTGCTTATCGACGTCTATATTATTGGCCGCCGGCTTCTTAGGAAGCCCAGGCATAGTCATAACATTGCCGGTAAGTACGACGATAAAGCCCGAACCGGTACGCGGCAGCAATTCGCGGACGTGCAAAGTATGGCCTTCTGGCGCTCCCAACGCGGTGGCATCATCGCTAAAGGAATACTGTGTCTTAGAAATGACCACAGGCAACTTATCTGGGGTTGCCCGCAAATCGTGGACACGTAGTGGAGCTACCTAGTGGTTAGGCAGC
>OCJN01000251.1_pt1 | contig 12498 bp, 11 predicted proteins | sample 1480731 | NCBI WGS metagenome assembly OCJN01 (sample SAMN05301479, study PRJEB22388) | human skin metagenome | isolation source: Infant 1 DOL 23 skin | host: Homo sapiens | place: USA: Pittsburgh, Magee-Womens Hospital of UPMC | collected 2013/2014 | reverse complement strand
TCCATAAGCTGGGAAAAGCGCTGCGCATCCACGGTTGCAGACATGGCGATGACGCGAAAGTCCTCGCGCAATTCGGCTAGCTCCAGGCACATGCCTAGCACGAGATCCGTATCGAGCTGACGCTCGTGGACCTCATCGATGGCAACGGCAGCCACGCCCTCGAGTTCCGGATCCTTTAGCAGGCGGCGCAGCAGCACGCCCGGCGTGACGAACTCGACTTCGCTGCCCTTGCGGGACTCGCCCCGGATGGCGAAACCGACCTTCTCCGGCGTGCCGCTAAGCGCGCTTAAGCGCTGCGCGGCCGCGCGCACGGCCACACGTCGCGGGGCGGTGACGATGACCTTGCCGCGCCCTGCCGCGTGATTGGCCAGCGCCGGTGGCACGAGCGTGGTTTTACCCGTACCGGGCGGGGCCTGGATGACGACGTTTCCGGTGCTAGGTAGCGAATCGATGGTCTCGGCTACGGGAAGTCCCGCGCCGATTCTGGCGAGATCAAACATTTAGTTGGCGGCTCCAAAACCCTCGACAGGGCCGTTGAGATCCTGGCGCTCCCAGGCTTCCTCATTGTCTTCCAGCTTGCGCACCACGCGGCCGGGGGAACCCAGGACCAGCGAATTATCCGGGATATCGGTGGTAATAAGCGTGCCTGCGCCTATAACGCAGTTCTTTCCAATCGTGATGCCCGGCAGCACGGTGACATTAGCACCGAGCCACGTATTATCACCGATAGTGATGGGCTTGGCTATCTCCCAGCCGCCGGCGCGCATCTCATGATCGTTTACCGGATGCCCCACCGTAATCAGGGAGCAATTGGGACCCACCATGACGCCATTACCAAGCCTCACCGTGGCTTGGGCCAAAATGGTAGCGCCAAAATTAATGAAGACGCGCTCGCCGCATACTAGATTGCAGCCGTACTCCAGGTTGAGCGGCACGTGCAGGCCCGGCACCGCTGATTCTTCCGGCAGTATCTCGCGCAGGATGCCTTTGGCACGCTCTTGGTCCGTATTCTGTAGTTCATTGAGCTGCTTAAGCAAGCGGAAAGTGCGCTGGTGTTCTTCCTTCGCCTCCGGCATGCTCGGCAAGAACCACTCCCCACTGGTCATCCGCTCCCATGAGCCATAGCGTTCCAAGTCCTGCCGCTCCTGTGCATCCATGGGTGTCATTGTAGAGGGTGAGTGGTGCTTAATAAGTATCTGCGAAAATCCCTTAGATTCCGGTAAAACACAAACTCACATGCCGCTTTTGTTGGCTCGATAAAATTTGTAGACGATATTGCCAAAGCGGTTTCTAATTCTCAGAGTTAAGGTTGAGTGTAAGTAGAAGGCCAAGCACAATGAGTGAGCATATGGAAACAGATTCAAGAAAAATCGTCGATAATATTTTGAGCGATATGGCGGAACTCAATGACTGGATCTGTATTGCTGATGCAACTGGGGCGAATGGGAAAAACTCGTTTTATGCTACGTATGACGATGTCGTTACCATCCTTAGCGCAGTCAAAAACTCCTCAGCAGTGACGCTTGGAAAGCTCGGCGCAGGATTTCAAGACCTTCCGGATAGTTGGTCTCCTAGGGAAATAGCGAGCGAAGTGTTTTCCTCCGCGGATCCTAACGGTGAGATGATGAACTTCTGGATAAGGGAATTGGAAGACCCCCAGCGCTAGCTGCCGCAATCTTCACACCGCAAGTATGACGTTATCGATGAGGTGAATTCTGCACCTGGGGAGGAGGGCTATTTCACCTTTCGGTCTGGATGGATTACCGCAGTTTGAACTCGACCACGTCTACTTCGTCATCGTCACCTAAACCGGGATAGTGAGCATCTAGCGCTTTCTGAAGCTCGGTGAGAGAGCCAAAACCGTCATTTCGGGCTTGCTTTTCCGACAATTCACTTCGCCGGGTGGAGGTAACGGCTGTGACCTGTGCAGGAATGGTGACGATCTCTCCAGATTCTTTCTCGAAGACAATGTGGGCATCTCCTTTATGGAAAGGATCATCTACCCGGATGGTTTGTTGCTTTTCTCCGCTACGAATTGATTCCTCGTAGCCTTCCCACATGTAGATGCGCTGCTCTTGTTCCATATCTCGCCAGTTGAATGCGAATGGCAAGAGTTCTTCTACGGTAGGTGCTTCAAGTCCATTGCTTCCGCGCACGATGCACCGAATGGACGGATCAACATCAAAAAGCACCTGGCGGCATTTACCGCAGGGAGGAATAACTTGACCAGTAGGTCCGTATACGGCGACTACTGCTTGGATTGGGTCCTCTGGATAACTAGAAGCATGGTTGGCTAAAGCCGAGACTTCTCCGCAAGGACCACCGAGGAAGTGGTGCGCGTTCAAACCGAGTACGTGTTTTCCTGATTTGGTAAGGAGTGCTGCGGCTACAGTGTGATCTCCTCCGTCCTGAAAGCGCCGTGCGTGAGTAGTTGCTTTGGCTAGCAAATTTCGAAGTTCGTTAGTAATCACTCTTTAAGCGTAATAATTGCCAACGCGCTTTATCTATGTGAAGACAGAGATCGGGAACACCGGGTTTTCTTAGATGCATAAAAAAATTGCTGGGCTTAACAGACGTCCTCATGAATGCTATGACTACTGCTTTTGTGGGAGCGCGCGCGTGGGCAGAGAATGCAGGACGGCAGTCGGAATAAGCAATGTGCCGCAGCAATGACAGAAGCAGTCCTCTTTCTTTGCGCTTTAACAGGTGGGTGGATCCGCCGAAAACCGCGTTAGTGCGTAAGTTGAGCGTTTACCGCCCTTCTGAGTACTGGGTGTGCAGATTGTGATCGATTTGCTTGTGTACACACAAATCAAAATTCAGTAAACGATGCCTGTTGCTGCTTTTGAGTCTTTAAAGCGTTGGAATTCAGCCCCTCACTCCATGGCGGATATACTCTAAATCCTCTCTTTCCTGGGGTTGCTCCGGAGGTAATACCGAGACGTTGTAAATCTTGATTGCTAAATTGAAACACACCTCGGTGATCTCCTTGAATTACAAAGACTAGGAGACCGTCGCCGCAGGAAGAATCTTCAAAAGGCACGGATTCCCCTTCATGGTTGCGTTGCCAGAATGCTACGAAGGCTCCCGGCTTAGAAGGCGTGGTGCGTGCTGTGCGAACATGCCAGGTTTTAGCTCCCAACTCGGCTATTCCCGATTCATAATTCGCATTATCACTTGTTCCGTTGATGGTGCCCTCTAAATTAAAGGACGCCATGAATCGGTAAAAGGATTCAAATTTCATTTTCTACGTGATGTATACAGCTACTTTCGTTCAAATTTCAAGCTTAAGGAAAGCGGCGGAGGGCAACAAATTCCCCACGTTGTTTGAAGTGCCCAGGGTTGGGGCCGATTGGTCTTAAACGCATTCTGGGCCTTGTCGAAGGAAAGTTCTGGATCGATCTATTGGGACGTTGGGTTTAGGGTGAGGTCATGCTTTTTGATTCGCTGCCGCGGCCGAGCGTGCGTGTGGCTCCGGGAGTGGGGCATGTGCCGGGATGGGTGGGCGTCGATAAGCAGAGGGCCTTGGTAGAAGAGATGCGTGGCATTGCGCGCGAGTATGCGAATACGCCGATGGCAATGGTGCGTCCGCGGCTGAAATCCGGCGGGCAAATGAGTGTTTTTCAGCTGCATCTGGGCAGGTATTGGCATTATCCCAGCTATCGGTATGTGGACAATATGGACGGCACGCGGGTTCCGCCGGTGCCGGAGAGCCTGCGGCGGATTGCTCCGGGAGCGCTGCGCGCCGCAGCCGAGGTGGCACCTGAGCTAGAGCCGTGGGTGGAGAAATTCGTGCCGGAGATGGCGCTAGTTAATTACTATCCGCCAGGCTCAGCCATGGGCATGCACGTGGATGATTCGGAGGAGTCACCTGCCCCGGTGATTTCGCTATCCATTGGGGATGAGGCGCTTTTCCGCATGGGACATACCGAATCGCGCACGCGGCCGTGGGATGACATCACGCTGTGCTCTGGGGATTTGGTGGTCTTTGGTGGGCCAAAGCGCTTTGCCTACCACGGGGTAGTGCGCGTTAATGACGGCACGTTGCCGGAGGGGTGCGGGTTGAGTGAAGGACGTATCAACATCACTATCAGACAAGTATCTGCACGGGCGGTAAGCTAGGGATGTTACATAAAGCTTGAAGGAAAGAAGGTTCTTTTATGTCTCGTATCGGCATCATCATCGGCACTACCCGTGATAACTCGGCCGGCAAGGTCGTGGGTGAGTGGCTTTATGATCTTGCCCAGGGGCGCCAGGATGGGGTGGAGTACACCCTGCTGAACCTCAAGGAGTTTGATGTTCCGCTGCTGACCACTGACGTCATTCCTGCCACCGCCAATAAGCAGTATGCGGATGAAAAGGTGCAGGCTTGGTCTGATGCAGTGGATGCCTGCGATGGCTTCGTATTTGTTACCCCGGAGTACAACCGCTCCGTGCCGGGTCCGTTCAAGAATGCCTTCGACTGCTTGGCCGGGGAGTGGACCGGTAAGCCGGTTGCGTTCGCCGGTTACGGTCCAGCGGGCGCAATCCGCGGCGTGGAAGCATGGCGCACTGTCGTGGTTAACTTCTCTATGCCGCAGCTGCGCAATCAGCTCGACTTCGGTTTCTTTACTGACTGGACCGACGGCGAATTCCGCCCCGTGGATGCCAAGGTGGAACGCACTAATTCCTTGCTGGCCGAGCTGGAAGATGCCGTTTCCGCATAATCAGTTCGCACAGTGGCCACGTTCTGGTCCCGCAGTAGGCGAACGAGACCGATAGCGTGGCCGCACGTTGGCCTCATATAAAAATCCAGCCCCGCTGCTCACGAAGAGCGCGGGGGCTGAATGCTATGTGGCCGGCTTAGTTACTGCAGGCCGAACTGATCCCAAGCGGCAGGGGAGAGGTTCTGGTACACGTGCTTGTGCTCCTGGTACTCGGCCAAGCCGGTGGGGCCAAGCTCGCGGCCGTTGCCGGACTGCTTGAAGCCGCCCCACTCTGCCTGCGGCAGGTACGGGTGGAAGTCGTTGATCCAGATGGTGCCGTGGCGCAGGGCGCGGGCTACGCGCTCGGCGCGGCCGGCGTCGGAAGTGTAGACGGCGCCTGCCAGGCCGTACTCGGTGTCGTTGGCGATCTCGATGGCCTCCTCCTCGGTGGTGAAGGTCTCGATAGTCACGGTCGGGCCGAAGGCCTCGTCGTGGACACAGTCCATCTCGCGGGTAGCTCCGTCAATGATGGTCGGTAGGTAGTAGACACCAGCGCCCAAGTCGGTGTTGCCGGTGCCGTGCTGGCCATTGGTGTCCTCGCTGGTGGCGGCGCGGCCGCCGGTGAGGATCTTGGCGCCTTGCTCGCGAGCCTTGTCCACGTAGGCGGCAACCTTCTCGCGGTGCTCGGCGGAGATGAGCGGGCCGGTCTCGGCCTTGTCATCGGTCGGGCCGCCGATCTTGATCTTATTGGCGCGCTCTACCAGGGCATCGACGAACTTATCGTGCAGGGACTCTTCTACGACGATGCGGGAGCCTGCGGAGCAGACCTGGCCGGAGTGGAAGAAGGCGCCATTGAGGGCGTTGTCCACGGCGACGTCGAAATCGGCATCGGCGAAGATAACGTTCGGGTTCTTGCCACCGAGTTCGAGCGCGGTGCGCTTGACGGTCTCCGCCGCATTCTTGGCGATGATCTTGCCGGTGACCAAGCCACCGGTGAAGGAGACCATGTCCACGTCCGGGTGCTGGGAGAGCGGGTTGCCGCAATTAGCGCCCGCACCGGTGATGAGGTTGCCTACGCCGTCGGGCAGACCGCACTCCTTGAGGGCGGCCATGAGCAACATCGCGGTGTGCGGGGTGAGCTCCGCCTGCTTGAGGACGAAGGTATTGCCGGCGGCCAGGGCCGGGCCGACCTTCCAGGAGACCTGCAGCAGCGGGTAGTTCCACGGGGTAATCAGACCACAGACACCGACGGGTTCGGCGTCGATGCGGGAGCGCAGGTTGGGATCCTGTGGGTCGACCACGCGGCCAGCCTGGTGCTGGGCCAGGGTGCCGAAGAACTCAAAGGCGTTGGCGATGTCATCCATATCGCCCAAGGATTCCTCGTAGCGCTTGCCGGTATCAGCGGACTCGGCCTGCGCGAAAAGCTCCTTGTGCTCACGGATGAAATCGGCCACGCGGATGACGAGCTTGCCGCGCTCGGCGGCCGGGGTATTGGCCCATTCGCCGTTGTCGAAGGTTTCACGGGCAACCTTGATGGCGCGTTCGGTGTCTGCGTCGGAGGCCTCGGAGACTAAACCGACGGTGGAACCATCGGCCGGGCAGATGATGGTGCGGGTTTCGCCGCTCTGGGCGGCTTCCCACTTACCGTTGATGAACAGGGACTTCGGGGCGCCATCGGCATGCACGCCCTTCAGCAGCTCGGTCTGGGTGGGGTCGAACAAAGTGTTCTGGGTGCTCAAGTGAAAAGCAACCTTTCTCTCATAGAGGTAGTTGTAGTGGCCAGCTTAGCTATCTTCGCGCCAGGTGCGCTCGGGCTCGGCGCCATCGGAGACATCGGAGTCACCTGGCTGGGTCTGCTGCATGTAGAGGAAGGCCAAGTGGCGCTCATAAAGATCCAGCACGTTATTGATGATCTGATTCTCGGAATAGCCGTAGACGTCATAGCCCAGCGAACCGGTCATATCGTAGACCTCGAGGCGGTAGTACTCGTCGCCCTCGCCCGCGCTGAAATCGGGGCGCTCGGCCGCGACCGGGAAGAGCTGGTAGCGGAACATGCGCTCATTGTGCAGCTTTACTTCTAGGTCGAGCTGGGGCAATTCGACGTCGGGAAGCTCGCTGGTGAGCAAGATGGCGTCGTAGCCGCGGGTACGCATGTGGGTAGCAACCTGCTCCAAGGCGTAGGTGGCGGTATCGCGCAGGTAGGTATCCATCTCCTGCTTGGAGGGGAAGGTATTGGCGCGGTCGAGGCGGTTCTTCCACAGGTTGGAATCCGAAGGATCGCGCTCAGTACGGGAGGAAATCACACCATGCATAGCGGTGGTGCGGGCCTCGCGTTGCACGTTTTCTAGGCGCAGGGACTTCCACAGGGAGAACATGATGAGGTAGACCACGAAGGCGAAGGGCAGGCCCATCACGACGGTCGCGGACTGCACGGTAGCGATGCCATCGATCTGCAGCAGCGCCAGGGTCAGCGCACCCACGGTTACGGACCAGAAGATGCGCAGCCAGCGTGCGCCATCCTGGCGGTTATCGGTGATGCGAGAGGTGAAGTTGGACATCACCAGCGCGCCGGAGTCGGCCGAGGTGATATAGAGCAGTAGGCCAATAAAGGTGGTCAAGAAGATGACGATGCCAGAGCCTGGGAACTCGTGCAGCATGTCGTAGAAGCCTTGCTCTGGCACGTTAATAGCGTTCTCGGCGAATTCGGGGTAGTCACCGGAGCGGACCATGTCCAAGGCAGTGTTGCCAAAGAAGGACATCCACATCAGGATGAACAGGAACGGGAAGGTCAGGGTGCCAAAGATGAACTGGCGCAGGGTGCGGCCACGGGAGATGCGGGCTAGGAAGAGGCCGACGAAGGTCGCCCAGGCAATCCACCATGCCCAGAAGAAAAGGGTCCAGGACTGCATCCAAGTATCAACGTTGGCTTGGTCTTCGGCGAAGGCGAAGGTCTCCATGGTCCAGGACGGGAACTTCGAGACGTAGTCACCGATATTGGTCACGATGGCATCGAAGAGGTAGGCGGTCTTGCCAAAGACCACGACGTAGATCATCAACGCAATGGCCAAATAGACGTTCAGCTCGGACAGGAAGCGAATGCCCTTATCAACGCCGGATACGGCCGAGAGGGTCGCAATAGTGATGGCAATGATGATGAGCGCGGCCTGCAGACCGAAGCCCTGCTCAATGCCGAAGATGAGGTGGAAGCCATAGGACAGCTGCACCACGCCGATGCCCAGGGAGGCGGTCACACCGAAGACGGTGCCCAACATGGCGGCGATGTCCACCGCGGAACCGATAGGGCCGTGTACGCGCTTGCCGATGAGCGGGTAAAGCGCGGAGCGGATAGCCAGCGGCATGTTCAGGCGGTAGGCAAAGTAGCCAAAGGCCATGCCCATAAGTGCATAAAGCGCCCAGCCGGTGAGGCCATAGTGGAACATGGCATAGACCACGGCTTCCTTGGCGGCCTCCATGGTTTCGCCGTCACCGACCGGTGGCTGCATGTACATGGTGACCGGCTCGGCCACGGCGAAGAACATGAGGTCCACGCCGATGCCGGCGGCAAAGAGCATGGACGCCCAGGAGAAGGTATTGAATTTCGGCCGCGAGTGGTCCGGTCCTAGGCGGATATTGCCGGCATTGGAAAAGGCAATATAGAGCACGAAGACCACGGCGATGGTGGCGGTGAGAACGTAGAACCAGCCGAGGTTGTGTCCGATCCAGCCGGTCACACTGGCGAGGGTTTCTGCCGCGGAGTCGCGGCCGAGCCCGGCATAGAGCGCCATGGCAATAATGAGGACGCCGGAGATGATAAATACCGGCCAGTTTGTCTTGGGAGCAGGGACCTGATCCGCGCCTACGGCATCGCCGGTTTCAGCCTTGTAGCTGCCGACGAGGGCACGGACTTGGTAGCGCGGGCTGCGCTTCTTGGGCTCTCCAGAGGGGGTTGCGAGAGAGGTGTTTTTACCCCCTTGTTGGGGGTCTTTACTTGAAGTGTGAGACTCCTCAGGATCTTGAGGGTCAAAGTTAGCCATCTACTTCTCCTATTGTTGGTTGGTTTGGGCCGAATCTTTCGCACGAGTGCCCCAAAATGCTCACAAGATCGCAGGGAGAGATAGGTGAGTGAAATGAATCATATTCGGGCGAACTATGCGCAAAGACTTCGGATTTCATCTCCAGAGAAATCCATCCGGACAAGGTAAATATACATTAAGATGGGCAAACTTCTAGCGGGATGTGTACTCTGGAGGCAGTGCCCGCACATAAGGCGATGTGAATAATTACAGACTTTTGTATAAATTACAATATTTTCACTTCCGGTGGGGCAATCTTGACGTGTGAAATATTTCACAGAAAGAAGGGGATTTATGGGTTTTATGGACAAGCTGACCAAGAAGCGTTCCGCTAAAAAGGTCACCGATGAAGTAAGCGACGTAGTCGTCGTTGGCGGTGGCTCCGCAGGCTCCGTCATCGCCGCACGCCTGACCGAAGACAAGAACACCCGCGTGCTGGTCCTTGAGGCTGGCCGCCCAGATTCCCTATGGGATCTGTTCATCCACATGCCATCCGGCTTCTCTTTCCCAATCGGCGCAAAGAACTACGACTGGATGTATGAGTCCGATCCAGAGCCAGAGATGAACGGCCGCCGTGTCTACCATGCTCGCGGCAAGGTCCTTGGTGGCTCTTCCTCCATCAACGGCATGATCTACCAGCGCGGTAACCCGATGGACTACGAGAAGTGGGGCCAGAACCCGGGCATGGAGAACTGGGACTTCGCCCACTGCCTGCCGTACTTCAACCGCATGGAAACCGCCGCTGCGGCTGAGCCGAATGACCCGCGCCGTGGCCACGATGGTCCGCTGTACCTCTCCCGCGGTCCGGCTACCTCCGAGCTCTTCCAGGCCCTATTCAAGTCCGTGCAAGAAGCCGGCTACAACCTGACCAATGACGTCAATGGTTACCGCCAGGAGGGCTTCGCTCCGTTCGATCGCAATATTAAGAACGGTAAGCGTTGGTCCGCTGCTCGTGCCTACCTGTACCCCAATATGGATCGCGAGAACCTCGAGATCCGTACCCGCGCTTTCACCACCAAGATCCTCTTCGAGGGCCAGAAGGCCGTCGGCGTCGAGTACGAGTGGCAGGGCGGCGTTCACCGCGTCTATGCCGAGAAGATCGTGCTGTCCGCAGGTGCCATTAACACCCCGCAGCTACTGGAAATCTCCGGCATTGGTGACCGCGAGATTCTGGAGAAGCACGGCATCGACGTCGTCAAGCACCTGCCAGGTGTGGGCGAGAACCTGCAGGACCACCTCGAGGTCTACATCCAGTATGAGACCACCAAGTCCACCGCTTCTTCCCAGCCTTACCTGGATAAGTGGCGCTGGCCGTTTATGGGCCTGCAGTGGCTGCTGACTCACAAGGGCCCGGTTGCTACCTCCCACTTTGAGGGCGGCGGCTTCGTGCGCTCCAATGAGAATGAGGACTACCCGAACCTCATGTTCCACTTCCTGCCGATGGCCGTGCGTTATGACGGCCAGAAGGCGGACGTCAAGCACGGCTTCCAGTGGCACGTTGGCCCGATGTTCTCCGATACCAAGGGCCACGTTCACATCAAGAGCGCCGATATCCACGACAAGCCGTCCATCCTCTTCAACTACCTGAAGACCGACCAGGACCGCCGCGAGTGGGTTGAGGCCGTACGCGTTGCCCGCTCCCTGCTGGATACCAAGGCCATGGAAGAGGTCGGCGCCCGCGAGTTCAGCCCGGGCGTGGATGTACAGACCGACGAGGAAATCCTGGAATGGGTCCGCAACGATGGCGAGACCGCGCTGCACCCATCGTGCACCGCCAAGATGGGCGCGGAGTCCGATCCTATGGCCGTGGTTAACCCAGGCACCATGGGTGTATGGGGCGTCGAGGGCCTCTACATTGCGGATGCCTCCGTCTTCCCATCCGTGACCAACGGCAATATCTACTCCCCAACCATGATGGTGGGCGAGAAGGCCGCCGACCTCATCGCCGGCCGCACCCCGCTCGAGCCAAACCACGCCGAGTGGTACAAGGCTAAGCAGGATATGCCGCTCTACGCTGAGGGCGAAGCAGTCCGCGATCACAAGCACTCCATCCAGGGCGCTGACCACTAAGCACCCTTCCGCCGGATTGCTCTAGCGCCGCGTTTCCCTTCCTTGGGGCGCGGCGCTTTTGCTTGCCGACGTCCCCTTGTTCCCACCGTCTCCCTAACGTCTAGGTAAGGGCCATGGTTTAATACCCTGGCAAGCGATTGTTCCAGTGAATTGAAGCGCCAGAGAAAAGGAGCCTGTGGATGCTGATCCTTATCGCTATGGTCATTTCTGTCTTAGCCGTTATCAAAAAGCTCGATGACATAGATAGGCACCTAAAGGAGCTGCTGGCTTCGCAAGAAGACGACGAAACACCGTGTTAATTGCGTGGGCGGCCGAGCAGGCAGTGAACGAATTTCGAAATCTGCGACTGCGAAAGGCCTAAACCGAGCGTGAAACGTAATTTTTCCCGCGATGTAGGTTAAGGCTATGGCTTCGTGGAGCAAAGCGTTCTCCGGGCATCAGTACCAATGCTTTGTATGCAGAGCAGCCAGCACTGCCGACTTCGAGGACGCATCATGCCCAGATGCCGGCGAAAAGAGTTAGTTGTTTAGCTACTAGGAAGTTTTACTTCGCCACGGGTTCGACGTCCTGGGGCAGCGTTCGCGCGAGCGTCACAGTGCGCGCTGCTCCGGGCTTATCTGCAATCGCTTGGACACCAGTGAAATCTGAGATGCTAAGCTCCTCGGTCGGCACATTTGGCGCGAGCTCCTGCAAAGCTCGAAGAACCTCTAGGGAACCAGCGGGCAAACGATTGGTTCCCTCCGCTTTCTCCGCGACGAATCTTGCATAGTCGAGTAGCAAAGGCCACACCAAAGAGAGTTTTCCGTCTGCTACCAGTGACTCAAGGAATGTGGCTTGCGCACCGATCCTGATACCCGAAAGTGCCCACCTGCTGCTGCGTGCGCGCGGTATGCCGGGAATCAGGAGGCCCCTTCTCCAAGCTGCGTCAAGCGCATGCCAGCAGTTTTCCAGGTTGTCTGGATGCGCAAACACTGGCTCAGTCAATAGTTCCATAGTCCGTACTGGACCAAGTGGTTTCACCTTTGAAGCCAATAGCCATAATCCTTTCGGATGGCCATTGCGGAACCCACCACTTATTCTCACGAGGCTCAGGATCGAAATCGAACGTTCCTGGAGGCAAGTCATGAACTTCGTTTGGATCCTCCACATTTGTGAATACGTGCACCGGCCAGTTAGTCACGACCTGTTTATCTCTTCGTAGAGAACAGGGCTCTGCCCATTCGCAAAGCTTCTCTAGCCGTTCATCACCCAATTCCTCCGCCAAAGGAACGAAATGTTCGGCATCATCGGTGCTTGCATTGGCAGGGACAACTGGTGCTGCATTGTAAAGCAATTTGCCGAGCAGTTTGGGGGTGTCATTCCTAAGTCGACGGACTGCCGCTTTGAGGTCATATAAATCGAGCGCTATTCCAGCCTCATTGAACTCGTCGATTCTTGCTTCAAGAATCGAATAAGATACAGTGCCGTCGACGCGATCAGGCGTTGATAAGAGCCTCGAGACCTTACCTGCTCTCTGGAAAACTATTCCCTGTGCCGTTCTACGGAGTCCTATATCTTCGCCACGAGAAAACTGGTATGTGCCCTCGAGCCCGTAATCCCCGATAGGTTCACTCGCGGTTGCGTCCCCTAACGTGGTGTATCTGTAGCCCGCGGTAAGTCTTGTGCCGGTG
>OCJN01000250.1_pt1 | contig 12510 bp, 12 predicted proteins | sample 1480731 | NCBI WGS metagenome assembly OCJN01 (sample SAMN05301479, study PRJEB22388) | human skin metagenome | isolation source: Infant 1 DOL 23 skin | host: Homo sapiens | place: USA: Pittsburgh, Magee-Womens Hospital of UPMC | collected 2013/2014 | reverse complement strand
GATGACCATGACCGCGAAGAATAAACCCTATAAGGCAGGATTCGGCACTCTCGCTGCAGATATTTACCGTGTGCCCGGCTCGTACCCCCTGCGCGATGGCCTAGATGGCCAACAAGCAATCGAACGCACCATACGCGTCATCGAGCAAACAGTAGGAACCGAAGAACTCGCCGCAGTAGTCATCGAGCCCATTCAAGGCGAAGGTGGCTTTGTCGAACCCGCGGAAGGATTCCTTCCCGGGCTACAGAAGTGGTGCAAGGAGAACGGCGTCGTCTTTGTTGCCGATGAAATTCAAGCTGGAATGTGCCGCACCGGTTCCTGGTTTGCCTGCGATAAAGAAGGGGTTGTACCAGATCTGATTACAACCGCCAAGGGTGTTGGCGGCGGCATGCCGCTTTCGGCTGTAACTGGACGAGCAGAGATCATGGACTCACCCGGCCCAGGTTCTTTGGGCGGCACCTATGCCGGCAATCCGGTGGCTTGCGCGGCCTCCCTTGCTGCCATCGAAGAGATGGAAGAAAACAGCCTCGGTGCCCGCGCGCTTGAGATTGAGACCATCCTCCGCAAGGAGCTAGAACCACTGCTGGAGCTGCCAAATGTGGCAGAGGTTCGCGGACGTGGAGCAATGATTGCCATTGAATTCGCAGACGAAAAGGGCCGTCCGGATGCTGAGCTTACCGCCCAGGTAGCCGCCGCCTGCAAGGCCCAAGGGGTACTCGTCCTTACCTGCGGGCTCGACGGCAACGTCATCCGCTTGCTTCCGCCCCTAGTCATCAACGAGGAAACTCTGCGTGATGGATTGCAGGTCCTCGCCGCAGAAATCAGCAAGAACCAATCCCCCGCTCACCTCTAACCCCTAGATACCGGCTAAAGCAGCCACTGTCACTACCAAAGAAGGAGTACACCTCATGTCTAACCCACACATTTACGATTGCATCATCCTCGGCACCGGCTACGGCGGCATTGGTATGGGAGCCCAGCTGACCAAGGATGGCACCGAAAACTACCTCATCCTGGAAGCTGCCGATGAAGTAGGTGGAGTATGGCGCGATAATACCTACCCGGGTGCCGCCTGCGATACCCAAGCACTTATCTACTGCTACTCCTACTTCCTCAACCTCGGTGTCTCGCGCATGTTTGCCGGCCAAGACGAAATGTTGGACTACCTCAAGGCCATGGCAAAAGAGTTCAACCTCTACGAGCACATCAAGTTCAACCATCGCATCACCCGCTCCGAGTGGCTGGAGGATATGAAGGCGTGGGAGGTGGAAACCGCTACCGGTGAAACCTTCTACGGGCGTGTCTTTGTGGGAGCTTGGGGCCAGCTTTCCAAGCCGAAGATTCCTAATTTCCCAGGTCGAGAGCGCTTCAAGGGAGTACAGTTCCATTCCGCTGAATGGGATCATTCCACTGATTTGAGCAATAAGAAAGTAGCGACCATTGGCAACGCCGCCTCTGCCGTCCAGCTCGTGCCCGAGGTAGCTAAGGTGGCCGGTCACCTCGCCGTATTCCAGCGCTCAGCCAATTACATTCTGCCGCGCAACCAGATCATCTTTAGTGAGGAAGAACTGCAGGAATTCCAAGAGAACCCGGATTCCTACCGCGCTATCCGCAAAGAAATTCACGATACCCGCGAGGCAGGATTCGAACGCACCCGCACAGGCACAGACTCTGCTGCGGAGGGCGTCGAGCAGGCGATGGAACACCTGCGCTCCCAAGTCAATGATCCCGCACTGGTAGAAAAGCTAACGCCTACCTTCGCCTTTGGCTGCAAGCGCATCCTGCGTTCGGATGACTTCTACCCCACCTTCAACCGGGAGAATGTCTCCCTAATCACCGAGGGCATTGCGGAGATTACTGAAAACGGCATCCGCACTGCCGACGGCGTGGAGCACGAGTTTGATGTCATCATCTATGCCACCGGTTTCTACTCCCAAGAATTCCAGGGCGATCTCAAAGTCATTGGCCGTGGTGGTCTAGACCTGCGCGAGCGCTGGGGTAACTCGCCTGAGGCCTACCTGGGTATGTCTGTCGACGGCTTCCCCAACTTCTTTATGCTCTACGGTCCCAATACCAACCTGAACCATCACTCCGTAGTGGCGATGCTGGAAGAACAGGATAAATACATCAGCCAGGCGGTAGATTTCCTGCGCGATAATCCCGACAAGGTGTTGGACGTGGACCCGCAGGTACTGCGCGAGTTTAATGACCGCATCCAAGCTGAACTGCAAGATTCCGCCTTCTCCGCAGATTGTTCGTCTTGGTACAAGAACGAAGACGGCAAGGTCATCAATAACTGGTCCGGCAACGTGGCCGAGTACCAGGAACTCACCCGCGAGTTGCACGTAGATGACTATCGCGTGGCGTAATTCCCCATCTGCCTTCGTTCTTTTATGAGCCGAATCGTTTCCAGAAAGGAACGCTTTATGTACACACAATCCGATGAATACTCCGGCCGCCCTGTGGCCGAGGATGCGTGGAAAGCGCTCGCTCCTTTCCGTGATGCTGGAGCACAGTCTTTCCATCACTTCCCCATTCCGGAAGTCCGCGAAAGCTATATCAACTCCACCGGTGCCAATCCCCTGCACGAAACCACCCCGCCGGAGAGCACTGACTATCCCGTGCACGATTTCCAAGTACGCGTCTATGAACCGCGAGAAGCTGCAGCACGCGAGGATGCAACCCCAGCCATCCTCTTTATGCACGGCGGCGGGTGGCTGATGGGCAACCTGGAAACCCACGATTCAGTAGCGCGCAGATTAGCAGTGCTTACCGGTTTCCCTGTCATTGCGGTGGATTATCGCCTCGCACCCGAGCACCCGTACCCCGCCGCCATCGATGATTGCCGCGCCGCGTACCGCTGGGTATCAGATTCTTCAGCAGAACATGGTCTCAACGTCGATTCCATTGCGGTCGTGGGCGATTCTGCTGGTGGCCAATTGGCGGCCGTGATGGCCAATGAGTTTAGCGGCGTGGAAGGCGTTGCCCCGCTAAGCAGCCAAGTGTTGCTCTACCCTATTACGGATTGTTCCCAACAGCGCACCGAAAACGGTGCCTCCTACCAGCGCCTAGAAGCCGGCTTTCCTTTAGTGGCCGATACCATGCGGTGGTTTATCAATACTTTCATCACCGAGGAATCCCAGCGCACTGCGAAAGATCTATCACCGCTGCTGCACGAGCTTCCAGAAAACCTGCCCCCAGCACTGGTCATCACGGTAGATAACGATCCATTGGCGGATGAAGGCGGGGAATACGCGCTCAAGCTCGCCCGAGCGGGCGTGGATGTTACTTATAAGCACCTGGTGGGCTATCACCACGGGCTTTTTACCTCCGCAGGCATTATCCAGCGCGGCGAGCAAGAGCTTGCCGACGTCGCTTCTTTCCTCCGCCGCACCGCCCGCGGCTCATCCCCAAGCTAAGCCGCTTCTTCTTCGCCCCTATCACTTTCCTAGTAAGGAATCACTGACATGTTTAAACGTTCATTTGGCATCGCGATGGCCTTCATCGGCGTGCTTGCCGGTGCCTCCTTTGCCTCTGGCCGCGAGGCGCTGCAGTACTTCGTGGCCTTTGGCAATTGGGGCATAGTCGGTGCGGTTTGTACCGCGATTGCCATGATGGTCTCTGGCATCACCATCTTGCAGATGGGTTCTTATCACCGCGCTAAAGAACACACTTCAGTCTTTGAAGCAGTCTCCACGCCTATTGTGTCCAAACTGCTAGATTTCGGCACGCTTACCTGCCTGTTCTGCATTGGCTTTGCCATGTTTGCTGGTGCGGGTACCAACCTAAACCAGCAGTGGGGCTGGCCAGTATGGATCGGTGCGATCATCATGTTGATTTTGACCTTGCTCACCGGTCTTTTGGACGTTGATAAAGTCACCATAGCCATCGGCGCTATTACCCCACTGATTATCGCTTTATTGACCATCGGTACTTTGTACACGGTCTTTACCGCCTCCCCAGACTGGAGCCACCTCAACGAGCAGGCACAACAGATTCCCACCACTTTGCCCAATTGGTGGATCTCGGCGCTAAATAACATGGGCCTGAACGTCATTGTGGCGGTATCCATGACCATCGTCATCGGCGGCAATTTCCTTGATTCCAAAGAAGTAGGCTACGGCGGCATCATGGGCGGGCTATGCTTCCTCTTCCTCTTAGCCGTACTCGTTGGTGGCTTGTATATCTCCATCGGTCCAGTCACCGAGGCCGAAATGCCCACCCTAGAGATGATCACGCAAATTCACCCGTGGCTGGGTATCCCGATGGCCGTAGCCATCTACGGCATGATTTACAACACCTCGATCGGCATGTTCTATGCCTTTGCAAAGCGCTTGACCCGCAGCAAACCTCAGAACTTCTACAAGGTCTATTGCATTTCGGTGCTTATCGGCTTCGTCCTGTCCTTCATCGGCTTTGGCAACCTCATCGGTTGGGTCTATCCCATCTTGGGCTATATGGGCATCGCCATGATGTGCATCATCGGCTACGCCTGGGTCAAAAACCGCAAGGAACTAGAAAGCGAAAGCGAGCTGCGCCGCCGCGCAAGAGAGCTTCTACAAAAGCGCTTCGAAGGCGAAGAACCCCTATCCGAGGCAGAAATGCGCGAATTGGTTTCCATCGCCCGAAACTCATCGATCCCAGAGTCCGAGTTCATCGCGGAAATCATGACCGAGGTAGATGCCGAGGATCCGCACTTACAAATCCATGACGGTAAATTGCACTCGCTCATTACCGGCAAACCCCGCCCGAAAAAGCGGCGAATAACCGTCGGTGACCACACACCACCTCGTCCCCCGCACGAGTCGCACCAAGAAACTACAACCCCAAAGCTAGAAAAGGAGCTGTAATCCATCATGACTGAATCCCTGCAGATTAAAGGCGCCGTTCTCGAACGCTCTGATGCCCCACGCCCCTATGCGGCTTCGCGGCCGCTGACAATCAGCGATCTCGAGCTGACCGCCCCTGGCGAGGGCGAAATCCTCGTGAAAATCACCGCCGCCGGCTTGTGCCATTCCGATCTATCGGTGGTCAACAACAACCGTCCGCGCCCACTGCCTATGCTGCTAGGCCACGAATCCGCTGGCGTGGTTGAGGCAGTTGGGCCCAATGTCACCACCGTCAGTGAAGGCGACCACGTGGTCATGACTTTCCTGCCACGCTGCGGCGAGTGTGCGGGGTGCAAAACCAATGGCAAGATGCCTTGTGAGGTAGGCTCCAAATCCAATGGCGAGGGCACGCTCATCCGCGGTACCCGCCACCTCACCCGCAATGGCGAGGTAGTCCAACACCACCTGGGCGTTTCCGGGTTTGCCACCCACGCGGTGGTATCCGAACTTTCCGTAGTACCCATTGGCAAGGATGTCCCGGCCGATATTGCTGCCATCTTTGGTTGCGCCATCCTCACCGGCGGCGGGGCGGTACTCAACGAGGTTCAGCCCGGTCCGGAGGACACCATTGCCGTCGTAGGCCTTGGCGGCGTAGGCATGTCCGCTGTGATTACCGCTGCAGCACTGGGCGTCAAGGAAATCGTGGGCATCGATATGCAGCCGGATAAGCTAGAAAAAGCCCTCGAACTAGGTGCTACCTCTGCCATGTCCGCGGAGGAAGCAGAAGCCTCCGAGAAACGATTTAGTGCCGTGATTGAAGCAGGCGACCACCCCAAGGCCTTGGAGACGGCCTATAAGATCACCGCTCCTGGTGGCCTCACCGTTACTGTTGGCCTGCCGGCCCCACATTCCGTTAGCGAAATTGACCCTCTCGTCATGACCAGTGAGGCACGCCGCCTGCACGGTTGCTACCTCGGTTCTTCGGTGCCAGCTACCGATATTCCCAAATACGAACAGCTCTGGCGCGAAGGAAAGCTCAACGCCGAGGGCCTCATTTCTTCCCATATCAAGCTCGAAGATATCAACACGGCAATGGATAACCTCAGCGATGGGCTAGCACTACGGCAAATCATTGAATTTGACTAGACCCTTGGTTCCTCACTCCTCCCGCGCCCCGCGCCAGTTCATTCCCGGCGCGGGGCGCATCTCTACCTAGCCATGTAGCTGCCCATGCTTGTGGACTCTACTCGCCCGCTACAGAAAGAAGCGTCCCATGTCTGAAGAAAAGAAGACTTCTCAAGGCTACGCCTCACCCACATCTCAATCCACCAATGGAATCGGCACTCCTTCTCCGCACTGGAAAGCGGGACCATTTGAGGTCCGCCTACCATTTATTCATTACCGCTTGGAATTGCCGGACTTTGGCCAAGGCCTTTTCATGTGCGTAGTCGATCTCGGTGCCATCCCACTGATGACAGAGGCGCTAGGCATACCCTATCAAGTGGCTCTGGCAGTGGTAATACTTAATGGTCTGCTCTACCTGACTCACCATCTACTTGGCGATCCTGTCGTACCCGGTTGGATCACACCTGCTATTCCGCTGCTGACACTCTATGTGCAATCTTTCCCAGAAGGCACAGAGCGCATTTGGGCACTAATCAGTTTCCAGCTCTTGCTCGGAGTATTTTCTTTAACGCTAGGAATTACCGGCTGGGCCGCAAAGGTAGTGCGCTTAATCCCCTCGGGTATGCGCTCGGGCATCGTACTTGGTGCAGGCATTGCGGCCATCATTTCCGTATTCGAGGAAGGCGGGCGCTTCCATACCTTCCCCGTATCCATTACCGTCGCGGTGGCAGTGGCCTTCTTTTTGATGTATTCGCGCGCTTTTGCCCAGCTGCGCCATAAAGCTGCTGGCTGGCGGTTTATAGCATCACTTGGCATCCTGCCTGCCATTTTCGTTGCCATTTTTATTGCGCCGCTGGCTGGTGAGGCACCGTGGCCAGACGTCGAGTGGGGCTTTTCCCAACCAGACTTTGCCTCACTGTGGAGCCACTACACCGTCTTTGGCGTCGGCCTTCCCCCGGCGCATATGTTCCTTAGCGCTATTCCCACCGTACTTGCCGCCTATATCGTGGTCTTTGGCGATGTCCTGCAGGCCAATGCCGTGCTCAAAGAGGCCGATCATGTCCGCACCGATGAAGCCGTGGTCTATAACCCTTCGCGCGCTCACCTGCTCTTTGGCGGCCGGAATATGCTCATGTCCATCTTTGGCCCGGACGTTGCCATGTGTGGGCCGCTCTGGGCAGCAATGCACGTTGTCATTGTGGAGCGCTATAAGCAAGGCCAACGCGCCATGCGCTCTATTTTTGGCGGGGCAGGTTCCTTCCGCTGGGGTTCTATTACCGGTCTTTTCCTACTGCCCATTACCTCCTTTGTGGAGCCCATCCTCCCCGTAGGTCTTGCGTTGACCCTGATTATCCAGGGGTTTGTCTCGGTGCGCGTGGGCATTATGGAATCCAAGAATCAAAAGGATTTGGGCATAGCCGGGGTGACCGCAGGCGTGCTTGCCACGCAGGGCGCCGCGTGGGGTTTTGCAGCCGGCATCGTCATGGTGCTGGTGGTCTATGGCAAGGCAATGTTTAAAGATGAACGCGATGGCACCCTCCGCACCTTTGATGAGATCGATCCCAAGGAAGGCTTTTCTGACGCCCAGGCTGACTTCACCGAGCTAGCAGAGCTTAACGACGTCACCGGCAACGCCACTCCCCCTCAGCCGCGCAGCACGCAAAGGGAGGATTAATCACTGCAGGACCGCTAAACGGGCGACCGCCTTCCGATGCACGCGATAATCAGCAATCTCAATGCTCACCGCGCGGAACTTCCAGTTTTGAGGTTACCCTCGTTTAGTAGACACCCCATTTGTACGGATCTTGTGCCCGTAGCAGAGGATGTTCATTGTGAGCCAACAGCGCAAGAAATACACGCCGGAATACCGGCGTGAAGCCGCGAACCTGGTAATCGAGTCAGAGCGACCGATTGCCCATGTGGCTAAGGAAATCGGTGTTTCCGCCGGGCTTTTAGGCCGGTGGGTCAAACTCGAGCGTGAACGCCGAGGAGCCTCGGATGGGATGAGTGAGGCTGATCTTCGTACTGAGAATGCTCGCCTGCGCCGTGAGTTAGCAGAAGCCAAGATGGATAACGAGTTTTTGTCAAAAGCGACAGCCTTCTTCGCCGCGAAGCAACGCGAGCAGAAAAGTTCGAATTAATGCAGCGAGAGAAAGCGAACTAGAGCATCAAACGTATGGCACAGCCATTAAAAGTGTCTCGATATTGGTCTAACCACCAGCAGAAAAGAAATAGCTGCCTAACCACTAGGTAGCTCCACTACGTGTACACGAATTGCGGTCAACCCCAAGCACGATTCAAACTTTCCAGGTTCTGGCCTAGGCTCGTCCGATCGTTTTCTTTTCCCTCTAAAGAAAAAGGACACCCTGCACAGGCGGGCGTCCTCTCAACTTTAGGCTCCTCTATTCGCAGGCGACGCCGTCACCGTCTCGATCTAAATTCGAGCTATAGCCTGGTTGACCGGCGTACAACGGCGCCGCACCTGCAGCGCGAGCGGCTGCACAATTGGGGTAATAGCTGGCTGCTCCACCATCACCACCAGCCGATTCACCACCACCATTATTGATTGACTGCTGTTGAATCACTGGCGCGGGAGCAACGAATCCATGCACACCACCATCAGCATCCGAATCGGCCTCCCCGTTCACATCTACTACTTCTTCTGCTGCTTCGGCAGGACTTACCTGCGGATCCAGCGTTGGCTCCTCAAACTCAACTGGCGCAGTAGATTCCGGTGCTTGATTTAGCGTCGAGCTTTGGACGGTTTCGGAAGCAGTAGTGGTTACCGTTGCGGTTTCTCGCACTGTAGTAGTTTCAGTGCTCTTCGTTTCGTCGGCGTCGGAGCATTGACTGAGAAGAGAAGAGACGACAAAAAGAGCAGCGATGCTGCCTACAATTTTCTTACCGGAGGCCATAATTCTCCCCAAGAGATGAGAGTGTATTTAATTGACACTTCAACTATAGCTCGGAGCGACTCTCCCACCTATTTACATATACGTGATTTAGAGCTCATATCTTCGGTAACCTATTCATTTTCCCACTCTGATGAGTTTCTGTCTGAATAGCTTTTCACCTCGTGGTCGGGACTTCCCCAAACCCCTACCCACCTCACCCCGGTACTTTTCTAGCAGGACCTCCAAGTCAGCGAACAGAGCCGGACCGTACTTGGAGTGGCGGAGACCAAACTCGACGCTGACCGCAATGAAGCCAGCTGGGTTACCGAGGTCATGACGGATCCCCTCATGAACCACGACGTGGACGGGGTACCCCTCGGAGAAGAGGAGAGCGATGGCGTCAATAAGCTGCAGCTCCCCACCCTTGCCGAGAGTAATACAGCGGAGAGCACCAAAAATCGCGCGGTCCAGAAGGCAGCGACCGGTAGCCACCAAATTCGACGGCGCATCCCCAACCGCAGGCTTTCCAACATGCCCACAACCTTCCTCACCCGATCATCGTCGGTAACCTCCACATCAAAGACGCCATAATTCGACACCTGCGACGGCTCCACCTCCACCGCCAACAGCACCGAACCCCCATACTCTTGGCGCACCTGAATCATCTCACCCATGGCGGCGGTGGGCTCAATGACCCAATCGGGAAACACGACCGTGGAATAGTGCCCGCCGGCATCTAAGATTTCGTCCGCATCCCCTTCTATTCCTTAGCCCCGTACCCATGTCACGCAAAGCCTTGTTTTACATCACGGTGCGCCATTAAAGCCCCATCCAAAGAAGAATTGGGCTTTCCAACATCTGAATACCCAAACCCGTTGTCTACCACGACTACTGCTCTAGCGGCCCTAATCTACGGATCCATCTCCGTACTGATGTACATCACCAAAGCAGAGTTTGGACCCAAACGCCTCATACCATCTTCGATTGCTTTGCTACGGGACTGTAGTAACTCCAGCGTGATGACCAAGATTTTCAACGGGCTCCGACACAGGAAAATAGCCAGGCCTATTCTTCCCTTTCCCTCTTTCTGGCCTGTCTGCGCTCGCGCCTCCGAGCACGTTTTGCTTTGCGGATGTCTACGACCCAACGCGGAACAAAAGGCCACGGAAGCGGAACCCCGAACCCACCTGTAAATCCAACGGCTCCAATGACAAGAGCTGCCATGAGCGCAACCTTCAGCACCGTGCCAACAAATTCGGGAAGGTTAGCACCATCGACCAACCCTGCTACACCGCCAACACCCAAAACTAGCGTGGAGTAAGGATAATAGAAGAGCACGCCATCACTTACTGCACCTTCCCAGGCGAGTTCGTCGTACCACCTTTCTGATCTGGGCTTCCTCCGCACATACCGGATGTAATAGGTCCAGTAGAACACCATGACAAGCACTAACCCGGCGTATACGAGCAGCCCAATAATATCGCCGTCCATAAAATAGGCCTCCCGTGGTTGCTGGTTGCGGTGTGTAATCAAACGCTACCAGCGTCTGCTGGGGTAAGGCAGGAGACGAAACCAACTTATAGACACGTACAAGCACCCCAACCAAGGACAATGAATAAGACCGGCCAATTGTGATGCTTGAAGCCTTGCGACCTTTAGGCTCCTTCTCTTTAACGTGACCGGCTTCGGCAACAAACGCGCCACGCAGACACCCCCGCCTTCACCCTGCTCACCAGCGAGTCCTTTACCACCGCCTTGCTTGCCGACGCCCCATCTAACCACCCCGCCCCCACGTGGAGCAGACCAACGCCGATGAATCAGAACTGCACAACTTCAGCGAAGCATCCATGCCACTGACCCCGGACCCCACCCACCGCAGCCTACACGAGGGCTACGGCACCGCCGCACGCGAGGCACCAGCGCTGCGGGAGCCCATTAGGGCTGGAGCATGATGAGCGGACGCTTGGCGACGTCCTCCTCTCACCGCACTACCCCAATCCTGAAATCTAGGTTGCCCATCTTTCCGCGCCTTCGCTCGGTTCCCTAAAGAAGTCCCATTCGCAATGCTTCACGGTTGGGGTTGCCCGCAAATCGTGGACACGTAGTGGAGCTACCTAGTGGTTAAGCAGCTATTTCTTTTCTGCTAGTGGTTGAACCGGTGTGGTTCTCAAAGTCGGCGGGGCTGACCATACCGAGTGCGGAGTGTCGGCGTCGACGGTTGTAGACGACTTCAATCCAGTAGGCAACGGCCTTGCGTGCGGCATCACGGGTTGGCCAGCACTTGCGGTCTTAGAATTCAGTTTTAAGCGTCGCCCAGAACGACTCAGCCATCGCGTTATCGAAGCACACGCCAGTACGTCCTACGGACTGAGCAATGCCCAGGTTGCGGCAAGCCTTCCAGAGCTTATCGCTGGTGAATTGGGTTCCGCGGTCAGCGTGGAACACCAGCCCATTAGGAACATCACCGCGGAAGTGTATGTGCCATCCGCAGGGCCCGTTGGGCCAGGTATGTATCTTGAACGCTATCCATAGCCCATTCCAGTACTCTGCGGGAATGACCATCGCGGACCGCGCACAAGTACAACCAGCTTTCACCGGTGCGCAGGTAGGTAATATCTGACATCCATACTCGGTTGAGCTCACCAGTATCAAGCATGGGTTGTGTCCATTAGTGTGGTGTATCTGTAGCCCGCGGTAAGCCTTGTGCCGGTGCACAGCAAGGCGACCATCGCGGGTACCTTTCGAATCAATTCCTACCTATCCTCGAAAGGAAGTACCCTGCGATGGCCACTGCTGCCCATCATATCGACCCGACCGCGAATCTTGAAGAACTCCTCACTCAAGCCTCACCGGATTTGATGCGACAGATGCTCGGTGACTTCATCAATCAGATCCTGTCTGCTCAGGCTGACAGCGTCTGCGGTGCCGACTAAGCCACCGTGTCTGATAGCCGCACCAACACCCGAAACGGCTACCGCCACCGCGCGTTAGACACCCGGGTGGACACCATCGACGTAGCTATTCCCAAACTGCGCCAAGGCTCTTTCTTTCCTGACTGGCTCCTAGAACGCCGCAGCCGTACGGAACGAGCCTTAACCACAGTCATTGCAACCTGTTACCTCAAAGGAGTATCCACCAGACGCATGAACGACCTGGTAGCCACCCTGGGTATTAACAATCTTTCCAAGTCACAGGTATCTGACATGGCCAAAGAACTCGACGCCATGGTCGAAGACTTCCGCACCCGGCCGCTGGATTCAGGTCCGTATTATTACCTGTCGTGTGACGCACTGACGATGAAAGTCCGCGAAGGTGGACGTGTAGTCAAAACCAGTGTGCTTGTGGCTACAGGTGTCAACAACGACGGCTACCGAGAACTGCTGGGAATGCAGGTAGCAACCTCGGAATCCGTAGAGTCATGGACCGGGTTCTTCCAAGACTTAAAAGCCCGTGGACTCGGCGAGGTGTACCTTGTCACCAGCGACGCTCATCTAGGAATCCAGGCCGCCGTTGGACAAGTGTTACCTACTGCAAGTTGGCAACACTGCCGCACGCACTTTGCCAAGAACCTGTCGGCGAAAGTATCCAAACGCCAGTGGACAATCCTGGACCTGACCCCTGTTTGGTGGACACCTGATATCCAGCCTAGTCGGGCTGGAAGA
>OCJN01000249.1_pt1 | contig 12591 bp, 8 predicted proteins | sample 1480731 | NCBI WGS metagenome assembly OCJN01 (sample SAMN05301479, study PRJEB22388) | human skin metagenome | isolation source: Infant 1 DOL 23 skin | host: Homo sapiens | place: USA: Pittsburgh, Magee-Womens Hospital of UPMC | collected 2013/2014 | reverse complement strand
GGTACATCCCTCCGGTCGAAGATACAACAAAATGACCGGAGGTCTCCCCCGCCCGATTCTCCTCAGGGAACCGGGCCGGCACGACCGGGAGCGTGTCGCTTCCGTGCTGACGATCGGTGCCGCAGGATGGGGTACTCCCCTCCAAGACTTGCCTAAGTTTACACGATCTTAGAAAGCGCCTGCCGAAGGGTTATACGTTGCCTGTACGGTACGGGTATCACCGGCCTCGCTCGGCGAAGCAGGCTCAGCGTTTGCGGTGGACTCGGCGTCGGAAGAAGCTGCGGCATCATCGTGTTCCTGCTGCTGCATCTCCTCCTGGATTTCCTTGGGGGCGTCGGCAGGGTCGGCTCCCTTGATCATCCAGATGATGGTATCAAGCTCTTCCGGCTTCACGAGGACCTCGCGAGCCTTAGATCCTTCGGATGGACCAACAACGCCGCGGGATTCCATGAGATCCATCAGGCGGCCGGCCTTGGCAAAGCCAATGCGCAGCTTGCGCTGCAACATGGAAGTAGAGCCCAACTGTGCGGTGACCACCAACTCGACGGCTTCGAGGAGGTCATCCATATCCTTGCCAATTTCCTCATCGATTTCCTTCTTGGCCTCGGACTGCTTTTCCTCAGTCACGCCCTCGGTATAGTTCGGTGCGGCCTGGGACTTGGCGGCATCGACGACGGCCATAACCTCATCATCTGAGACGAATGCACCCTGCATACGCACCGGACGCTTGCCCTGCGGGATAAAGAGGCCATCGCCCATGCCAATAAGCTTTTCAGCGCCACCTTGGTCCAAGATGACGCGCGAGTCCGTCAGCGAGGACGTTGCGAAGGCCAAACGCGATGGAACGTTGGTCTTAATCAGACCGGTGACCACATCCACGGACGGGCGCTGGGTTGCCAGTACTAGGTGAATACCAGCGGCACGCGCCTTCTGGGTGATGCGGACAATGGAGTCTTCAATCTCCTTTGGCGCAGTCATCATCAGATCCGCCAACTCGTCGACGACACATACGATGTACGGGTACGGGCGTACATCGCGCTCGGAACCTGCCGGTGCCTGGTATTCGCCGGAGACCACCTTGCGGTTATAGTCCTCAATCTTGCGCACGCGAGCAGCCTTCATATCCATGTAGCGCTGCTCCATCTCCTCCACCAGCCACTGCAGGGCTGCTGCGGCCTTCTTCGGCTGGGTGATGATGGGCGTGATCAAGTGCGGAATGCCCTCGTACGGGGTAAGTTCCACCATCTTCGGGTCCACCAGGATGAGGCGAACTTGCTCAGGGGTGGCTCGGGTTAGCAGCGAGACCAACATGGAGTTGACGAAAGCGGACTTACCGGAACCGGTAGCACCGGCGACCAGCAAGTGCGGCATCTTTTGTACCGAGAAGGAGGTGTATTCGCCTTCGATATCCTTGCCCAATCCAATAAGCATCGGGTCAGGAGAGCTGGTCATGCTGGGCGCATCAAGCACCTCACGCAGGTGTACCATCTCGCGGTCTGGGTTGGGAACCTCAATGCCAACGGCTGACTTGCCGGGGATAGGCGTCAGCAAGCGCAGGTTGTCCGTGGCTACGGCGTAGGCGAGATTGGACTGCAAATTCGTAATCTTGGATACCTTGACGCCTGGCCCCAGCTCGATTTCATAACGGGTCACTGTTGGACCACGGCTGAAACCGGTGACTTGCGCATCCACCTTGAACTCTTCAAAGACATCAGTAATGGCCTCGATAATGCGGTCATTAATCTCGGTGCGCTCCTTGGCTGGGGTGCCCGGAGTCAACAAATCCGTAGAAGGAACCGCGTAATTCTCGTTGCCAAACTGTGCGGCGGGCGCGGGCGCACCGGCACTACCCGTTCCCGCTCCTGATTCGGCCGCCGGTTCAGAGCTATCCACCTGCGCGCCGGTCGTTGCATCGCGTCCAGAACGTTCACGGAAGAGCTGGCGAGCCTTCTCGTGCGCGGACGATACTGCATCCGCGCCTCCTTGTGCAGCGGACCCAGCGGCACCTGCGGCAGCACCTGCTACCGCGGCTCCAGCGGCTCCGGCAGCACCGGCACCTGCAGCCTTAGCTGCGCCACGTGCCGCCCCTGCAGCTCCCGCAGCGCCAGCGGCTGCCCCCGCAGCCGATCCCACAGCGGAACCGGCGGCGGTACCCGCTGCTGAAGCAGAGCGAGCAGAGTCAAATGCGGAGCGCTGGCGAGCAGTGCCCAGAACGCGGGTCGGCTCCGAATCTTCGGAGTCTGGCTGTGCCGGCGAAGACGCAGCAGGATCTTCTACGACTGGAATCTCATCGGTATCCTCAATATCGCGCGAAACTGGCTTCTCCGCCGGAGTGGACACGGACTGAAAGCCGCCACGCGTTGGCGCGCTAAAGGTACGGGTTGCTTCGTCCTCCTCCGCCGCAGCGGGGGACTCTATGGGATAAGAGGAACCACGCGGAGCGGAGCCTTCAGTGCGGCCTCGGAAAGCGCGCAGGCTTCCACCGCGTTCAGAGGTTCGGCGCTTGGCAGCAGGTCGAGCTGGGTGGGTGCTGCGCTCACGCCCTTCCGCAATATCATCGATATCGTCGGTGACGTGTCCATAGAGGTCATCGCCTTCGTCTTCGTAATAATCTTCATCCGCACCGCCAAAGCGAGAGAAAGCTGCAGCGATGGCATCGGCTACCAACTCATAAGCCTCGCGGATGGTGATCCCGGTGACCAAAAGGGCGCCGTAGATAATGACGAGGAAAAGCAACGGCACTGCAACGAAGGAGGTAAAGGCAGTCTCCAACAGGCCACCAATGGCATAGCCGATTACTCCGCCCGCGCCACCGGCACTTTCCGGGGTAAAACCAAGTTCAGGGGTGCCAGCAAAGATATGGATCAAGCTGAGCATGGCCAATACAATGACGCTAATTCCGCCCACAATGCGCGGCTTAAAATGCCCCGCCGGGCCGGAGATATCCATCATCAAGGCAATGGCCAAAGCCACTAAGGCCACTGGCAGCACCCATGCGCCCGCACCAATGACATAGCGCACGATATTGCCCACCCAGGCACCTACTTGGCCAGCGACGCCGAACCAGACCGTAGCCGCGAGCACGATGGAAATACCTATGAGTACGAGCGCCACCGCATCGGGATTTTTCACCTGAATGCCGCGCGACTCCGACTCACCCAATTCCATGGTCGAAGGGTGTTCTTCCGCTGCTACATCATTGGCACGAGTAACCTTGCTTTTCTTTTTATTCTCCCCGCGTGCAGAAATTTCTTCCGGCTCCCTTGTCGTCTCGTACTCCTCAGTGTCATATACATCTTCGCTCGGCTTCAGCCCGGCCATTCCATGGCTTACACCTCGCGCCATGTTTCCCATGCCGCGCGCCGTGGCACCAAACACTGCGCCCAAGCCCTTGCCGACGGCCCGGAACGCACTACCGGTGCGCTCCTGTGAGGTCGCTGCAGCACGCCGATGCGAGGACGTCATAGCCAAGGTTTCCGGCATGCCAGCACCGGACCGGCTGCGGCCAGATGGCCGTGAACGATTCGTCTTTCGGCGCGTCCCGCGCGAAGAGGCATTTTTGACAGACATGCCTCTACCTTAACCGGGCCACCCCATAAATCACATTAGCCACACGCGTTTCCCCCGAGGCCTAGGGTCATAATCTAAAGTCACACCCCCAACGACGTATGACGATTGCGATAATAGCGCTAATTCAAGGTTAGAGCCTTGACCGCACGGCGGCTTTGGCATCTCCCTCGAGCGTGACTTCGGCAGCGTCACGTCCAAAGGACCACAGAATCAGTTCGCCTACCTCCCCCGATACTCGGACTACGGCATCTCCCTTATCCGCCACGCCGTGCTTATCCGCGGCGACAATGCGCGGTAATCCTTCGGGCTGCATAATGACCGGGCGAGTCGAGTTTCGCAGGGCCACCTTAGCTAAGAGCTTCAGGTAGCTATGCATCTGCTGTTTGATTCGTGCCGAGAAATCTCGCGGACCCATGCCATTAGCCCGGCGAATGTCCTCGTGGTGAACAAAATGCTCTACAAAGTTTTGCTGTGCATCCACGAAACGAACGGGGTTATAGGTAGCCGGTCCCCTCCCCCAGTCATCAACGAGCTCATCAAAGTCGCGTTCGGAAACCTTGCGCGATTCCTTTTCAAGGTGGCCGGACAATGCCTTGACAAAAATTCCAGCGGCTGCATCGGGGCGATTTTCCCGCACCCACAGATGTACGGCTAGGTCACGGGTAGTCCAACCCTCGCACAAAGTAGGGGCATCAGGACCAAGCTTATGAAATAGCGCGACCATTTTGGCGCGCTCAGCAGAACAAAACGACATAGGCCCCAGCATACCGAGCTAGCTAGCATGCTGGGGCTGCGTCTGCCTTTATACGAAGAACCCTGCTATTTACAGGGACTCACGAGAAGCATCTACGTCTTCATCATCGGTAACCAATGGGCCGGAGTTGGTCGGCACGATGGTCGGCAGAATGACCGGCTCGCGCTTGTACTTCGAATCCATAAGTTTAGATACCTTGCGGCGCAGTTTCTGCACCATGCGGTAGGTATCGTTCTCGCCCTCGGCGGCGAGATCATTCATGGTGTTTTCTACCATTTCTGCGACCTCCGGCACGATGCCGCGGTCATCATCGGAAAAGCCTGTGGTAGATACCGTTGGGTGCTCCAATAGGCGCGAGGTGCGGTTATCAATCACGCACGTGATAGATACCACGCCACCAGTTCCCAGGTTGGTGCGGTCGGCCAAGGTATCGGCATCCACATCGCCCATGGACACACCATCGACGTAGAGGTTGCCCACCTGCATCTGGCCTACGACCTCGGCGCGGCCCTTGCGCAAATCCACGACGACGCCGTTTTGTGCCAGCACCGTACGATCGCGGTCCACACCGGTGGAAATGGCCAGCTCCTTATTGGCACGAAGGTGGCGCCACTCGCCGTGCACCGGCATAGCGTTGCGCGGGCGCGCTGCGTTGTACAGGAATAGCAGCTCACCGGCATAACCGTGGCCCGAGGCGTGCACCTTGACGTCTTGGTTAGTAATGACGTTGGCGCCAATCTGAGACAGCATATTAATCACGCCGTAGACCGCTTCCTCATTGCCCGGGATAAGCGAGGAGGAGAAGATGATGGTATCGCCATCACGTACGGTAATTTGGCGGTGCTCGCGACGAGCCATGCGCGATAGAGCGGCCATTGGCTCACCCTGCGTACCGGTGGTAATGAGCATGGTCTTGTGCGGAGCCATCTTGGCAGCCTCATCAATGGGGATAATGGTGCCGCGAGGGACCTTCAAAAAGCCCATCTTTTCCGCGATTTCCATGTTGCGCATCATCGAACGGCCGTTGAAAGCCACCTTGCGGCCATTTGCCACGGCAGCGTCGATGGCAGCCTGCACGCGGTAGACGTTGGATGCAAAGGAAGCCAAGATAACGCGCTGCTTCGCGCCGGCAACGAGACGCTTAAAGTTGGCGGGGATATCTCCCTCAGATGCAGATACACCAGGCACGGTGGCATTGGTGGAATCACACAGCATGAGGTCGACGCCCTCATCACCGTAACGAGACAGGGCTGGCAGATCGGTTGGACGATTATCCAGTGGGGTCTGATCCAGCTTGATATCACCGGTATGGATGATATTGCCCGCTGGGGTTCCCAACATGATGCCCAAGGCGTCCGGTACGGAGTGGTTAACTGCCCAGAAGCGAACCCGGAATGGTCCATAAGTCACGTCGGATTTTTCATTAACCTCGACGAACTTCGGCTTCTGACGATGTTCCTTACACTTCGCGGCAATGAGCGCGATGGTAAAGCGGGAAGCAACAATAGGGATATCTGGGCGCAGCTTCAGCAGCCACGGAATAGCTCCGATGTGATCCTCGTGCGCGTGAGTAACGACGAGGGCCTTGACCTTGTGGATCTTCTTCTCGATGGGGCCAAAGTCAGGCAGGATAAGATCCACGCCCGGCTCACCGGAAGACGGGAAGAGCACACCGCAGTCAATGATGAGGAGGTCATCACCGTACTCGAAGACGGTCATATTGCGACCGATCTCCGAGATTCCGCCCAAAGCATAAATGCGGAGTGCATCCTTCGGCTGCTTTGGTGGCTCTGGCAAACGCTTGGTTAGATCCGCACCCTGCATCGACTTGGGCACGTTGCGGCGACCACGGTTATTGCGGCCGCGGCCCTTACCGTTGCCATTTTTGTTGTTGCCGCCATGGTTATTATTTCCACCATGGTTATTGCCGTTGCCGTTACCACCACGGCCACGGCCGCGGCTACCACGGGAACGGGAGCGGCGGTTGTTACCGCCGCCATCATGGTGGTTATCGGAAGAATTCTTTTTGCCAGAGTTGTCCTTATCGCCCTTAGCCGGCTTATCCTGTGCGGAATTGCCAGCATCAGTAGCTGGGGCTTGGAAAACTGGCGAAGCCGCCTCGTTGGAGGCGGTTTCGTTTTCCGCCGGTGGGCCCGCCTTGCGGGTCACCTTGCGGGAACGGTTACGGGGTTCATTCATTCTTAGAGGACTCCAGATTGTTCCAGATCACGGCGAAGTACCTCGCGTTCCTCCTCGCTCGCAGCGGTGACAGGAAGACGGGTATCGCCAACTTCGATGCCCTGCAGGCGCAGGGCTTCCTTTGCAAACGTCGCTCCGCCCAACCGAGCTTGTGCATGGGTGAGCGGAAGGAGCGTAGTGACATTGATTTCTCGGGCGCGGGCCATATCGCCCGCGTCGAAAGCTTCATAAAGTTCTGCCAAGGCACGCGGTGCAACATGGCCGATGACGGAGATGAAACCAGAAGCGCCGAGGGAAAGCCACGGCAGGTTAATCGGATCATCACCGGAATACCAGGCCAGACCGGTTTCTTGGATCAGTTCTGCGGCCGCAGGAAGGTCGCCCTTGGCGTCCTTCACGGCTTGGATATTCGGCAAATCCGCAAGGCGGCGGAGGGTATCCGGCGCCACTGGGATGCCCGAGCGGCCAGGAATGTCATAGACACAGATTGGTAGATCCGTGGCTTGCGCGACTGCGGCGAAGTGCTCATAAACCCCCTTTTGGGAGGGCTTCGAGTAGTACGGAGTCACCACCAATAGGCTATCTGCCCCCGCATCCGCGGTGGCCTTGGCCAACTTGATGGAAGCTGCGGTGTCATTCGTTCCGGCACCGGCGCATAGCTTTGCGCGGTCTCCGACTTCTTCCTTTACGGCTTTGAGCAGCTCCAGCTTCTCTTCAACCGACGTGGTCGGTGATTCGCCCGTGGTTCCACCTAGGATGAGCGAATCAACGCCATTGTCAACGAGATGAGCTGCTAGGCGACGACCTGCTGCAACGTCCAGCGCACCGTCACGATCAAACGGGGTGACCATGGCGACGCCGATGCGTCCAAAGGTGTCGACGCCAGTCTTTGCTGTCATACCTGTGCTCATAGCCGTCAAGATTACCCTTTTGGCTTGCAATTAGCCGCATCGGGGTCTCGCGCGTGTTAGGCGTAGGGGCTTGCCGCCATCTGGGTGCCATCAGCCAACGTGGTGATATTGAAGTCATTAAAGAGCACCGGCGCCTTGCTCTGCAGCAACTTCAAGCACTCTACCGCGACGTGGCGCAGCTCTTCATCGGCCTGTTCCGCGGCACGTGCACCGATAAAATGCCGCCACGCGCGATAATTGCCGGTGACAACGATGCGGGTTTCTGTTGCGTTGGGAAGCACGGCACGGGCCGCCTGGCGAGCCTGCTTTTTACGCAGGAGTGCATTAGGCTCATCCAGTTTCTCTTCGAGCGCGCTAAGCAGCTCGTCATAGACAAAGCGAGTTTCATCTACAGCCTGCATGACCAACCGGCTAAGCTGCTCGTCTTCGGCCACCAATTTAGGCAAAACCACTTCAGTTTCATCTGGGTGGACAAAGCGCTGGGAAAGCTGCGAGAAGGAAAAGTGCCGGTGGCGTACAAGCTCATGGCTCGCCGAACGCGACAGCCCCGTGATGTACATCGTTGCTGTGGCATGCTCAAGCAATGCGGTATGACCTACCTCCATGATGTGGTGCAGATAGGCTTCATTCGTTGCCGTGCGGGGATTTGGTTTGTCAAAAGACTCGTAGCACGCTCTTCCAGCAAACTCGACTAGAGCTTCCCCATCTGAGGCCGAATCATCCGCGGTCCAGTCCACAGTGCGCGGGGCGTGAAATTGCGTTGCGGCAATGAGCTGAATGTCTAGCTCACTTGCTTTAGCCATAGCTTAAAGCCCCAAGTACTTATCTAGGCCGACGACCAAACCTGGGTGTTGCGCAATCTGGCGCACGCCCACCAGTACGCCCGGGGTAAAGGACGCACGGTCATAAGAATCTTGGCGAATAGTCAGAGACTGACCTTGGGCACCGAAAATAACCTCTTCGTGTGCGACCATGCCGCGAGTGCGTACCGCGTGTACCGGGATGCCGTCGACATTGGCTCCGCGTGCACCGTCCAGTTGCTTTTCCGTGGCATCCGGCATCTCGCCTAGGCCTGCCTCCTTGCGAGCGGCTGCAATCCCTTCAGCGGTATGGATGGCGGTACCGGACGGCGCATCCAGCTTTGTCGGGTGGTGGAATTCAATGACCTCTGCAGTTTCAAAGAACTTAGCGGCCTGCTTTGCCAACACCATGGTGAGCACAGCGGAGATGGCAAAATTCGGCGCAATCAGGACATTGCCAGCACCGTCTTGCTTAGTCCACTCCTCTACCTGCGCCAAGCGTTCCTTATCAAAGCCAGTGGTCCCCACCACACAGTGAATGCCTTGGGCAATGCAGAATTCCAGATTTCCCATGACGGAGTCCGGCTGAGTAAAGTCCACGATGACCTCCGCGTGGGCGTCGACAAGCTGCTGCAAATCATCACCGCGGTCGATTTCTGCCACCAGCTCTAGATCATCTTCTGCGTTTACACCTTCGACGATTGCTTGACCCACGCGCCCGTGAGCACCTAGTACGCCAACCTTGATAGCCATGGTGTGTTCTCCTTATTTCAGCCACATCGTTAATACTTTTCTCCCCATCCTAACGCGCATGATAGCTGCGCAATTCCTCGCCTGCTGCAAAGAACGTGTTCTCCTAAACGGTGCCCGAGCTTCATCACTAGGATGGCCTGCATGCAGATATATCGCTTCCGTTCCCGTAGATGACGTTGCACGCGCTCACGATTTCTATGTCAACACGCTAGGATTCCGCGTTAAGGATGACGTTACCCACGGCGATTTCCGCTGGCTTACCGTCACCAATGCCGATGGCGAGGGAGACACCGAGCTACTTCTCGAGCCGAAAGGCCACCCCGCAGCAAAAGACTATGCCGCGGCGCTAAAGGCCGATGGAATTCCGGTCACCCAATTTCTCTCCACGGACATAGAAAGCGAATACAAGGAGCTCAGCGACAAGGGCGTGCACTTCACCATGGAGCCCACCGATGTTGGCCCCTCCATCATTGCCGCTTTTGATGACACCGTGGGAAACCTTATTCAGCTCGTGCAGTTAAAGAAGTAGGCCTACTTCCCGCTTCCGCAACGTGCCTCTTAGGACGTTTAACAATTGCATCACTTTCTAACCCCTGCCCCATCAGCCTCAGTAGGATGAGGCTATAGCACGGTAAGCACCAAGGAAGTGATGAACTTGTCTCGTTCAATTTTCTCTCGCACTCTCGCCCTAGCCACCAGCGCAGGTTGCGCATTAGCGCTTGCCGCTTGTTCCGCAGAGGATTCCACGCAGCAAAGCTCACCGGCGCTTAGCGAGGTTCAGTCAACTGTCGACACGGCTGAAGCCGAGACCAACACCGCCGCACCTACTACTTCCGCCCCGCAAAGCACCTCAGCGGCGGATGCTGGCCAGCAATCAATCCCACAAGTCGCGTCCCCAGTTGCGTTTGCGGGCATGGGCACAGCCTCGCTCGAGGACCAACAACATATGCCGGAAGGACTTGGAAACCTCATCCCCACGGGTGTGCGAGTGGGAGCTCATGATGGGTTTACGCGCGTTGTTATCGACTTGGAGGGCGAAGGTGAACCGGGGTGGTTTACCTCCTATACCGATGCCCCCGCCCAACAGGCATCCGGCAAGCCAGTTGAGGTTCAGGGCACTACCTTTCTAAACCTAGGCATTGAGGGAACGCCATGGCCTTCAACCCCTGGGCTCAAGGAAAAATACATGTCCCCAGGCACTACTCTGGGTGCCGGGGTGGTGAGCGAAATCAACTACACCACCACATTTGAGGCACAAACCCAGCTCATTATCGGCCTTAAGAAAAAGACTCCCTACTCGGTGACTTTTCTGCAAGAACCATCGCGCGTGGTGATTGATTTCCAGAATTAAAGTTCTGACATCACCGCTCGGGGTACGCAAACATCAAGAAAGGCCCTGACTTCCAGTGGGTGAACTGGAGCTCAGGGCCTTTTAGGCTTGAGGATTAATCCTCAACCGGAACCAGGGAAATCTTGCCGCGGTTATCGATGTCAGCGATTTCTACCTGAACCTTATCGCCAACGTTGATGACATCTTCTACCTTTTCGATGCGCTCATCGCCACCCAGGTTGGAAATGTGAATCAGGCCGTCGCGACCCGGGGTCAGGGAAACGAATGCGCCGAACGGAACGGTCTTTACCACGGTGCCTAGGAAGCGCTCTCCTACCTTCGGCAGCTGCGGGTTAGCAATGGAATTGACCTTTTCGATGGCAGCATCTGCAGCTTCACCGGTAGCAGCGGAAACATAGACGGTTCCGTCATCTTCGATGGAGACATCTGCGCCGGTCTCCTCGGTGATCTGGTTGATGGTCTTGCCCTTTGGCCCAATGAGCTCACCAATCTTATTGACCGGGATCTTCACAGAGGTGATCTTCGGGGCGAGGCCAGACATCTCATCCGGCGTATCGATGACCTCAGCCATGGTTTCCAGGATGGTAGAGCGGGCATCACGAGCTTGCTCCAATGCCTGAGCCAAGACCTTAGACGGGATACCATCCAGTTTGGTGTCTAGCTGCAGGGCGGTGATGTACTCGGAAGTACCTGCGACCTTGAAGTCCATATCGCCAAAGGCGTCCTCGGCACCGAGGATATCGGTCAGGGCGACGAACTTCTCCTTACCGTTGACCTCACCGGAAACCAAGCCCATTGCGATGCCGGCTACGGGTGCCTTCAGCGGAACACCGGCGTTGTAGAGGGACAAGGTAGAGGCGCATACGGAACCCATGGAGGTAGAGCCGTTGGAGCCCAAGGCCTCAGAGACCTGACGGATGGCGTATGGGAAGTCCTCGCGGGAGGGGGTGACCGGAAGCAGGGCGCGCTCGGCTAGTGCACCGTGACCAATCTCGCGGCGCTTCGGGGAACCTACACGGCCGGTTTCACCTGTGGAGTATGGCGGGAAATTGTAGTGGTGCATATAACGCTTGGATTCCACTGGGGTCAGGGAATCGATCTGCTGCTCCATCTTGAGCATGTCTAGCGTGGTAACGCCCAAAATCTGAGTTTCTCCGCGCTCAAACAAGGACGAACCGTGAGCGCGTGGCACCAAATCCACCTCAACGGAAAGGTCACGGATATCGGTAACGCCGCGGCCATCAATGCGGAAGCCCTCAGAGAGGATCTTCTGGCGCACGATCTGCTTCATCAGGGCGTTATACGCGCCACGGATCTGCTTCGAGGCGTTGTCCTCATCCAAATCTTCGAACTGGTCCAAGAGCTTTTCTTCGACCTGCTCCATGTATTCATTGGTAGCATCGTCGCGTTCCTGCTTGCCCGGAATAGTCAGCAGCTTCTCTAGCTTCTTGGTAGCAGCGCTTTCCACAGCTTCGAAGACGTCATCACTATAGGCTGGGAAGAGGGGGAATTCCTGAGTTTCCTTGGCGGTACGCTCCGCCAGACCGTTCTGGGCCTCACACAGGGTCTTAATGAATGGCTTGGCTGCTTCCAGGCCTGCAGCGACGGTTGCTTCCTGCGGCGCAGGGGCGCCTTCAGCAATGCGCTCTGCAACGTTGGTGCCGGCACCGGCCTCGACCATCATGATGGCCACGTCGTCCTTGCGGCCCTTCTTTACCATGCGGCCGGCAACAACCATCTCAAAGAGCGCGCGCTCGTGCTGCTCGTGGTTCGGGAAAGCCACCCACTGGCCTTCCGGGTGCTTATCGTCGGCGATAAGAGCCATGCGGACGCCGCCTACAGCACCAGAGACGGGCAAGCCAGACAGCTGGGTAGCGGCGGAAGCGCCGTTGATGGCAACGACGTCGTAGTACTCTTCCGGATCCTGGGACATGACGGTGACGACAACCTGGACCTCATTGCGCAGGCCCTTGACAAAGGTCGGGCGCAGCGGGCGGTCGATGAGGCGGCAGGCCAGGATAGCCTCAGAGGAAGGGCGTCCCTCTCGGCGGAAGAAGGAGCCCGGAATCTTGCCAGCGGCGTACATTCGTTCTTCTACGTCAACGGTCAAGGGGAAGAAGTCGAATCCCTCGCGCGGCTGGTTAGAAGCGGTGGTGGTGGCCAACAACATGGTGTCATCGTCCAAGTAGGTGGTCACGGAGCCGTCTGCCTGGCGGGCCAGCTGGCCGGTTTCAAAGCGCAGGGTGCGGGTGC
>OCJN01000246.1_pt1 | contig 12701 bp, 19 predicted proteins | sample 1480731 | NCBI WGS metagenome assembly OCJN01 (sample SAMN05301479, study PRJEB22388) | human skin metagenome | isolation source: Infant 1 DOL 23 skin | host: Homo sapiens | place: USA: Pittsburgh, Magee-Womens Hospital of UPMC | collected 2013/2014 | reverse complement strand
ATTAACAAAAGAACAACTAAAAGATTTGTTTGAAATACAAGAGCAATTTGATAATCGAATTCCGACTAGGAATTTGGAAGATACTGTTGCGAGTTTATTTATTGAGTTTGTTGAATGGATTAATACGTTGGAATTTAATAAAAATTGGAAGAAACATCCAGGTAAACCATTAGAAGTTCAATTAGATGAACTTGCCGATTTTTTAGCATTTAATTTACAACTTGGATTGCTTTGTAAAGAAGCATGGGAGTGGGATGCTGATGTGTTTGATAAATCATTAGATGTAATGGTTGAAATGGTTAATGAACATCAATCAGTACCAAAATTACAGTCTGTAAGTTTTGTTTATGCGCTTAATAAGTTAACTCAAATGTTTACAAAACAAATTGATGATTCTGTTTTCCAAGTAGTATTGTTACCATTTTTATATGCGAACCAGTATTATTCAATTGAGCAATTAATAGATGCTTACAAAAAGAAAATGCAACATAACCATCGTCGTCAAGATGGAACGGTGGATCAAGATAAAGGGTATGTGTAAATTAAGTAAAGGAATTGATCATAATGGCTAAAATAAAACGTAAAGTAAAAATGAATGCGCAAGAATTTATTAATTGGGCATGGGACCACCCAGAAAAAGTTAAAGGTAAAGCGTTCACATCAATTGGTTGTATTGAGCCATCTGAAATATTTTTTTCAGTTGATGGTTGTGGTATTAATACTGAGGATGTTTTAAAAAATGATATTTTTGAAGTGGAAGTTGAAGATGAAATTACAAAAAAAACGGTCATTCCTCAGTTGTTAAAAATATTTAGATATGATGTTGATGAACTTAATGCAAGTGTGTTTGATAATTGTAGTATTGAAAGAGCTGAAGCTGAATCTCAATTTAAGGCGATTAGTTATCATATTTTAGATACTGATGGATCTATGACGTTGATTTGGGAAAATGGTGCGTTTGTATGATTTTTAAATTTAGAGCATGGGATAAAAAATTTAATTATATGGAATATATTGATCGTAATTTAGTTGTTGCATTTGATAATGAAGGTATTGAGGTTCAAGACCATTCGTCATTTAGTGCGTCATGTATTGCGATGGAAGATTATGATTTAATGCAGTTTTCAGGTTATAAAGATGTAAATGGTGTTGATGTGTTGATATATATCCTCAAGATATTGTAAAAACGTATGATTCTAAACATGGTAAAATCATTGGTGTTGTTGGTGATACCGCCTCAGGATTTAAAGTTTACGGTATTCATGAATATAAAGGCTTAGTTGCTGATTTAAATGATTCTTATAAAGTGATAGGAAATGTTTATGAGAATCAAGGTTTAATAGTAGGTGATTAAATGACGATAGGATATATCATATTTATTATTAGTTTAGTTGTTGTAATGCTTCCTATTGTAATTAGATTACTTGTAGAACTTAGAGATTTTAAAAATGAGTATCGAATGGGGCGGTTTAACAATCCGAAGTATAGAGATTTTCAAAATAAATTAGAAGTCATTGCATTTTTCTGTTTTATTTATCTTGTTATTTATGGGATTGTAAAATGTGTAATGTGGTTATTTTAAAATTGGCTGGTGATTAATTTGAGACAAGATGATTATGTGATTCCAGCATTAATGTTGGCATATGGATGTATTTTGATTATGATTGTTATTTCCGTCTCATCTTTTCATGATTATATGACTCGATCAGATGATGAAAAGATGATTGAACGGTTACAATATCGTGATAGTAAAACATCAAAAGTAAAAGAAATACAATATGAGCATGAACAAGGTAAATCAACGACTATTGTGTTGGATAATGAAGAAACATTACGACTTGGACATAATAGTAAAAATTTAACAGATAAAGATATATCAAAAGGTAATAAGATTAAATATAAACAATATAAGGATAAAAATTATGTTGTAGAGGTAAAGTAGGCGGTTGATATGTTAACTGAGATTTATATTCAAGATTTTATAAAATGGTTTGTCACATCACCCTTTGTTTATAGTTGTTTAGCATTCATATCAATATGTACATTTGGTCAAATCTTTTTTTTCATATATAAAGTGGTATATAATGGTAAATCGTATGTGACACCCAAAGGTTTATCGTTATTAACTTACGTTTTTGTATTAAGTATTTTGGCTTTTTACTTAGATTATTTAATACAATTTATGATGGTATTAAATCCTATGTTTTTATTCGAACGTATTGATCCCAACTTTCTTAACAATTTAATGTTACCTGTTCATATTATAAATGTTTTATCATATCAAATGAGTTTGATTGTGATATTCATTTGTTTATTTAAAACGAAAAAGACACTCTATTGAGTGTCTTTTTTATTATTGTTTTTTATTTAATTGATCATCTCTAAAACGTTTTAAACGTTGAGCCGCTAATACACCGAAACCAATTGATGCAGATATAACAGCTAAAAGTTCTGTTATATTACCAGCTGTAGAACCTGTGTCTGGTAGTCCAGCAAATGTTTGATGGTCTTTTGGTTTTTCTTTTTCTGGTGATTGTGTATTGTTATTATCTGGTGTTTCATTGTTATTGTTTTCTGTTTTAGTTTCAGGTTCTGAAGATGGAGTTTGTGATTGCGAGTTATTTTCATTATTTTTTATATTATTATTAGATTTGGATTGTTTGTTATTATCATCGTTTGATGTCTTAGCTGGTGTAGCATTTTTATTTTCATCAGATTTTTTAGTTTTGTTATTTGTTGATTGTGTAGTTGGTTGATCTGATTTATTATTATTTTTCTCGACGACTTTTCTTTCTTTTTGTTTATTTGTATGTCCCATACTTGTATCTGTGTTTATTTTTCTTTCATTATTGTTACTATTATCGTTTTGTGTATTATCTCTTGTTATTGTTTTTTCAGGATTTGTTTGTGAATCAGTCATTTTTTTATCTTCTTTGTTTTCTGAAGTGTTTTGTTTATTATTTGTCTTATTGTCTGAAGAAGAAGTATTAATAAGATTATCGTTTGATTCATTATCATTTTCTTCTGTATTATCATTTGAGTTTACTTGGTCAGTATTATTATCTGAGGTTGAGTTATTATTTTTTTCTGATTCATCATTCGTTGCATCATCTGCTTCATTTGAATTTTCGTTTGTATCATTAGATGTTGTGTCATTATCTTTTGATGAATCAGTATCAGTAGAAGATGTAGTGTTATCATCTGGTGTTGTTTTATCTTCATTGGTGTTTGTAGAATTATCTTCTTTTGAATCATTATCTGTATTATCTTCTGAATCATTTGAATCTTGGTTTGATTTTTCATCGTCATTTGTTTTAGTTGAGTCATTATTATCTGATTTGTCATCAGATTTTTTATCTGTATCTATATTATTAGTATTGTTATCTTTATTTTCCTCTGTGTCATTTTCTTTATTTGTATCTTCTCCGATTTCAGGTGCCACTTTTAAAATATCTTTACGTAATTCTTTTGTGATTGTATATCCATAACTTGTATCACCATCATTACCATTATTTTGGTCTAAAATACCAGCATGAATGCCTATTAATTCACCGTCTTTGTTTGTTACAGGAGAGCCTGACATACCACTTTCAGTATAAGCTTTGTAATACATAATTGGATGGATACTTGTAGCGTTTAATAAAAACTTACCTTTTGATTCAAAAGGTGTACCGTGAGGGTATTCATTGCTTTTTGAAACCGCCTCATGTTTATGTCCTGTTGGATAACCGTTAATTTCAACATCATCTTTTTCTTTTAATTCTTCGATTGTTTTTTCATCCGCTAATGGATTAATTTTCATATATTTAGATAAATCTTCATCTACATGAATGACAGCTAAATCCCCTGATTTAAGCATATCAACTTTTGTTGGTTTAAGTTGATATGGAATGTTGTCACCATCACGATTTGGATAAATATTAATATCTTTTAAGGCGTGCGGTGTTAATCCTTCATCTTTACTTTTACGTACAACATGATTATTTGTGATTAATGTATGTTTTCCTATAGCTGTAGCAGAACCTGTACCAAGTGTATTTGCATCTTGTCCTGGAACGGTAATGTTAGCAATGCTTGATTTTTCATGATCTGATATATCTTTTTTCTTCATTGATATATCATCATCACTTATTTTTGATTCTAAATCTAAGGCTTTAAAAGCACCTGATGATTCAGAACCTTGACCGAATTCATAAGCACCATTTTTATATTCAAAAGGTTTATTGTATGTATTCGATTGTGAATCTTCTCCCGCCTGATCTTTTGTAATAGAATCAGGTTTGTTATCAAGTGGTTTGATTGTTTTATCGTTTTCTTTTCTAAGTATATCTTTGGTGTTGATGTTTTTACCTGAATTTAAATCTTTAGTTTGAGATGGATTTTCCGCTGCATGTGTTTCATTTGATTGTGCTAACACCGTCGGTGTGAGCATGAGTGAAGCGGCAAGTGTTGTTTTGATGATTTTTTGTTTCATTATAAAGCTCCTTTTGTTTTTAATTTTCTTTATGATTTTCATTTTACAGTAAATAATAACAAAAGTGAATATCAGCTTAGTTTTGAAAAAAATAACCTTTTAATTTAAGCATAAATTGGATAGAATAAGTAGTGGTTATTTAAGTTTTCTAACTTAAATAATAAAATAAAAAAGAGGAAGTGTTATATTTCAATGAAGATGTCATATGCTATTTTAGCAGGGGTGATCACTTTGACAAGCACCGCCGGTGCTGCAAGTACATCCCAATCACATACTGCACATGCAGCAGAGCAAAAGGTTAATACAAGTACGCAAGAAGGTATCGAAAAATCAAACAAAGATACTTCAAAACCAATTGAGTTTAATAAAGCTCAAAACATGAGTCCAAAAGAACGTGTAGAAGCTTTAACTAAAGAGGATAAACGTTTGCATAATCATGAATCTGAACATAATAAAAATGCTGAACGTTCAGTTCAAGCAACAAATGAAGCAGGTACACATTCAAATATTAATAATTATATTAAAAAACATAATATTAAACCTGCAAAGATTAAAGAAGACCGTCGAATTGATAATTTACCAAAATATAGCTATAAATCTGGTAAATATTTAGGTGTTGCAATTCATGAGACGGCAAATCCATATTCAACGTTAGACGGTGAAGTTAATTTCATGTATAACAATTGGCAAAATGCTTTTGTTCATGGATATACGGATTATAAAGAAATTAGACAAACAGCTCCAGCTGATTATTTAGCATGGGGTGCGGGTGCAAACGCTAACCCGTATTTTTACCAAATAGAGCTTGTACGTGCGCATTCAACAGATCAATTCGCACGTTCTGTAAATAACCAAGCGTACTTAACAGCGTATATTTTAAAACGTAATGGTTTAAAACCAAAATTAGCTGATACACATGGTGGTAGTGGTACTGTCATTTCACATAATGCGATTAGTCGTTATTATGGTGGAACTGACCATACAGATCCAATAAGTTACTTTAACCAATGGGGTTATAGTATGAATCAATTTTATGATTTAGTTGAAATGCATTATGATAAACTAAGTGGTAAGAAATCAACTAGTAAATCATCAACTGCAATTAAAGGTGATTCTTATAAAGTTCAAAAAGGCGACACGGTTTATAGTATTGCGCAACGTAGTGGTAAATCTATCAAAGATATTGAAAAATGGAACAATATTAAGAATCATTCAATTAAACCTGGTCAAACTTTAAAACTTAAAGATACAAGCAAGAAAATCACAAGTAAAACATACACTGTTCAAAAAGGAGATACTTTGTATAATATCTCTAAAAGAAGCGGTATAAGTATAAATAAGATTAAAGATTATAACAATCTAAAATCTAATACGATTGTTAAAAATCAAAAATTATATTTAGCACCGACTTATGATGTTAAAAAAGGTGATACGCTTTATAGTATCGCTAGAAAGCATAAAACATCTGTTAATAAGTTAAAAACACTTAATGGTTTAAAATCAAATACAATTAAAGTCGGTCAAAAATTAATATTGAAATAAAAAAAGGAGCCTATGGGCTCCTTTTTGTTAATATGTTTAATGATTATATTTAAAATCAATGATTGTTGAATTTTCGGCTTTGATATAACCATCATAATTAATTAGAACGCCGTATTTATTATTTGCTTTAATTTTGATTATATCACCTTTTTTAACATCTTGATTTTTGGGTATTTCAATAATATATTTTTTATGATTTGTTATGAATTCAGCGGTTTGTTTGTATTTAGTATTATTAATTTTTGTAATTTCCGCTTCACCATTTATTTTATAATTATTTTTGTTACCAACAGCGCCTTTACTTTCAACTAATGGTCCACTTAATAAAATGATAACAGTAATTATCAAAACTGCTGATGGAATATAAAATAAGTTACGTTTGTTTTTTATTTTTATGGTGAATTTTAATGATTTAAAATCATAAAAAATCATTATTAAAATAAGACTTATTAACACAGGTAGTATAATAATTAGAGGGAAGTATGGTTTTATAATATCTGTGAAAAGAACGTCCATATACGATGTGTTTACTTTTTCAAAATTCATATTATTAAAAACTCCTTATTCTTTATTGATTTCAATTTTGTCGTATTCAATTTTATTAATTGTTTGTATTTCTCTGCTAGGTTTATATGAAAAATTAGATAGAGCTTCTTTGTTTGAACCATAATTTGAATATGTTTTATTTACTTTTATACGCAAATGAACATTATCGTTTTTTTGAACGTTTTGTATGTTGTTTGTATCTACAATAAATGTGTTTTTCTCGTCTTTTTTGGATAATGTGATTATTTTTTGATTTAGATGCTTTTGATCTATTTTTAATTCATCAACGTGAGCTGTCCCACTATAAATTTGATATTTTTCTGTATGCATTGTTAATAAAAATATAGAAAATACGATTATAATTAAACCTATAATAAATTCCATGGTGATTAATACAGTAAATGTCATTTCTTTTTTGGAGAAAATCAATATTATTATATTGAGTATAAAAAGAAAGATGCTAATAATACATATCCATGATGCAATAGGGTGTGATTCGTATAAAGGTTATGATTCATATGTTTTTTCTAACATTTGATTGAGTCCTTTCTTTTATTTTTAACGTTTATATAGTCTATTATTGTGTAACCCAAATACTTTAGATGTGAATCCTTCATCAATTTGATTAAATGCTTTTTGGAACATCATCATTTTAGCATCGATTTGGTCGATGTAATGAATGAGTTGTGCTTCTGGTGTACGAGGTGTCACATTAGATCCCCATTCAAGTTCACCATGATGACTTAAAATAATATGTTTAAGTTCTGTGACTAATGCTTTGTCGTCATCTGATATTGTTTCAATTAACATGTCATCATATGCATTTGGTGTAACGAGTGTTTGTGTAATGAGTTCATTAATGATATTAATGTGTCCAAGTAATTCACCTTCGAATGTTTTAGAAGTATCAATATAATCATTGATTTCAAACACTTTACCTAAATCGTGTAAGATAATACCTGCATACATTAAGTCTTGATTTAAGAATGGATAAATTTTCAAGTAATGATTTGCCGCCTGAAGCATAGTGAATGTATGAAAGGCAAGACCGCCTTTGTATTCATGATGCATGTTTGTTGCAGCAGGTTGTGTGAAGAATTTGTCAGCATGATTATCCATAATAGAGATAGTAATTGCATGTAATGTTTCATTTTCAATTAAATCAATAATTTGATAGATTTTTGATTTTAAATCAGTTTCTGAAAGAGGTGCTGATGGAATGAATTGATCTTTATCTATATCATCTAATATATCAAAGTCATTGATAACAAGGCTTGTAATGCCATTGTATTCTGATGCGTTTACTGTAGCGGATAATACATCACCTGTATTAATATATTGTGCTTTTTGATTGGAATCATAATTCCAAATTTTAGCTGTTATTGTTCCTGTGGCATCTTGTACATTTAAAAATAAGTAAGACTTATTATTTTTTGTTTCTTTAATATCTGTTTCTTTGACGATAAATTGTATATCAACATTTGATAGTTGGTTGTTAAGTAAATCTTTGATTTTTTTCATTTTAAAATCTCCTTTTTAATCGTTAATTGTGTATATCCTGCAATTATTGTTTTCACAAACGTTTAAACAATCCTGTATTGAACAAAGAGGGTTCATTTCAATATCAAGTTCAAAATCTAAAAATGTTATGATTTCATCTTTGTGATCAGCAATAATCATTTTTAAGGGATTAAGATTGTTATTTTTGTTATTTGATACAATATGAAAAATTTCGTTTTCATTTGAGCTTTCATATTTAGTACTTAGTTTTTCAAAATATGATTTTGTCTCGTTAGATGTGTTGAGTAAATCATATATGGAATCAAAATCATCTAAATCAGTGTTTGTAAAAATATCTTTACACATTGGTATGATAATATTGTCTTTTATAATTTGGCTAAAACCAGTGAGTAATTGATATACTTGTCGTTTGTTAATATTATTTTTAATAATATTATTAATGATTTTTGATTCGAATAAATTTGTTATTTTATTGAGTCTTTGTTGGTAAATGTTATATTGGTTATTAATTATTGACACCGCCTTTATTATAAATTTATAAATGTTAAGTTACATAAAATACCTAATAATGAAAATATAATAACTGTAAAAACTGTTATTATTGTTTTATACAGTATGGTTAATGATTTTTGAATCCAAACACGATGTAGAAAAATTATGATTATTATAATGATTAGGGAATCTAAGATGTAATGTTCCATGTTATTGCACCATATTAATCGTAAATGATGGTATTTTTAAATCATCGTCTTTTATATTTTGTTCAGGGTGTTGTTTAATACAATATTCAATAACTTCTTGATCTGTATAATTTTTAAATAAAGCATTTTCATGAAGTGGTGTAATATTGAAATATTGTGTTTGATATTTTTTAATAATGTCATAATACCCTTTATAACTTATTGAAATTGTAAAAGGGGATGTATGTTCAAGTGGAAAGTTATGATCATCAAGTAGAATATCCAAACGTATATGCATGTCTGTTTGATACTTATAACGTCCAGCTTCATTTTTTCCTTCAAATATATGATTAGTGAATGTAAATAAAGTTTTTGCAATTAAACCTTTATTATTAGATAGTGTATCTAAATCAATAATTTTAATATTACGTTGTGGATTGTGTTTATTAATTCTTTTAAGTTCATCATTAATTTCATTTTTCGTATCAAATAATGAGTTAGGTAATGTCAATATTATCCATCCTTTCTTATAAATAATTATACAACAACATCATACCTGCTAAAATATAACTTGCAGCTAATAATATAATTATGATTAATTCAATGAGTAATAATGATTTCGTTTCTTCATTGAAATATTTAATTAATTTAATGATTGCGAACATGAGTGTTGTTATGAAAGCAAATATAAATATACCAGTAGGTAAAGGTGATAACCATAATTTAATTAATATATAACTGAATAATGCACCGTTAGTTATTGCATCTAAAATACGTACTTGATGTTCCATTTTTGAAACATCTTCGTTTTTATTTAACTTATGAAGTATTTTATAATCTAATATTAATTTAAAACACATTAAGATAATGATTAAACTTAAAAAAATGATTTGACTCATGTTTAATAAATCCTTTCTTTTTTCCAGTTAACATAATGACTTGTTATTTTAATCACATCATTAATTGATGTTTGACCTGTAACATATTGACTTAATTCTTTTGCTTTTTGATGCATTCCATATTTTTTGAGTTCTTTAACTACTATTTGTGTGAGTTTTAATGCACTTTGCTGGTTTTCTTCAGGTAGTGTTATAGTTATTTTTTCCATTAAATCACTTCCTTCAGTATGATTATAACAGTTTTTTATGATTTTATTAGAGGTCGTCAAATGAGAAAACTCAGTACTTGAGTACTGAGATGAATCATTGTCTTGGGCGACCTGCATTAAACTCTGTCAATTGGTTTTGAATGTATTGTGCTACAACATCTTTAGACATGTCGCCAAGCGTTGACATGAAAAAATTAGGTGACCATAAATGCCCGTTCCATAATTTTTGTTTTGTTTCGGGAAATAATTGAAACCATTCTCTCGCAGAACGTCCTTTAAGTGTTTTAACAATAGAACTTGGGGCGTGTTTAGGATTGAAACTTAATAACATGTGAATATGGTCTGGCATCACTTCGATTTCTTGAATAATGATATCGTAATGATTAGATATATTTTCAAGTATATGTTTCATTTTATTACGCTTTAAATCTGTGTCAAAAACTGTAGCACGATATTTAGTCACCCATACAAGATGGAAATTAAAATTATACACATTCGTTCTTGTTTTAATAATCATATGTAACCTCCTAATCGTATTAATAATAACATTTTTACTTATTTAAATAAAGTCATATGTGTGTTATCATATAAGTGTAAAAGGAGGTGATACATGTGTATAAAGGAATCGAATGTAAACTCTATCCAAATCAAAAACAAGCTGAACTGATACAAATGACCTTTGGTCATACACGATTCATTTGGAATCAAATGTTAGGTATGTTAAAAGAGCGATATCAAAATAATCCTAACCTTAAAATGTTATCTTATTCAAAACTATCTTCATTAATCCCTCAATTAAAACGGGAATATCCTTGGTTAAAGGATGTGGATAGTGTAGCAATTCAATGTTCAGTTAAAACGTTATCTGAAACATTTGACCGTTTCTTTAAAGGACTTTGTCATTATCCTAAATTTAAATCAAGAAAACAAACATTACAATCTTATTTAAGTACAATAAGAGGGAGTAATATACGTTTTAATGACAACCAACGTTATGTGAAACTTCCTAAATTAGGTTGGGTTAAATGTAGAATGAGTGTACCACATATTGAAAATGAACGTATCAAATCAGTTACTATTAAACAAAAACCAAGTGGTAAATATATGATGTCTGTTTTAGTTACAAGTGAAAATCAAACTTTACCTAAAACACAGCAAACCGTAGGTATTGATTTAGGCGTTTCTGACTTTGCGATCACATCTGATGGTCATAAATATCGTTCTCAAAGGTTACATTTGAAATACCAAAAGCAGTTACATGTTTGGGAAAAACGAATGGCAAAGCGTCGATTACGTGCCAAAGCTAAAGATAAGCCATTGGCAGAATCAAAAAATTATCAAAAAGCACGTCAACAAGTCGCTCGTATTCATGAAAAAATTGCCAATATGCGAGATGATTATATTCATAAAATCACAACAGATTTAGTTCAAAACTATGATGTGATTATCATTGAAGACTTGAAAACATCTAATCTGTTAAAAAATCATCACTTAGCACGTAGTATTGCCTCACAATCATGGTATCAATTTAAAACAATATTAAAATATAAGTGTGAACGATACGGAAAACAGTTACATTGTGTTAATCCATATAAAACTTCACAATATTGTTCTCATTGTGGTCATGATAGTGGCAAAAAAACATTAGATATACGCCATTGGCGTTGCCCATCATGTCATATTTTACATGATAGAGATATTAACGCAGCGAAAAATATAAGAAATGTAGGCTTGGGACAAGCCTTAGTCAAATAGCTTAGACCTCTGTTTTACTTTGAAATAAGTAAATCAAGTCATGAGTGTTCCTAGAAACTCGTTGCTTTAGCAACGATGTAGTTCATTTTGCTAAGGATTTTGATGATAATTATGTCGAAATGAGACATGGTGTGATTATATTAGAACCGTCGATGGTATATCAGACGGGTGATGATTATTCTTGGTTTGTTTTTGAAAACAAAAAATAAAAAAAAGAAGCATCATGCTTCTTTTTTTTTGTGTGTTTTTATTTATTATGTTGTGTTAATTTTTTTGCTAATTCAATTTTCAAATTGATGAAATCGTCTTTTGTTAAAGTTGATTTTAATTCTACATCGGCATCAAGCGGTGCATCTGAGAAATGCGCATATACTTTATTATCAAGAACATAAAGATGTGAAAATAATGTTAAGTCTCGAATGTATAGATGGTCAATGAAAGCTAACCATACATTTTGCATGATTTTTTCTTCTTTTTCTGTATTAGGGATATCATATTCATCTTGATTTTTAGGTGTATGCTCATGATCATTGATGTCTTCATAAGAGTTAATGATTGATTGAAGTAATGTTTCTTTTTCAATTTGAGATATAGGTTTTGATTTAATGTTATTTAAAATTTTATTAATTTTTTGCATAACGATTTGATTTTCAATTTCTAATTCTCTATCCATTTTGCTTGAAGTTGAGTATTCTCGGATATACATTTTATTAAAATTTTCATATTCAGATGCTAACCATTTAATTAAATCATCTTTGTTTTGAATATCATTTAATTTGATTAATAATTCTTTATCTAGATTTATTGACATGTATTAAATCTCCTTTATTTTATTAAAATTATTTCAATGTTTTTAGTAAATTTTGATTTGAATTGTATTTTTTTTGATAATCTTATTGCTGTAGAGTAGGTGAGTGGAATAGGTTTTTCACCAAATGATAATTGATCAATATCATTTAAGCATTCTTTTGTATCTACATTCATAAGATAATATGATTTAGATTGTTTCATAATAAAAACTCCTTTTAATTTTTTCCAAAATAATGATATTCATCTAAAAATTGAATGTTATTTT
>OCJN01000242.1_pt1 | contig 12849 bp, 17 predicted proteins | sample 1480731 | NCBI WGS metagenome assembly OCJN01 (sample SAMN05301479, study PRJEB22388) | human skin metagenome | isolation source: Infant 1 DOL 23 skin | host: Homo sapiens | place: USA: Pittsburgh, Magee-Womens Hospital of UPMC | collected 2013/2014 | reverse complement strand
TCCCCACTAGTTGTTGGCAACTGATTTCTCAGTCCAACTAATGGGGAGCAGTTCACTCGTGATAGTGGGTGCGGGACGGGTTTCTTTTCAGGAAAAAATGAGTAGAATATAAGAAACCTGCCCATTCTGCTTATCTCCTGTGAGGAGCTCCACTGACGATGCGCCGCCGCTCTCTGCGTCTCGGAATTACAACGCTCCTGTCTGCCACCTTATTGGGCGGCGCTACGCCGGCTGTGGCCTATGAGCTGCAGCGTGACTCCGCGTCCGCATTGCGGATTACCTTGGATTCGGGCGAAAAACTAGAGCAGGACAACGCAGCAACGGCTATCTTGGCTATTGCTATCCAGCGCAAGGAAGCGTTGGTGGCAGACGGAATTTTGTTGCAGGATAAAGCGGACGCAGCTTTTGATTACTACTTTGGCAAAGTTCGGCTCAATACTGCTCGCACCGATGGCAATGTCTATTCCACACCGCTCGATTTCCCGTGGGAGCCAGAAGAGCGCACCCAATTCCTAGACGGTAAGAAGTACACCGAAGCTGCCGTACTTGATTATCTCGATATACTGGGCGCCAACTATGCCCAGGCGGTAATTCGCGCTGAGTTGGGTGAGTTCACCAAGGAACTGCCCCAGGCCACCGCCGAAAATACGGCACCTTCTCCCCGTGCGACGGTGCCGTCCATCGGGGGTACCGGTTCCGCCTTCCCGGATGAGTTTCTGGCTTATGCGGCGGCCCTGCGCGATATTGTCACCATCACCAAGCAGGTCAATGCCCCTTTGGAACAGGCCGCTGCGACCCACCGTGGCGCAGGCACCGTACCCGTCGATACCACGTCTGAGGAACACTCCGGGCTCTCCGCCTTCGAAGGTGGGCTTTTGGCCACCGGCATTGCGGCGTTGGCAAGTGCTGCCGGATTCGGATGGTCCGCCCTCGACTGGTCCGAGATCCTTTCTCAGCTCGGCCAGATCTTTTCCTAAACGCTTTAGCTCGTGCGCTAACTTAGAGTAACCGGAACGACGCTAAACCTGTTGGACTAGCCGATCCCGTAAATGCATGTTGCTGCTTTCCTATATAAACAGAGCCAAAATATTCGCCATTTGGGCGCGCGTGCAGGCTGGTCAACTGCAATTTCTCCGTGGCATAGGGGCTCGTGCGACGGCGTACCCATGAGCCAAGATGAATGCGTATCGCATCCGAATAACGCGCGGAATTAAGGTGGGCTAGCGGGCGATAGCCGGCGGCTACCTCCAGTGCGAAGACCACCCAGTCTTGGATGCGGTGTTGGGTGGCGACTTCCGCGGACGTCGGCAAGCGGCCATAGCGCACGCGGTGGGGCGCAATGAAGAGTTTGAGGTGCGAGTAGCCAGGGATGGGCTCGTACATGATGGGGAAGTGGTGCTCCTGAATAAGGACAGGAGGCGGACGCGTGATAATTGTCTCATGCCCGTCCCGCTGCCGCCATTTCTGAGGGTTTCCTGATAGGGGTGGGCGCGAATGCGCGCGCGGTTCGCTATACTCTCGGGGAGTTAAAGAGATTCGTAACCAAAGGATTTAAAGTACATGCGTGGTCTAATCGTTGACTATGTCGGCGTCCTTGACGGCACCGAAGAAGACAATCGCCGTTGGAAGGCGTTGCTGGCCGCCGCTAAGGCAAATGGTGCGGCAACCGCCATCCTTTCCAATGACCCAGGCGGTCCAGGCGCGGAGCACATTCGCGAGTGGGAGTACCGCGGAAACGTAGATGCAGTGGTTCTTTCCGGCGAGGTTGGGGCAGAAAAGCCCGAGGTTGCTGCTTTCCAGGCAGCTGCAGATGCCCTTGAGCTTCCACTCAATGATTGCGTCATGGTTGATGATTCTATTCTCAACGTCCGCGCCGCCGTGGAATCCGGCATGGTGGGCTTCTTGTACACCAGCTTTGACCGCGTTTCCGTAGAAATCCAGGCAGTCTTCGATATTGAAGGTGAATTTTAGTGGCTAAAGCCCGCGTTTATATCCCCGCGACCTACGCCATGCTGGCGGAGCTGGAAGAAACCGGCTCGCTTTCTGCACGCTCAGGTTGGGGTTTCATGGTCACCCCCGCGCTACGGGACTTTTATACCGAGGGCGATGAAGAAGAAATTGCCTACTCAGCCTTCCTTGAGGCATCTATGGCCTCTATGCGCCTTCTGGCCATCGGTGATGAAGAGAAGTTTCCGCACCGCCGCGTGGTCGTCTCCGTAGACTTGGATGATTCTGTCATCACCCCGCGTCCGGATATGGGCGAGCCGGTGGTAGAGCTCCAGCCGGCGCAATTTAGCAAAGAGGATTTGGCGGCCATACACGTGGATATTGCGGAGTCTGAGGAGACCACCGCGAGGGCCATCGAGGCCATTGACACCGCAGACCTTGGCGATGAGGACGCGGAGCTGGCAGTGGGCGATGCGCTAGATAAGTTTATGGCCTTTTATCACCCCAGCGAGCTGCCTTTCCTCGTAGAATTGCTTTAATACTCAAGGAGAAAACATGACTCAGCGTTTCCAGAACCTTGCGACAGCCGCCGTTACCGCTGGCGCAGCCCTCATTGCCGCGCCGGCCGCACTGGCAGCCGATACCACCCCGGCCGCTGACGCCGCTGCCGATGTCGTGCCCACCACCCCGTGGCTCGCGCTGCTAGAGACCTCGTCCCAGGGCACCTGGGGCCAGATCCTCGATGTGGTCTTTGCCATCGTGGACGGCATCTTGGGGGTTATGGCCGATACCGGCTTCCACCTTTAACTTTCCCAGTCCACGTTGGTGCGCAGGGCCTCGAGGAGACCGCGCACCGCATCGCGCCGCCGCGCACTGGCGGTATCCGGGGGAATAAGCGCAGGATCATCCAGCCCGCACTCTGGGTCCGCAGGCGGGCCCATGTGCGTACAACCGCGGGGGCAGTCCTCGATAGCGGTCGCAAGATCTTCAAAGACACCGAGCACGTCATTAGCATCCACGTGCGCGAGGCCGAAGGAACGTATGCCGGGGGTATCGATAATCCAGCCGCCGGCGAACCCATCATCGGTGGGGAGGGGAAGGGCTACCGATTGGGTGGAGGTATGCCGGCCTTTACCGACGCCCGATACTTCCCCCGTCTCCCTATCCGCATCCGGAACCAGGCGGTTGACCAGGGTGGATTTTCCTACACCGGAGTGGCCGATCAGCGCGGTGACGTGGCCATCGATGTGCTGGTGTACTGCCTCGAGGCCATCTTCGACGCCGGCTTCTACCACCGTGACATCCAAGTCGGCGAACTCGGCTGCAAACGGTTCGGGATCTGTGAGATCAGTCTTGGTAAGGCACAGGATCGGGTGGACATTGCCCACGAAGGCGGCGATGAGGGCGCGCTCGACAAATCCGGAACGCGGTGGTGGGTCAGCCACGGCAGTGACGATAAGCATCTGGTCCGCATTCGCCACCACGATGCGTTCATAGGGGTCGGTGTCATCGGCCGTGCGTCGAAGGACGGAGGTGCGCTCTTCTAGCTTCACGATGCGCGCTAGGGTGTCTTTCTTGCCGGAAGTATCGCCCACAACGCCAACGCGGTCTCCTACTTCGATGGCGGTGCGGCCGAGCTCGCGGGCGCGCATGGCGATGACCCGTGGGCCGTTATCTAGCGCGACACCCCAGCGCCCGCGGTCTTTAGTAATGACCATGCCGAACTTGGCATTTTTATGCTTGGGGCGGTCCTTGGTGCGCGGCCGTGACCCCTTGCCGGGGCGCACGCGCACATCGGATTCATCAAAGGAACCGAAACGCCTAGCCATTGCTCTCCTGTTGTTCGGGGTCCACCATCGTCTCCCACATGCGGTCGAAGCCGGGCAGAGTTTTCGCAGTGGTTGAAATATCTTCGATCTCTATGCCCGCCACTTTCAGGCCGATAATCGCGCCCGCGGTGGCCATTCGGTGATCCGCGTAGCAGGGCCACTCGCCACCGTGGAGAGGGGCGGGGTCGATGCGCAGGCCGTCGGAAAGCTCGGTGACCTTACCTCCCAGGGCGTTGATATTAGTCGCCAGTGCCTTGAGACGGTCGGTCTCGTGACCACGCAGGTGGGCAATGCCGGTGAGCGTAGAGGGGGTTTCCGCTAAGGCACACAGGGCCGCGACGGTAGGGGTGAGCTCGCCGATATCACCCATGTTGCGCTCTATGCCCTGCAGCGCTCCGCCCTTGGCGCCCTTTGCGGTGACAAAGCCCGGCTCCTGGGTAACCATGACGCCCATATCCACCAAGATATGGCGAATAGCGTCGCCCGGCTGCGTGGTAGTGGCGGGCCAGCGCTTAATGGTCACGCGGCCGCCGGTAACGGCAGCTGCCGCGAGGAAGGGCGTCGCATTGGACAAGTCCGGCTCGATTGCCCATTCCCGGCCGGCAATCGGGCCGGGGTGCACGGTCCACGTATTCTCATCGGAGTCCACCCGCACGCCTGCTTGGCGCAGCATACCCACGGTCATTTCTACGTGTGGCATGGAGGGGAGGGGACCACCTTCGTGGGTGACGGTAATGCCCTTTTTAAAGCGTGCACCGGCCAGCAGTAGTCCGGAGACGAATTGCGAGGACCCAGAGGCGTTGATAGTAACCTCCCCGCCTTCTGGCACACCGTGCGAGCGCACATTAAACGGCAGGCTCTCGCCCTTTACTTCGACGCCCAGCTGGCGCAGTGCATCGAGGGTGGTGGACATGGGCCGGGCGTAGGCCTGCTGGTCGCCGTCGACAAGCACGGTTCCTTCCGCCACGGCCGCAACCGGCGGGATAAAGCGCATGACAGTGCCGGCCAAGCCGCAGTCCACCGTGGCGCCCTTGAGAGGGCCTGGGGTGACCTGGATATCCTCGCCGTCGTGCTCGAAGCGCACGCCCATAGATTCCAGCGCCTTCTCCATTAGCTGCGAATCGCGTGACACCAGTGGCGAGCGCAGGGTAGAAGGGCCATCGGCCAATGCGGCCAGGATGAAGGCGCGGTTGGTAATAGACTTCGAGCCCGGCACGTGCTGGGCCCACGTAATGGGGCCTGCCGCTTGCGGGGCGGACCATGGTTGAGACATATCGTCCATAATAGAGGGCATGTGCGGAAGATTCGTTCTTTTTACCGAGTCCCTACTCGATGAGGTGGGAGAGCTGCCCGGAGTCATCGAGGTACATGCCCCGCAAGGCACCCCAGGGCCCCGCTACAATATTGCGCCCACCCAGCCGGTGGCCATCGTGCGCGTGCGCGAAAGCCTGGCTCAAGTCGATCCTGCGCGGTGGGCGCTATTGCCGCACTGGAAGAAAGATCTCGATGGCCCGCCGCTTTTTAACGCACGTGCGGAGACCGTCGCTTCCAAGCCTTCCTTCCGGCATGCCTTTAAGGGGCAGCGCTGCCTCATCCCGATGAACGGTTACTACGAGTGGTGCCAAGAAGAGGGCGGCAAACAGCCCTACTTCGTCCGCGCGCAGGAAGGATTGCTGTGGGCGGCAGGCCTCTGGGACACCGGCCTGGACCGCTTGTCCGCCACGATTGTCACCACCGCAGCCACCGCAGAAATGGAGTGGTTGCACCACCGCCTGCCGCGCTTTTTGGCGGCCGAGGAAATGCGTACCTGGCTAGAGGGCAGTCCCGAGGAGGCCGCCGAGCTGCTCTTGCCGACGCCCCTGCGGGGCTTCCACACCCACCCCGCTGACAAGGCTGTGGGCAATGTATCCAACGACTATCCAGAGCTACTCGACGAGTAGATCGGCAAAGCTGGCTTGGCACAGCTCTGCGAGGTCCTCCGCATTGAGCTCGATGTCTAACCCGCGACGTCCGCCGGAAATGAATACGGTATCGAAAAGCACAGCGGTTTCCTCGATGACTGTAGGCAACGGAGTCTTTTGACCCAGTGGGGAAATGCCGCCGGGAATATATCCGGATGACTTAGAGACGTCGTGTGGATTCGCCATGGTGGCCTTGGGCACGCCGTGGGCGGCCGCGGCCTTCTTCAAACTCAAGTGGTGGGTGGTAGGGATGACGCACACCGCTAGCTTGCGCTTTGGTCCCTTGCCCGCCGTTAAATCGATGACCAGTGTTTTGAGCACGCGCTCCGGCTCTACGTCCAAGGCTGCGGCGGCGTGATCGCCGAAGTGATCCTTTCCCGCCTCAAACGTGTAGACGTGGTGGTCAATGCTGTAATCTTCCACGATTTTGAGCGCTGGGGTGGCTGCATGCGGGGACTTTTTAGGCATGACTGGGATTCTAACGCTAGGCGTTAGTATGGAAATTGTGGCTAAACAAACAATCAGCGAAAAGGAGCTGCAGCGTCGCTTCGAAGCGGAAGCGCTGCCCCTGCTAGACCAACTCTATGGAGGCGCGCTGCGCATGACGCGCAATCCCCAAGATGCTGAGGATCTGGTGCAGGAGACCTACCTTAAGGCCTATAAGTCCTTCCGGTCCTTCAAACAGGGCACGAACCTCAAGGCATGGCTTTATCGCATCATGACCAATAACTACATCAACTCTTACCGTAAGGCGAAGCGCCGGCCAACGGAGTCCTCGGCTGATGACCTGAGCGATTTTCAGCTTTATACAACTGCCGGCCACGACTCGACCGGCTTGGAATCCGCCGAGGTAGCCGCGCTCAAGGACATGCCGAACACCACCATTTCAGAGGCCATGAATGACCTGCCTGATGACTACCGCATGGTGGTGTACTACGCGGATGTAGAGGGGTTGGCGTATAAAGAAATTGCAGAAATCATGGACACTCCGCTGGGCACTGTAATGTCCCGGTTGCACCGGGGAAGAAAATTGCTCCGAAAAGCGTTGAAGGACGTGGCACGAGAACAAGGCATTGGATTAGAACACCCAGACATGGAGGAGAAGTAATGGACCACGCAACGGAACACAACTGTGGTGCGTGTAGCTCCCCAGAGGTACAGGCCCTCCTGTGCGAGCTTCTCGATGAATCCACCACCTATGCCCGCGCACTCGCCATCCGCGAGCACATCGCCCAGTGCGATTTCTGCCAAAAACGCCTCGAGAGCGAGGAAATTATCCGCTCGCTGGTGCGCAATTGCTGCAATGGTCAGGCCAAGGCGCCGCAGGCACTGCGCCGCCGCATTTCGGTAGAAATCACCCGTATCGAAACGGCGTGGTAGGCACTGTTGCTCACCCGCTGTGGTGGGGTCTGGTCTCATGATCTTCCAACTTTTTGCTTGAGTCCATACTGATCGGGCCGAATTGAGGGCGGAAGGGCCGAATTGAGACCCCAATGTGTTCAATTCGGCCCGATCACATTGGACTTAAGGCACGGAGAGGTCAAGCGGGGAGCTAGGAGAGGACATCGATTTGCGTCTGACATAGCAAAAGCCCGGTTCTACGGTCGAAGTGACCGAGGGAACCGGGCTTTGAGTAATGCTGTGCGTTATGCGCCAGGACGCTTGCCGTGATTAGCGGACTTCTTGCGGCGATCCTTGCGCTTGCGACCACGCTTGCTCATTGCGCACTCCTTCGTTGAGGGTATCTGAACTTTATTCAACTCTAGCGGCTAAGGGCGCCGAAACGAAAATTGGGGCCCGATTATTAAGCGGAAACGCGAGCGCGGCCACGGCCGCGGTTGCGGCGGCGCTTGAGGGCACGGCGCTCCTCTTCAGATAGGCCACCCCAGACGCCGGCGTCCAGGCCGGACTCCAGTGCCCACTTCAGGCAGGAAGAGGCAACAGGGCAGCGGTTGCAAACCAACTTGGCCTTAGCGATTTGGGTAAGTGCAGGACCAGAATTGCCTACTGGAAAGAACAGCTCAGGGTCTTCGTCGCGGCAAACAGCTTCGTGGCGCCAATCCATGATTGATATCTCCTAACAAAAATTCGACAGCAGTAAGCACAAGCGCTTTCATAAAAATGAAAAGCAACCAATGCCTTGGGTGGGTGGTTGTGTGAACTGGTCTGCGCGCAGTGGGGCCCGGTCTCGAGGTCGGGCCAGCGTCGCCGCCGCCAATGGTTCACATTGTGGTTACTCGAAGTTTCCTTCAAGTTAAGAAGAGCTTTACGCCCTCTTTCTTTTTGCTACCCCAGAATCATGACATGTTTACTCAGGCTCCGCTAGGGGTAGAGGCAAAAATGTGGGCAACCTCACGTGAATGAAACTGATGAGGGGGGTCATTTTGATGAGTTATTTAGTTGAAAGAAGGCTGTGAGAAACTCGCTGAACTGGCGCGTTGTCCAGAAAGTCTCGAGTGTGGTTCCTGTAGAAGCGTCAAATCTAACCGGCTAACCCCTGCCCCCGCACAACCTGAGTGGCGCACAAGGAAATGGCTCTGGCTGGTGAGTAGACTGTGGTTTTGTGTCTAAGCAGAAGAAAAAGCAGGTAAACAATAGGCAAAGTGCTACCTCCGCGCAGCCAACGCGAGGCGACAATGCGCAGCCGGGGGCACCGCAACCAGTCCTCGTGGCTGCAGGGCTCGCAGTGGTTCAGTCCATCGCCGTCATCTGCTTCGGTATTTTTCTTATCGTGCGCGAGCTGACCGGTGCGGAAAATGGCTCGATGGTCTCGGATTCCGGATCTGAAAGCTTTGTGGGGCTGGGTACCGCGCTGTTTATCTTTATCGTCTTTGGTTTCGTCATCGTCGGTGCCTGGGCCATGGTTAAGGGAAAGCGCTGGGGCAGGGGAGCCATTATTTTGGTGGAACTTATCTTGGCGGCTAGTTCCTTCCAAATGTTTAGTGGTGGCTCGCCGCTTCTTGGTGCGGTGACGTTGTTGAGTGCCGCCGTAGTCATCTTCTTGCTCATGTTCGTGCGAGCCTCCACTGAGTGGGCGGCAGCAAATTTCTAAAGTTTCTTCCACACAAAGAGGGCCGCCCCTCCCTGGAAAACCAGGAAGGCGCGGCCCTCTTCGCGTGAGGCGGGACGCTAATCGGCGCTGAGACCTACCACCTCATCGCCGCGGCTTTCCACAATGGTGTCACCAGCCAAGGTCAGGTAGACAGGGCCATGGTAGCTGCCGCGGTCGACCGGAATGGTGCGCAGCGTCTTGGCGGTGGACCAATCCATGACGGCAATGCCTTCTTGGGTAGGCACCAGCATGTGATCAGCAACTGCGACGGGGGTGCCGATGGCGTCTTCCACCACGTGATCTACCGCAAGGTCGCTCGGCTTGAAGAGGTAAAGGCGGGAGCCATCAAACCAGGTCATATGGTGCGGCAAATCCGCCGTTGCCGGCGCGAATGGAGAGGCACCGGAGTCTATAGCCGGAGAAGGCTGGGCCGAAAAAGTGTGGAGCTTTTCGCCCTTTTCGCTATAAGACTCGATAGTGGGGTGTGGTCCTGGCCGGTATATGGCGGCGGCCTTTTGTCCCACGGCAATAAGGCGGGCGCCGTCAGCGTCTATGTCAACGTCAGCGGAAATATCGGGTTCGCGGGAATCATCGGGGGTGGTGTCTTGGAAGCGCAACCACGTGGTATTCGGCCTATCGGGGCAGGACTCGGTTAGTGCCAAATTCTCGGTGCGGGTCAGGGCGGAGCTTAGAGTGCAGTCCTCATGCGGTTGCTTTTCCGGTTCCTGTTTCGCCTGCACGTCACCGTATTCCACGGTGCGCACTAAGTCAGAGCGCCACAGATCGATGCGTTCGGTGGAAACCGTCCCTACTCTGTCATTGGAGGAGATGGGCACTACCTTGTCTGAATTTACAGCACTACGGGTGCTGTCATATTCGCCGGTTGCAGCATCGATGGCCACGGTATCCCCACAGCCCACGCCAGTTTTATACGATGCCACGATCTTGCCCCATGCAGTAGATAGTGAGCATAGATCGGCATCCGTGCGCTCATAGGTCCATGCTTCGGATCCATCCGGGTTAGTAGCGGTAAGTGTGTGATCTGCGTGTGTGATGGTTAGGCCGTGGGCCGATACCGCCCTGTGCTGGCCAGGTACTGCTTCGTTGGGGAGGGCGAAGGACTCGTGGAGCTTATCGGGGACGTCGGAAAGCACAGGTGCATCCTTGTCTCCCGGAACGGCCGCCTGGCTCAAATGTGCCTGATTGATATTGGCGGTGATGGCCGCCCCACCGACCGCGATGGCACAGACTACGGCAATGATGCCGGTGGCCTTCCAATCGGCGGGCGTGGAACGCAAAATAGGAGCCTTAGTCATCGGCGTCCTCCTCGCCGGCGTCGAGAGCTACCGCGGCGTGCGGTGGTACGGGTAGGGGATTTCTCACGGACTGGAACCTGGCCTACGACCTTGGTTTCTGGGCCGACGGTCTCCTCTACATCCGCGGGGATGTCTAGGGCCTGAGCTAGCTCTGGTGAGGTAGAAAACCACTGTGGCGGGTCCGGCTCGCCTAGAGCTAGCTCGTCGCTGATGACCTGCCATTTTCCTAGTTCATCGTAGCCCACCAAGGTGATGGCGGTGCCGGTATGTCCGGCGCGGCCGGTGCGGCCAATGCGGTGAACAAAGGTCATTGGATCATCGGGCACCTGATAATTGATGACGTGGGTGACATCATCGACGTCGATGCCGCGAGCGGCAATATCGGTAGCCACTAAGATGTCTACCTGGCCGGAGCGAAAAGCGTGGAGAGACTTCTCGCGTGATTTCTGTCCCAAATCGCCGTGGACTGAGCCCACGTGGAAGCCGCGCCGGGCAAGATCCTCGGCCAGTTGGGCGGCCGCACGCTTGGTGCGGGCGAAGATAATGGTGCGCCCACGGCCGGTTGCCTGCAAAGCATGCGCGACGACGGCAACTTTATCCATTCGGTGGGCTTGAAAAGTGACCTTGCGCGTGGAGGAATGGGTAAAATCCTGCTCGCCGGATTCGGCGCGGATATGAATGGGCTTATTCATGAAGCGGCGGGCAAGCGTCAAAATCGCGCCCGGCATCGTCGCGGAAAAGAGCATGGTTTGGTGCGCATTGCCATTGAGAGCCTTAAGTATGGCTTCGACCGAGGGCAAGAAGCCCAGATCCAGCATCTCGTCGGCCTCATCGAGAACCAAGATGGCCACGCGGTCTAGCTGCAAATTGCCGCGCTCATGAAGATCGATCAGGCGGCCCGGTGTACCGATGATGACATCGGCGCCCTTATTGAGTTTTTTGATCTGCTCCTCGTAGGGGCGGCCGCCGTAGATGGAGGCGAGGCGCACCGGCAGATGGGCGGCGGCTACGTGCAGGTCTTCGGTTACCTGCTGCGCAAGCTCGCGGGTCGGGACCACCACGAGGGCGCGCGGGGTGCCATCGAGTTCTTCGATATCAGCATCATCAAAGACGCGGTCCAAAAGCGGCACGCCAAAGCCGTAGGTCTTTCCCATGCCGGTGCGCGCTTGGCCAATCAAGTCCTGACCGGATAGCGCAATGGGCAGGGTTAATTCCTGAATTGCAAAAGTACGCGTGATGCCACGAGTGGCGAGGCCATCGCAGATTTCGGCTGCAACGCCGAGTTCTGCGAAGCTCGGTGGCTGGGATTTTATGTCAGACACACCTTGATAGTAGCCGGGATGGTTATAGTGGGGCCATTGACAATAAAACTCTAGTTAGAGGAGGAATCTTCATGGATATCAAGTTTGGCTTCGCAGATACCGCTCGCGAGCTGGTTATTAGCGCTGCAGGCGACCAAGCTGAGCTGACGCAGAAGATCAATAGTGCCGTGGCGGATAACTCCACCCTGGAGCTCGAAGACGATAAGGGCCGCAAGTACCTCGTGCGTACTGACCGCGTGGTCTACGTTGAGGTGGGAATTGCGAAAAAGCATGCGGTGGGATTCGCTGGCGCCTAAGGCGAGCGCACCGGACTGCTGATTCAGCTTTTTAAATCTTAACGGGTAACCTAAGGCCCCATGGAAAACAGGGAGACTCGCCACGCTCACCGGAGCCCGAGCCATGCGCCGGACCACCAGAATGCTGTGGTCCGGTTTGCGCGTCAATACGGCTGGTGGCGCGTGGTGGCAATCCCCCTCATGATCGCTTTGACCATTTGGTTCATTGTCGATATTGCTACAGGGGCTTCTTCTGAAGAAAAGGCGGAAGACACTACCGCAGCTGCGCCGACGAGCACAGAAAAGGTTGGTCCTGATCCTGCCGATGCAGCAGCGGTAAAGCGGGAAATTACCGAAATGCCACCCGGCGGTTCGTTTACCAAGCAAGGTAAAGGAACCTTCCGCGAGGTGGGCAAGCCCGGTGCCGTAGCCGGCAAGGGCGGCGAGCAGAAGGTGCGCTATTCCATCGAGGTGGAAGAGGGCATCAATACGGCACCGTATGGTGGCGATGATTCCTTTGCCGCCATGGTAGAGGCCACCTTGTCTGACCCGCGCGGCTGGACCGCACATAAGGATTTCGAGTTCGAGCACGTGGCTTCTGATGCGGATCCAGATACCCGCATCCAGCTCACTTCGCTCGGCACCGCCGCGGAGCGGTGTGGTGAGAAGATCGAAACCGAAACCTCCTGCCATACCACTATTACCGGCGAGTCCACCACGATTATCAATGAGGCCCGCTGGGTGCGCGGTGCTACGCCTTTCGAAGGGGATATGGGCAATTATCGCCAGTACGTAATCAACCACGAGCTGGGGCACGCCATTGGCTACGCGGCCCACCAGCCGTGTGGCGGCCAAGGCAAGCTGGCGCCGGTCATGATGCAGCAGACCTTGGATCTCAATAACAAGAAATTGCATGAACGCAAGCCCAGCGAGGTCTATCCTGATGAGGATGTGACCTGTGTGCCTAACCCGTGGCCTTATCCCAACCCGGACAATAAGGATCCCCACCAACCTGAATAGGAGTCAAGGATGCCGCTTCCCCCAGAGCATGTATTAAGCGCCTTCCATGCGGAAACCGGTGCTGCCGGTACCCGCCGCGCTCAGGGCGATCAATTAGGCCCGGTGTGGGATAACGGCATCAAGGTGG
>OCJN01000232.1_pt1 | contig 13476 bp, 11 predicted proteins | sample 1480731 | NCBI WGS metagenome assembly OCJN01 (sample SAMN05301479, study PRJEB22388) | human skin metagenome | isolation source: Infant 1 DOL 23 skin | host: Homo sapiens | place: USA: Pittsburgh, Magee-Womens Hospital of UPMC | collected 2013/2014 | reverse complement strand
TGGATCAAATAACCGCAACACGCCCGGAAAAGACACACTTTTCTTTACTTAACCCCTGCTTCAACCCAAGCCCCACCCCAAACCCCAACCCCACAAACAAAAAAATCCTCGGAAGCTTTTACACTTCCGAGGATCTTCGCTGTGGGCGAAGGGGGACTTGAACCCCCACGTCCGTAAAGGACACTGGCACCTGAAGCCAGCGCGTCTGCCATTCCGCCACTCGCCCGTGGGAACGAATAGAACTATAACACCCCGCACTAATACACCACCAAATCCCCAGGCCAGCGCACGTTTTCCATCACTTTTCAGCACTTAGCAATAGCAACTTCCTCCACAACCGTCGTCACTATTTGATAAACCTCAGTAGTTCCTAGCCCTTAACTGAAGGTGTAGGGCTCTATACTGTTGCTTAAGTATCGATAATTTTTGTGCACATTTTTTCACGTAACCCGCCGCGGTTTGGCGGGAGAAGGCGAATTTCTTTAGTCAGATGGATTTCCTAGGACGCATCCGCAAGCTCGATAGCTCGCTTCAGCGCGGGCTCGATAACAGCTTTGCGCGCGTGTTCGGCGGCAAGGTTGTCCCGAATGAGTTAGAAGAATGCCTGAAGCAGGAAATTGAAGACTTCCTGATGCAGGACGCCAACGGTCAGTACTTGGCACCCAATGATTTCCGCATTGGCATCAGCGCTGCCGACTACAAGAACCTTTCTGCGTCCGAGCCCAACCTGCCGAATCAGTTGGCTGACCGCATGACGCGCTACTGCCGTAACAACGGCTGGGGCTTCACCGGTTCCATTAGCGTCCACCTGCAGGCAGTGGAGTCTCTCCACACCGGCCAGTTGAAGACGGCCAGCACTTTCACCGAGGACACCGTGGGCACCTCGGAGTTCGTCCCATTCGAGGACAGTGCCGATGATGCCAACACTGACGCAGCCCCGTCGCAAAGCGATGATGAACCCCAAGCTGCAGAGACCTCTGCCGCCTACCACCCGCAGCCGGAAGCTGAGCAGTTCCCCACCGCTTCCCGCCCCATCCCCGCGGTCGACCCAGAGGCTGCAACTGAGCTGAGCAGCGCGGCCGTGGGTGAAGACCAGTCCCAGGAAAAGACCGTCACCCTGCTGTTGCAGGACGGCTCCTCGCGCGTATTTGAGGTGCGCCATGGTTCGAACATCATCGGCCGCGGCACCGCTTCCGACTTCCGCCTCCCGGATACTGGTGTTTCCCGCCAGCATGCCGAGATCACGTGGGATGGCCAGGACGCTGTGCTCGTCGATTTGCATTCGACCAACGGCACCATTGTCAATGGCGAACCCATTGAGAACTGGCTGCTGGCCGACGGCGACGAAATCTCGTTGGGACATTCTGTTCTCGAAGTTCAGATTCGCTGATTCAGATCCGCTAAGTAGTGAGGTTCACCAGGTTCACATGCCACTGCCCTAGGTTTGCCGACACATTCCTGGAATAATTACGTCCGTGTGTTCGGTTTGCGGACCCACCAGCTCTACATAAGGAGGTTCCTCGGACGTGGAAGCTATCGTTTTTCTGCTTTCGCGCATCGGCGTGCTGGTCGTCCTGTGGTTTTTCATTTGGATGACGCTTCGCACCCTGCGTACAGAAACAACAGGCTCGGCTCCGCTGCGCCCACTTCGGCAGGCCAGCAGTGCTCCGGCCAAGCGTTTCCAGCGCTCGCAGACTCCACATCAGCTCCTTGTCACCTCCGGGCCGCTGGCGGGTTCGCGCATGAACCTAAACAACCAACGCGACATCACTATTGGCCGTTCAGAGTCGAATGCCTTCGTCCTCAACGATGACTTCGCCTCGGGCCAGCACGCTCGCGTCATCAACCGCGACGGCATCTGGTACTTGGAGGATCTGGACTCCCGCAATGGCACATTCCTCAATGGCCAGCGCGTGGAACAGCCGGAACGCCTGGCTTCGGGTATGGAATTTCGTATTGGCCGTACAACTTTGAGGTTGCAACCATGAGTCTTGCTCTGAATTACACGGCCCGCTCTGACCGCGGCCTCATCCGACAGAACAACGAGGACTCCGCCTATGCGGGTTCGCGTCTGCTCGCGCTTGCCGACGGCATGGGTGGCCACGCCGCCGGAGAAATCGCATCTCAGCTGATGATTGCGGCCGTCTCTCGGCTGGACAATGATCAGCCCGGCCCCGATTTGCTCGAGTCCCTGCGCAGCGCCTGCATGGAGGGCAATAACTCCATTGCGGATGAAATTGAGCAGAACCCCTCTACGCAAGGCATGGGCACTACGCTGACTGCTCTGCTTTTCGACGGCACCCGCCTGGGCATGTGCCATGTCGGTGACTCGCGTGGCTATCTGCTGCGCGACGGGGAGCTCATCCGCATTACCCGGGATGACACCTATGTGCAGTCCCTGGTGGATGAGGGCAATCTCACCGAAGAAGAAGCGGCAATTCACCCTCAGCGCTCACTGATTTTGAAGGCTCTCACCGGTCGCCCGGTGGAGCCTACTTTGTCTTATCGCGATGTTCACGAGGGCGATCGCTACCTGCTGTGCTCGGATGGTCTATCCGATCCAGTGTCCGCGGACACCATCAAGGATGTGCTCTCGGAGGGCACTCCGGACGAGGCCGCTACCAAGCTCATTGACTACGCGTTGAAGTCCGGTGGTCCGGATAACATCACCGTGGTGGTTGCCGATGTTGTCGATTCGTCGGCACGCACGCCTTACGAGCCCGCCCTGGCCGGTGCCCTACAGAGTGCGGAGGAGGAACTCCCCCGCCCCAATACGTCAGCGGGACGCGCGGCGGCACTCCGCCCGCGGAAGTCGCAGGAAATTGCAGTGACTTCGGCGCCGGAGAAGAAAGCTTCCAAGGGCAAGTGGCTAGTTATTTCTGTGGTGCTGGTGCTGGTGGCCGGGTTGGTCGGCCTTGGTATTTGGGGCTGGCAGAAGAAGGAGTCGATGTACCATCTCGCGGTGGTCGACGGGCAGGTGCAGCTGATGCACGGCGTGCCCGGCAGTTTGCTGGGCTTCGATCTGCAAGAGCCACATCAGTTCATCTGTTTGACCGATGACAATAAAGTTCAGCTTCCTCCGGCTGGGACGCCGAAGGAGAAGGTCGACTGCCACATCATGACGCCGGAAGATCTCTCGCCGGCGGCACGCAATTCGCTGGAAGGTCTGCCGGCTGATTCCTACGACGGTGTCAGCGACCAGATTGGCCGTTTGGCGGAGTCGGCACTGCCGGTATGTCTGTCCGTTTCCGACGATGACAAGAAGGATGAAAAGCTGGGCTCGAAGCCAGGAGTCAACTGTAGGCAGGTGCGAAAATGAGTGAAACTACCACGAAGCGACAGCTTCGGATGAAGGAAATGCTCCTGCTGCTGCTGTCGGCAGGATTGTTGCTTTTGGCACTAATTTCGCTGGAACTGGCTCAGGGCAACTCTCTGACCGCAGATGTCTTTTACATCATTGGCGGATTCTTTGTGATCTTTGCAGTGGCGCATATCGCGCTGACCTTTGTGGCGCCCAACGCCGATCAGGTGATGCTGCCGGTTGCAGCAACGCTCAATGCCTTGGGGCTGGTGATGATTCACCGCCTCGACCTGGCCAATGACACCTCGTTGGTGCGCAACCAGATCATGTGGACCGTACTCAGTGTCGCACTGTTTATCGGCGTGATCGTCCTGCTGCGCAACCATCACTCGCTGTCGCAGTACTCGTATCTGCTGGGTCTCGGCGGCTTGATTCTGTTGGCGCTACCGCTGGTGTGGCCGTCGTCGATTAATGCTGATGCCCGCATCTGGATTTCCATCGGCCCGTTCTCCATGCAGCCGGGTGAGTTTGCCAAGGTCATGCTGCTGATCTTCTTTGCTCAGCTGCTGGTGAATAAGCGCTCGCTGTTCAATGTGGCGGGCAAGCGTTTCCTGGGCATTGATTTCCCGCGTGTTCGCGACCTGGGTCCGATTCTGCTGATCTGGGGCATCGCTACCGTCATCATGGCTCTGCAGAATGACTTTGGCCCGGCGCTGGTGCTCTTCGGCACTGTGCTGGCAATGCTCTACGCTGCCACCGGTCGTGGTTCCTGGCTGATCATCGGCATGGTGCTGGTGACCGTCGGCGTTGTCGGTGTCTACATGGTTTCGGACAAGATTCAGGCGCGAGTCACGCATTTCCTGGATCCGTTGGGCTCCTACGACGAGGGTGGCTACCAGCTCTCCCAGGGTCTGTTCGGCATGAGCTGGGGTGGCATCGGTGGCACCGGTCTGGGCCAGGGCTACCCACAGAACATTCCGGTGGCACACTCTGACTTCATCCTCTCGGCCTTTGGTGAGGAGCTCGGTTTTACCGGCCTGAGTGCCATCATCCTGCTGTTCGCGATTCTGATTTCCCGCGGTATTTCGGCGAGCTTGGCGGTACGTGATTCCTTTGGCAAGCTGCTGGCGGCCGGTGTCGCATTCTCGATGGCCATTCAGCTGTTCGTGGTTGCAGCCGGTGTTTCCAAGCTGATGCCGCTGACCGGTCTGACTACTCCGTTCATGTCAGCCGGTGGTTCCTCACTGCTGGCCAGCTACATCATGTTGGCCATCGTGCTGCGCGTCTCTGACGAGGCCAACCGCCCCTGGGGCATTCAAAGCAGCCCTTCGGGCCTCAACGACAATGCCAACGCATCTCAGGAGGTGAACCAGTAGATGAATAAAACCATTCGCCAAATCTTTGTTGTCGTTCTCGGACTCTTCGTTCTTCTACTGGCGAACCTGACCTACATCCAGGGCTTCCAGCAGGATAAGTACGCCCACAATCCGCTGAATAGCCGCCAGTTCCTGGAGGAAAAGTCCAAACCTCGCGGCCAAATCACCACTGACGGCGACATTCTGGCCCACTCGGTCAAGGGCGAGAGCGGCTTCTATGACCGCAGCTACGACACCGACCCGGAGGCATATGCCGCGGTGGTCGGATACCTGTCGGACATCTACGGCTCGGCCGGTATCGAACGCTCTCAGAACGAGATCTTGAACGGCAGCGACCCTTCGCTGTTTACCTCCCGCGCCCTCGACATGGTCACGGGCAAGGAACCCTCTGGGGCCTCCACGGAGCTGACGCTGTTGCCGAACGCTCAGCGGACTGCGTACCAACAACTCGCTGAACGCGGCTACGTCGGCTCCGCCGTCGCCATTCGCCCATCGACGGGTGAAATTCTCGCGATGGCCTCCACACCGTCGTTCAACCCGAATGACATCGCCGCCGGCGACGAGAGTACCTGGCAGTCCCTCAATAACAATGAGGGCGCACCGCTGCTCAACCACGCCACTCAGCGTCCGCTGCCGCCGGGTTCCACTTTCAAGGTGTTGACCACGGTCACGGCACTGGAGCAAGGCGCTTCCCCGGACACCTCGGTCACTGGCGCACCGCAGATTACGCTGCCGGATACCACCACTACGTTGGAGAACTACGGTGGCTCGACCTGTGGTGGGGCTACTACAACTCTCCGCCAGGCTTTCGCGCAGTCCTGTAATACGGCATTCGCTGAGCTCGGTATGCAGTACGGGGCCGATGCGCTCAAGGACGTCGCTAAGCGATTCGGCATCGGTGAGACCCACGATGACGCGGGCCTGCCGATTCAGCCCTCCGCTGTCGGTGATATTCCGGATCAGTCCTCGCTGGGTCAGACCTCCATTGGTCAGCGCGACGTGTCTTTCACGCCGCTGGACAACGCCATCATCGCCGCCACGATTGCCAACGGCGGCGTGCGCATGGAACCCCAGATCATCAAATCGGTGCGCGGTGCCGACCTCTCCGAAATCAAGTCCTTTAAGCCGATTGAAGCCGGCGAGGCGATTTCGCCGGAGGTCGCGGAGACCGTAACTGAGCTGATGCGCGGCTCCGAGTCGCACTCGGGCGGTAACGGTTCGCGTATTGCCTCCAAGACCGGTACCGCGGAACACGGTGCTGTCCGCGGCGAGTACGCACCGCACGTCTGGTACATCGCCTTCGCGCCGGACTCCGATGTCGCCGTGGCTGTCGTCGTGGAAAACGGTGGCGGCCAGGGCCAGGGCGCTACCGGCGCCTCCGTTGCTGCCCCGATTGGCCGTGCACTCATTGACGCGGTCGAACAGGCGGGTCGATAAGCATGGATGCCCACCAAGTTCAAGACATCGTTGGCGACCGATATCACGTTCGCCGTCTGCTCGGCCGTGGCGGCATGTCCACCGTCTGGCTTGCCGACGACGCCACCAGCGGCGAACTGGTTGCAATCAAACTTCTGAACCAGGAGTACTCGGACAACTACGAGTTCCGGCAGCGTTTCCAGAACGAAGCCGCCGCTGCGCGCAGCGTCAACAGCCCAAACGTGGTGAAGATTGTCACCTACGAGGAAGGCGACATCGGCAGCCACGGCGCGTGTTACATCGTCATGGAGTACATCCGTGGCGAATCTCTGTCGCAGGTGCTGCAGCGACGTCGCACCCTGCCAGAGCACCTGATGCTCGACGTGCTGGAGCAGACTGCACACGGCCTGTCGGCAATTCACGCTGCGAACCTTGTCCACCGCGACATTAAGCCGGGCAACCTCCTGGTGACGCCGGAGGGCACCGTGAAGATTACCGACTTTGGCATTGCCAAAGCCGCTGAAGCGGTGCCTCTGACGCGTACCGGCATGGTCGTCGGTACCGCGCAGTATGTCTCACCGGAGCAGGCGCAGGGCAAACAGGTGAGTCCGGCGACTGACATCTACTCGCTTGGCTGTGTCGCCTACGAAATGGTGGCCGGCGCCCGGCCCTTCCAGGGCGACTCCACCGTCGCGGTTGCCGTGGCACACATCAACGAGGCACCACCTGCGTTGGCGCCGACGGTCAATCCGCATATCCGCGAACTTATCGGCATTATGCTGCGCAAGGATCCGCAGCGTCGCTATGCCGATGGCCGTGAGCTGGCACAGGCTGTTTTGCGAGTGCGCGCGGGGCACCGCCCACCGCAGCCGCGTGGTGTGACCCCAACGGTGCACCGTCAATCCAACGCTGCCAACCCGGCGACCACCGAACTCGGTGCCATGACGCGACCGCCCATGCCGGTGTCGCAGCCACAGCAGCAACCGCAGCGGCCACCGCAGCGACCCGCCCGACAGCGTAAGCCGGCAAAGAAGCGCAGCGGCTGCGGTTGTGGCTGCGGCAGCATTGCGCTGTTGGTGCTGCTAGTGTTGCTGGCCGGTGCTATCGCAGTCGTCTATTCGCTGTCGACTACCGGTTCACTGCCAACCATTCCGAACTTGGAGCAGTACATTCCGAACCAGTCACAGCAGCAAACCACAGAGGAAAACACCGACCCCAACGACGGTTCTGGTTACGGTTGGTCGGGAGACAATTCCGGTAACTGGGGAAATAACGACGGCGGCAACAATGACGGTGCCTCTGACAGCTCCACTGAGCAGGACACCAGCGAGACCGCTCCGGAAACGTCCGAACCGACTCAGGATTCGGGCAACGACAGTGGCGACAACAGTGGCGACGACTCCAGCGGCGGTGGTCTGCCCGGTATTCAATTGCCCCTAGGAAATGACTCCGGTAATACCTTGGGGACTCCAGATGCACAGTAATATTCAGGTACAAGATGTTTTGGTGGAAATCCTTCCGAAGGGACTGACGAACAATGTCTGGCAATGACGATCTCCTCTCCGGCCGTTATCGGCTCGGCGAGCTCATTGGCGTTGGCGGCATGTCCGATGTCTACCGCGCTGAAGATACTGTTCTCGGTCGCTCTGTCGCGGTCAAGATGATGAGGGCCGACCTTGCCAGGGATGAGAACTTCCTCGCAAGGTTCCGTCGTGAAGCGAAAAACTCAGCGCTGCTGAATCACCCGTCGATCGTGTCGGTGTACGACACCGGCGAGACGGATAGCCCGATGGGGCGCGTGCCTTTCATTGTCATGGAGCTGATTCAGGGCGAGACCCTGCGTGATCTTGTTCGTCGTGAGGGGCGGCTCGACCCGAAGAAAGCCGCATCGATCATGGCATCGGTGTGTGATGCGCTGACGGCATCCCACCATGCGGGCATTATTCACCGTGACATCAAGCCAGCGAACATCATGCTGACCAACACCGGCAAGGTGAAGGTGATGGACTTCGGCATCGCTCGCGCGCTCGGTGATTCCACCACGATGACGCAAACTGCGGCGGTGCTGGGTACCGCGCAATACCTCTCGCCGGAGCAGGCGCGCGGTAAGACCGCCGACGCCCGTTCCGATATTTACGCTGTCGGCTGCGTACTTTTCGAGGCCGTCACGGGCGCCCCGCCATTCACCGGTGAAACCCCTCTTTCTGTCGCTTACCAGCACGTTCAGGACCAGCCGCCGCGACCTTCGGGGAAGCTCAACACCGACCCAAACACGGCTCAGGCCCTCGACGCGGTGCTGCTGACCGCGATGGCCAAGGACCCGATGGAGCGCTACGACTCCGCAGAGGACTTCGCCCAGGATTTGCGTCGTCTTGCACGCGGCGAGGATCCGTTGGCGCTGGCGCACCACGGCGCGCATGACGACGACGCGACGACCACCGAATTCCTTCCGGCAACTCCATCGGATGCTGAGACCCGGGTGACCCCTGCGCAGCAGGCAACTCCGGCCGCTGTCCCTGCTCCGGCTCCGGCTCCGGAACCGAAAGAAGCAGCTGCCCAGCCGGAAGCCCCTGCTCAGATCGCTAACACTGACGAGCCTGAGAAAAAGAAGGGTGGCGCAGGAAAGACTGTCGCACTGGCGGCTGCTGCGCTGGTCGCTCTCGGCGGTGTCGGCTACGGTGCCTACCAGCTTTTCAACTCGTCCACCGAGGTCGAGACCGTTGCCATTCCGCAGGTCGAGGGTCTAAATGTCAATGAGGCAACGCAGGTTCTCGAGCAGGCTGGTTTCGTGGTCAACCGCGTCGACGAGCCGAACCCAGATGTGCCCCGAGACACGGTGATTGCCACCGAACCGGGCGTCGGATCGGGGTTGCCGCAGGGATCTCGTATCAAGCTGCGCGTATCTTCGGGCCCAGAGTTGACCAATGTGCCGGATGTACGCGACAAACAGGCCGAGGAAGCTCGCCGCCTACTCGAGGAGGCGGGGCTTGTCGTCAATCCGAAGCTGCAAGAGGAACCGAGTGAGGACGTTCCGCGCGGCAATGTCATCGAGCAGTCTCCAGCTGCCGGTTCTCAGGTGTCGAAGGGAACCCGTGTAACTTTGACTGTCTCCTCCGGTATCGAGACCAAGACTGTTCCGGATGTCACTGGTCAGAGGTTGGATTCCGCCCGCACGACCCTCGAGTCCGCTGGTTTCGTTGTCGAGGTGGTGGAGGTTGACTCCACTGAGGAACAGGGAACCGTTGTTGAGGTTCCCCAGAAGGGCACGGAGCTCACCGTCGGAACGACTGTCGAGCTGCACGTTTCGCGCGGCAACCAAATTAAGATGCCACGAGTTGAGAGCCAGACTCTCCGCGATGCGGAGAAGGCACTCACCGATGCCGGCTTCGAGGGAACTATCCGCACCGAGGAAGTCACCACGTTGGATCTGTCCAAGGTCGACCACGTGGAGAAGGCCGACCCGTCAGCCGGCTCCAAGCTCAACAAGGACGGCGAGGTCACCCTGCGTGTCTACCGGCTGGGGGTCGCCCCGGAGAGCTCTTCAGAGGAACGGCCTGCTCCTGAACCTCCCATAAGGCTGCCGGATCTGCTGCCTAACTAGCGGCTAGTGTGCCAGCACGTCTGAGAAGGCGCGCTGGTACACGGCCTGCTGCTCTTCCAACTCCGCCAGGAGTTCCTCGGTGTACTCACCGCCGGCCAGCCGCAGCCAATTGACCAGCATGCGGTGCCCGTACTGGGTGAGTACCGACTCCGGGTGGTACTGCACGCCGTGAATCGGCAGGTCGCGGTGGCGCATCGCCATCAGCATGCCCGAATCCGTGAATGCCGTGGCAATGAGTTCCTCCGGCAACGTCTTCGGATCCACCGTCAACGAGTGGTAGCGCGTGGCAATAAAAGGACTGGGCACATCGGCCAGAACACCCGTGCCGTCATGGGTGACCGGGGAGGTCTTGCCGTGCAACAGCTCGTCGGCACGCACAACCTGCGCACCAAAAACCTCACCAATCGCCTGGTGACCCAAGCACACACCCAGCACCGGTGTCGGCTCGTCCTGCCTGCTCACCGCGCGAATAATGTCCTCTGTCCATCCAGCATTGGACGGCTCACCGGGACCGGGCGACAGTAGGATTGCATCAAATTGCTTTACGACGTCGTCAACATCGCGGAGACGCGCATCATCATTGCGCCAGACAGTAACCGTTTCGCCGAGCTGGCCTATGTACTGGACCAGATTGAATACGAAGCTGTCATAGTTATCGACGACGAGAATCTGCATAACTGGGGATTCTACTGCCTGCGAACTTCACTGGTAAGTTCGGATGCAAAGTTTACAATTATGCATATACCGCGGGAGTGTAGATACCGCGCTGATCGCAACCTGCTGACCACAACCTAAGGAGTTTAAAGCGCTATGCCTAAGGCAAAGATTGAAAGCACTAATTCACCACAATCCGGTGGCTCCTCCGTCAGTCGCACCCCGGTCAAAATCAATAGCACTCAGACACCGGTGTGGTACAAGGTGCTGATGTTCGGGTTCATGCTGATTGGTTTGGGCTGGCTGCTGGTCAACTACATCGCGGGTCCGCATATTCCGTTCATGGTGACTTTGAACGCATGGAACTACGTCATCGGCTTTGGTCTTTTCATTGTTGGTCTGCTGATGACTATGGGTTGGCGTTAGTCAGCTCTAATACACCGCACTCCTCAGGCGCATCCATCTTTGGATGCGCCTTTTTCATGCCTAAAAACCCAGGTCAATTTACCCCCGTCAATACACCCGTTTCCCACACGTTTTTCGGGGAATGAGGATTTCCCTCCTACTAATCACGCAAAAAAGTTATCCACAGAAACCTGTGTAACAATCATGTAATTTGTGGATAACTGTGGAGAGATTTCGTCCCAAATTTCTCACGGGTTACGTGACAGAAACCGTAAAGCATGACAACTTTGGTTCTATACCCTGTGTCCACAGTATCCACAGCCTGTGGATAACTCTGTGAACAAGTAACATAGTTGCAAGTCAAGTTGTGCGTAACTCCAATATTCTGCGGGATTCGACCACTTTCGAACGCTGGTTCGTAAATTACAAGAATGGAATTATCCACACATGTGCACAAGTCTGTGGACAACTGTGAATTGTTGTAATTTGTGAAAATTGGGACCCGTAACGTGCTTCTTGGCCCGTGTTCACCTAGGTGAACAGTGGAGTATTTTGTCCACAGGGCTGTGGACATGTGGAGAATCAACACGATGTGCTACTACCCCCACTACCCCTAAACACAACATTGAAGTTACGGGCCGTCGTAAAGCGAAAATGGGCATGAAAAAACCCGCCCGGAACAACCGGACGGGTTAAAGAGCGTAGAAGCTAGCGGATTACTTCTCGATGTCGATGGAGGTAATCACGACCGGCTCCAGCGGGCGATCCCAGTGATCGGTAGCCACACGAGCGATCTCGTCGACAACCTTCTTCGAGGCATCATCAGCGACCTCACCGAAGATGGTGTGAGCGCCATTGAGGTGCGGGGTCGGAACAACGGTGATGAAGAACTGGGAACCGTTGGTACCACGGCCGCCGCGCTTGCCGGCGTTTGCCATAGCGAGCAGGTACGGACGATCGAACTGGAGCTCCGGGTGAATCTCATCGTCGAACATGTAGCCCGGGCCGCCGGTGCCGGTGCCCAGCGGGTCACCACCCTGAATCATGAATCCAGCGATGATGCGGTGGAAGATGGCCTCATCGTAGAACGGGCCGGACTCGGTGCCAGAGGCGTTCTGCCCCTTGTACTCCTTGGTGCCTTCTGCCAGGCCGATGAAGTTGTCGACGGTATTCGGCGCGTGGTTGCCGAACAGGTCAATCACGATATCGCCATGGTTGGTGTGCACAGTTGCAGTAGCAGTCTTAATAGTCACGTTCCTTAGGATACCGACCTTGGTGGCCAATTGCTCCTACTGGTGAGTTTCTCCGTGGCAGAAACCAGCGAAAATGTTTCTCAAGATAAGGAAAAGAGTTCTTCGTTGACCCCCATGGAGGCCAAATAGTGCCTAAGCTGGAATGTGAGCCTGCTGCAAATATTTCGGCGCTAGGCCTAACTGGGCCCTAGCTCTTGGACTTAGAAGCATCTTGGTCTCAGAGGCACTGGCGCCGCAGCAGTATTAATCATTGATTGAGAATTAAAGGCGATGCCTGTTGGCGACGCACTAATAAAGGAGAGTCATGAACCCCAACGCAATCTCGCTGGCTGTCAAGGGACTGAAGTCCGCTTACGACAGCTACTCGGATTACCGGGACAAGAAGGCTGCAGAGCTCTACGACACGATGCAGGAGGCTAAGAAGGTGGCAGCTGCACAGAACGAGGCAGCAAAGGACGCAGCAACCAATTGGGCGGAAGACGTTAAGGAAAAGGTTTCCGACGCCCGCGATCAGCTCGCTGAGCAGGCCGAAGAACTGACCGGCAAGGTTGAGAAGAAGTCCAAGGAGACCAAGAAGCAGGCTAAGAAGGCTGCGAAGCAGGCCGAGAAGGACGCTAAGCGCAAGGGCAAGAAGACCCGTTGCAAGGCTCGCTGCGAGGCTAAGAAGGCTGAAAAGAAGGCCAAGAAGGCTCGCAAGGACCTCGAGGTGCGTACCCAGAAGGCTATCGACAAGGTAACCGGTAAGGAAGAGCAGCGCGCCAAGAACGGTCGCATCGCAACCGCTTCCCTGGTCTTCGCTGTTGTTGCAGCAATCGTCGGTGTCATCGTTTGGAAGCTGCGCAAGGACGACAAGCTCCCGGTTGACCCAGCTCCGTACCAGCAGAAGGCCCAGGAAGTTAAGCACAAGGTCGAAGAGAAGGCCGCAGAGGTCAAGGAGACCGTTGAAGAGAAGGCTTCTGAGGCTAAGGACAAGGCTGAAGAGGTAAAGGGCAAGGCAGCCGACAAGGCCGACGAGGCCAAGGACAAGGCTGCTAAGGCCAAGGAGACCACTGAGGAGAAGGCCGCAGAGGCTTCCAAGCAGGCTCAAATCAAGGTCGACGAGGTCAAGACCGAGAAGAAGAACGCTGACGACGCTAAGAAGATCTCTTCCAAGCCGGCTCCGAAGCCGGGTCAGGCTCGCAAGAAGTAAATAGGCGGCTGGGGCTAGATAGCCATAAACCTTTTCACGCCCGATCGTTCTGTGCAGTAGATGCGCCGACGGTCGGGCGTTTTTGGTTAAGCAGCAAACCTGACAACTTCAAAAGACGGGCTGCAAATGTGAAACTGTGCGAGTTTATGACACTTTCAAGCCATTTTTCAGGCGGTAGGGTCAGGCGGTCATTGCATCATGGATAACACCAGAGATTACCTCCCGAGGAGTTAACCCGTCGAGCACTACCCGTGGCCGGTTATTCAGCAATGCTTCCGCCT
>OCJN01000231.1_pt1 | contig 13509 bp, 14 predicted proteins | sample 1480731 | NCBI WGS metagenome assembly OCJN01 (sample SAMN05301479, study PRJEB22388) | human skin metagenome | isolation source: Infant 1 DOL 23 skin | host: Homo sapiens | place: USA: Pittsburgh, Magee-Womens Hospital of UPMC | collected 2013/2014 | reverse complement strand
CCCGCCACCTCGCCCGCGACCTGCATGCCCAGTCCCAAGGGGAGAATCCGCCCCACCCTGTTTTGCCTGAAGATTCCGCCTTCACTGCTTTCAATGAGGCCGTACATGCCGCGCTCGATAACGTGGGCGCGCGCATGAGCGTGCTGCGCAACGATATGGGTCAGGTAGCCCACTCCGGTTTCCAGATGTCGCGCGAGGCAGAAGATACCGATGCTTCAGTAGGCCAACGCCTTGGGGCGGCGATGTAGATGCTCGATACCGCGCTCAAACAGATTGCCACCATGCAGCCGGCACAGCTTCCGGAGGTAGAGCTTCCCCGCGTGCCGGATCTTTCCGCCGCCGAGCCTTTAGCCGCCATCGCCCACGGCAATCCCGCTCCTCTACTCAAATCGGCAAAGAATATCGACCTTGATACTGAGACCATCTCTGCTGCGCTCGGCCAGGCCCGCACCTTAGTGGCGGGCACCATCCGGGACCTGGTGGGTATCGCCACGCAGCTAGTGCGCCGGGCCCTGCCCACCGCGCTGGGCTTCCTCTCCTTGGACCCGTCCGCGCGCGCCGAGGCTATGGCCAAGCTGCGTGCGCTTGTCTCCCAGCACCTGGGCATGGCTACTGCTCGCGTGCATCGCTTGATGGGTGATCTCAGCGCGGCAGCTCAGTCTTTGCATCCGGTAGCGCAGCGGCCGGTGCGCTCCGCGCTTGCCGACGCCCCCGTACACCCCACCAGCTCCCATTCCACTACCCTTACGGAACAACCCGCGGTAGGCGCTGGAGCCGATGCCACGGCGAATGAGGCTCACTCTGCCTCGCCCACACCAGAGCTCTCGGCCGAAGGGGGTTCGGCCGCCGGTCAGGCTGCCGTCGCCGCCGCGAAGAGCCAAGTGGGCCAGCCCTATGTATGGGGCGGTACCGGAAATGGCGGGTTTGATTGTTCGGGACTTACCCAATGGGCCTATTCGCAGGCCGGGGTGGACTTACCCCGCACCGCGGATCAACAAGCGGTGGGCCAGCAAGTCAGCGCAGACCAACTCCAGCCTGGTGACCTGGTGGTATGGGATGGGCACGTGGCAATGTATTCCGGCAACGGCGAAATCGTGGAGGCCGGTGATCCGGTGCAAACCAACCCGCTGCGCACCACGAATATGGGCATGCAATTCAAAGGATTTTGGCGCCCCACGGCCTAAGGCCGGTGCGCTCTCGCGCGCTGCTTAGGGCGTTGGGTAGACTAAAACGCCATGAGCACCCGCGCAATTGTACCTGTAAAGCTCTCGCTGACCGAGGGCGATTTTTATACCCTCTGGGCACCCAAGTGGCGCCAAAATGGCTCCGAGTGGCAGGCCTTTTTGGGCGATGACGAGGCCGTCCTAGCCTTTAACTCACCCGCCGAGCTGCTGTGCTTCGTGGAGTCTGGCACCAAGCACGATTTGCTGGACCACCCGCAGTGGGACCAGTTTGCCGGCCGCGATGCGGACCGCGTTACCCCGACTGAGCGGAATGAATATGATCTCATCGGCATGCCAGAGGCGCTGGCTGGTCGCCCGAGCCACCAGAACGTATCCACGGTGGCCCGCAACCTGGAGATAGCCTCCGCGCTTGCCGACGTCGCCGGTGCAGAGCACACCACCATCTTCTTCGCCTCCCACTCCATCTTGCGCAATGTCTCCCGCGGCGCCGACCACTACTCCGGCGAACAGGGCATGAGCGAGTGGTCCGGCGTGGGCCACGTCATCGCCGGCAACTGGAAGAAGGTCATCGAGGACCTGGATGAGCACGTCCGCGTGGTCTCCAGCGATGACTTTGATGCGGCCAAGGTTTCCGATGCCAAGGAGCGCATCTCTTCTGCTGCTGCCGCCTCCGCTGCAGCGGCCAAGGAAGCCGAGGAGAAGCGCAAGGCCGCCGCCGAGGCCGCTGACCCGTACGATAACTCCCCGTGGGCCGCCGCCGGCATCGATCCCATCAAGATAACCGCGCAGTCCAAGTCCGTCTACACCCTGCGCACCTACCTGGACGGCAAGCCCATCTTCTTGGGCAAGTGGGGCGAAATCTTCACCTTCGACTCCCCGAAGACCCTCGTGCGCTGGATCATGGACAACGATGACCACGACCTGGCACGCGTATCCACCTGGGAAGAGGTTGTCGCCGCCGCTAATGCCGGCGAGCTAGAAGTTCAGGTCCACCCGGATAACCAGTACTCCTTCAATGGCATCGTGCGTGATATCGAAAAGGGTCCCGAGGCCGTCGATTCCGATCAGATGGCGCGCTGCTATGAGGTATGCGCCGATGCCGCCGACTGGGCCGGCGACGATTCCATTAACTCCTATATGCTGGCCAACCCGCGCCTGCAGGACTACTTGGGCTACATGCTCGGCTCCACCGAGCACGCCGGCTACGTACCGTCCAAGCCATATAACGAGCACGCCGAGTCTTGGAAGGGCTTGGAGGATATGCTCATCAAGCGCTTCTCTAAGTTCTAAACCCACACGGTTCGTACGGTCCCGGCCGCGCGTAGCACATCAGCCGCCCCGCCTTTGTCCCACTGCACAGCAGCTGGACGGTGAGGGGCGGCTTTTTGCGTCTAGCGGCCCGGCGCTTCTTCCTCTTGGCGTCGGGTCCGGTCGCGCATGTATTTATCGAAAATCAGCCACACTATCCCCAAACTGAGTCCAATAATGGAGCGGCCTAGAGTCCCTATTCCAAAGACTCCGCCCAGAATCAGACCGAGAACAATCACGCTGGCGAAAGTTACGACCCACGACACGTGCGTGTTGTATTTCATCGCTCGTGCTCCCTTAGTACGTGACCTTAGAGGTGGCGGCGAAGGTGGTCAATGAGGGCGTCGATAAGCTCGCGCGATTGCGGCGCCTTGGGTTTAATCTGGTCGAAGCCGTGATAGGCGCCGGCCCACACATCCAGGGTGGTGTCCACGCCGGCCGCGTCGAGGGCTTGGGCAAAGGCCACGGATTCATCACAGAAGAGGTCGATGCCACCAACCCCGATCCACGTCGGCGGCAAGCCGGAAAGATCACTGCGCGTGGCCGGCGAAGCATAGGGCGGCAGGTCAACATCCAGGTGGTCATCTCCCAGGTACATGGACCACGCGCCGCGGTTCGGGCCCGCCGTCCAGATGAATTGACCCACCGCACCGGACTTATCCGTGGTGCGGTGATCCAGCATGGGATAGACCAAGCCGAGCGCGCGGACCGGATGGCCCTCATCAAAGGCACGCTGCACCAGACCCGCGGCGAGGCCGCCGCCGGCGCTATCGCCAGCGACCGCGATGCGCGAGGTATCCCCGCCCAGCTTATCGCCGTGTTCTTGCACCCAGCGCAGCGCGGCGTAGCACTCATCATGGTCCGCTGGGAACGGCTCCTGGGTGGATTTGTGGTAGCGCGGGGCCACCACGATGGCGCCGAGCTCAGCCGCCATGCGAGCATTTTGCGGATCGTACATGGCAGGCCCACCGATAAGATGGCCGCCGCCATGCGTCCACACCACCACGGGGCGCGGCCCAGCGGTGGCTGCGCCCTGGGCATCGCCGCGTGGGGTAAGCACGCGGGCGCTAAAGGCGTGGCCATCGAAGGAAGCGGAGAACTCCGTAATATCCACCGCATGCCGCATCGGACGGGAGAAATCGATGCTGGCAAAGAAGCGGCTGGCGCGGGCAAAGGTGGCGTCGGCAAGCAAATGCATCGGCAGGTACAGAACCGGGCTGCGCAGCTCCGGTGCCACCTCACGCAGGTACGGCCGGCGGCTGAGCGCATACGCCGCCATGCCCGCAGCCCCGGCCACTCCAATCAGGGCAGCCTCGGCCTTGAGGACTCGCGAAACGCGCATTTAGAAATCGCGCAGAATGCGCTGTGCCAGCGGCTCAGAGGAAGCCGGGTTCTGGCCGGTGTACAGGTTGCGATCCACGATGACATTCGGGGACATCGGATCGGTCTCCTGGTAATCCGCGCCCAGCTCGCGCAGGCGAGTCTCCAATGCCCACTTAGCGGCAGCGACCATCTTCTCGCCTTCCTCGGCATTGCTAAAGGCGGTCATCTTGTAGCCCTTGAACGGCCAATTCTCATTATCCACTGCCAATAGCGCGGCCGGGGCGTGGCAAACGAGGCCGAGCGCGCGGCCGGAATCCATACGCGCCTGAATAAGCTGGGCAGAATCCTGATCGTAGGCAAGATCCTCCATCGGCCCGTGGCCTCCCGGGTAGAAAATGAGGTCATAGTCCTCCTCATTGACATCGGCCAGGTTCATCGGGTTCTCTAGCGCCACGCCCAACTCTGCCAAGTAATTTTCCTGCGCCATGCGCACGTTATCGGGCAGTACCTCAAGGCTGTACTCATCTACGACGGGAGCCTTCGCCCCCGGGGTGGCGAAGTGGATATCCCAGCCTGCGCCCTGGAAGACGCGGTGCGGGGCAATAAGCTCCTCGGCCCAATAGCCGGTTGGGCGCTTGGTGCCATCGGCCAGTGTCCATTCCTCAGCGGCGGTAACAACAAAAAGTACGGAAGGCATGTAATTCTCCTTTAATCGTTCTATTCTTCAGCGGCGTCTGCAGCATCTGCGAGGGACTCTTCCGTGTCCGGGCCAGCAAGCTCCGGATCAGATAATTCCTCGTATGCTGGCAAGATAACCGTTTCCAGCAGATGCTGCCGTAATTCCTGGTCAGCGAAGGAACTCTCCACCGCTTTGACGGTAAGATCGAAAAATTCCTCCAGCCCGTAGCCAAAGGTCTCACTCAGCGCGAGGAACTGCTTGGTCAAGGTAGACTCGCCCGAGGAAATGGTGCAGGTAAAACCCAGCTGTTGCAGCAGCGGCAGTGGGTGGTCGGTCAGCTCCTCGGCCTCCTCCAGTGGGGTAAAGACCAGGGGAATATGGCGGTCACGGATGTAGCCAGATGCCTTGCCCGGCACGATGCCTTCAATATTCGCAGTGAAGTCATCGATCATATTCACCGGGTGGATAAGGCGGTTCACGCCGGCCTGGGCGGCGCGCTCCACCTCTGCGAAGTCCTCTCCCACCAGGATCTGGGTGGGCAGGTATGCGGCGCGGAAGTCTGCGGCCGCGCCCGCTTGGTCCTGAGGCAGGTTGTAGCCCACCACGGGGGCGTCGTCAGGCACTACTGCCTCAGGGGCCGTGCCGGCGAGGACGAGGCGGGAGTCGAGGGAAGGAATGCGGGCTGCACCGGCGGCTTCGACAACCGCGGCAGCGTCTAGGCCGATCTCTGCTGGATCCAGGTGCAGTTCCGCATAGACCACACCATCGGCGGCCAAGGCTTCGTAGCGCTCGCGGATGGTCGCGGTAAGTTCCTCCGGCGCGGTGGCCGTGGAGGAAATAGTCTCAAAGAGGGAGACCTTAGGAAGCTTGGCCACCACGTCGGCGGCGGAGTCCTTGTTTTCAGGGCTAATCAAAGGCGCGTCATGCATGCGTCCCATCGTAGGCACGGGCCTAAGATGTGTCATGTCATGAAAAGAATTATCGCTAGTTCTCTCGTTGCTGTCCTGCTCAGCGGCGCACCGCTCGCGCTGGCGGAAGAGCCGGAAACTACTACCACCACGCGCACCACCGCCCCGGATACCGATAAGTGCCCGCACGCCGAGCGCCCGGAAAAGGCCACCACCACCTCGGAGCGCCTCGCTCCGGGGCAGGCCTCCCCCACCCCGCTGCCGCCGGTGGAGAGCGATGAGGCCTGTGGCACCACCCTGCCCGAAGGCTTCAAGGTGGACAAGGATGTGGTGGCCGCGGCGTGGATGGTCTCCGATATCGACACCGGCGAAATCATCGCGATGAAGGACCCTAACGGTCGCTACCGGCCGGCCTCCATCATCAAGGCGCTGCTGGCGCTGGTGGTCATCGACGAGCTGGATCTCCACCAGAAGGTCGAGGTAGGCGAAGAATCTGCGCAGATCGATGGTTCGGCGGTGGGCATCGGTCCCGGCGGCAAGTACACGGTGGAGCAGCTCCTGCAGGGGCTACTGATGGCCTCTGGCAACGATGCCGCCCACGCGCTGGCTCAAGAACTAGGCGGGGATGAGGCTACGTTGCGCAAGGTCAATGAGAAAGCGGCTGAAATTGGTACGAATTCCACCTACGCGGCCAGCTACTCCGGGCTCGATGCCCCGGGAATGTCTACCTCGGCCGAGGATATTTCCCGCATTTACCGCGCGGCCTTCGGCAACCCGATTTTTGCGCGCATCGTTGATACGGAGTCTGTCGATTTCCCCGGTTGGGGCGACTTTGATGGCTATCAATTAGGAAACGATAATGGTCTCTTCCTCAACGACCCTGATGGCATTGGCGGCAAGACGGGCTTTACCGACGATGCGCACCATACCTTCGTCGGCGCGCTGGACCGCAACGGCCGGCGCTTGCAGGCGGTCCTGCTCGATACCACCGTGGAGCATGGCCCGCGTGCCTGGGAGCAGGCCCAAAAGCTCTTGCATGAGGCCTATAAGGTTGCCCCTGGTGAGGGCGTAGGCCAGCTGCTTGCCGACGCCGCCTCCCCCACTTCCCCCGCACCGACGCCGGCACCCGATGCCCAGGTACAATCTGCCAACTCCTCTTTAGCTGGGGTGCAGGGGTGGCTCGGCTGGGTAATCGCTGGCGCTGTAGCTTTATTGGCTATTTGCGTGGGTGCTTTTTCACTACTTCGGCGTTAGCCCACTCATCGTGGGAGCCGCGGCGGTTATTATTCTCCGTAATGGTGAAGGTGTGTACGCCGGCGCCCACCCAACTGGCGAAGGTACCGGGGCCCGGCACGATATTGATGAGGCGCCACCACTGACGCTTTGCGGACTGGGTGAGGCTAAGCCGCTCTTTGGTATCGACATCGCGCACTGTGTAGCCCATCAGCAGCTTGGCCGGGCTGGCGCCGAGCCAACACTCGGTGCCCAAAACGTAGAGCAGCAAGATGATGACACCGCCGATAAACGTCGACAGCTCATCCACACCGCCGGAGAGCAGCGCGCCGCCGAAGCTACCGCTGATGAGCGAGAAAAAGAATAGGTCCAAAATGGCCATTCCAATGCGCGCATCTTGACCGGCGCGCTGACTAATTTCAGGCGCTGGGGGTTGAATCAGGGGTGCGGGCACGAACGCGTTCGCCGTCGCCGGTGGGAAAGCATTGTGCTGTGGTGCGAAGGGATTGCGTGAATATGGCGACCCATAAGGGCTAGCAGTCTGCGCAAATCGTGGCTCTTGGTTAGCGTGGCGCCCCGGTCCTGCCGCCTGACCGGGTTGGAAAGACTGAGCCTGCTGCGGCTGCTGGGGCCGCGGGCTCCACTGGCCAACCGCGCTCAGCTGACCTAAATCACCCCATGTGGGGCGAAGCCCTGCCCCACACGCCTTATCGTATTCCGCACGCTTTGCAGCAGACCCCAAAACACTTGCGGCGATGCGCAGCTGCGCACGCCGCGAATCCTCAACGTCTCGGCCCTGCTGCTCTAGCAACAAATCCTTGGACTCCAATAAGACTAAAAGTTCCCGCTCGCTATCGCGGCGGTCTAGTCCCCATTCTTCATAAAGATTCGGTGCGATGTCATTGGCGTTCATAGTGTTCTACCTTAAAGCCGAATGGCTGCGGCGTCCTCACCCCTTAGGAGGAGATTTACTTACGGCGCAGCAAGCTAATCGCACCCACGGCCGCAGCACCCAAAGCAGCACCAATGCCGAAGGTCGCGCCCGCCGGTGCGCCTTCCTTGACCTCGTTGCGCACGCGAATAACAGCTGGCTCAGGGACGGGCGGGTGCGCAAACTTCAGGGACTCGGCGGTGGTGGCGGTCCACGCGGAGATATACAGCACCACGCGCCAAATCAGGTACATGACCACCATGAGCACGATGACTGGGCCGAAGACCGCGCCGGCCGGGCTGCCGGTAGCAGAGGACATGATGACCGTAGACAGTTGCTTGAGCAGCTCGAAAGCGACGGCACCGATGGCCGCACCGATGAGGCCGGACTTCTTCGGCACCTTGGTGCGCGGCAGGATCATAATCATCCACCACATGACGATGAAGTTGGCCAACAAGCCCACTGCCAAGCCAACAAAGAAAATCACAAAGTTCATACCCGGGAAAGACTCGATGCCGACCCACTCGAAAATCTTCTGGGTGAGACCAGAAGAACCGGCGGCAGTCACGCCAAAGGCGATGAGGAACGCCACGATAAGACCGATGAGGCCTACCAGGTCAGAGAGCTTCTTCTTTAGAAAGGAACCGCCTTCGTTGGCATCGATACCCCACATGGCCGAAATACCAATGCGCAGGTTATTCATCCAGCCCAGTCCGGACCACAGGGTGGTCAAACCACCGATACCAAACATGGCACCGCGCTGCTCAATGGCCGTATCAAGAATCTCGTTGACCGTATCGCCCATATCGCCATCTAGCGAGCTGGTGATTTGGGACTGCAGATCATTGAGCAAGTCCTCGCGATTAGCCAAGACCGCGGCGACGGTAGCCACAATCAGCATCGCGAGCGGGAAGATAGACAGCACCGAGTAATAGGTGATGCCGGCGGCAAATTGGTTTCCGCCTTCTGCACCATAGCGCTCGTTCATGCGCATCAGATGATCAACGAATCCGGACTTGGCGCGGATCTTATCTACCGCACCGGGATCGTCGGCATTGGCGCGTTCGATGCCGTAGTGGTCCGTCTTCTTCGAGGAGGATTGCGTGGTGGTAGGCACGTGCTTCCCTTCTTGCTCGCACAGTTTTATCTCACCTAGAGTAACTGGCAAATGCACACTTGTCCCTTTGTGGGGTGGAGCACGGGGGAAGCAGCCCCCTTGCTACTTGCGCAGGCGAGGAAGGAAGCCGACCTTCTTATAGACGTCGTCGACAAGCGGCTGGGCAATTTCTTGCGCCGTCTCTGCGCCCTTGGCCAAGATGCGCTCGAGCTCGCCGCGGTCAGCCATCAGCTTATCAAAGCGTGCCTTGAGCGGGGTGGTAAATTCCTGCAGCGCATCTGCGGTATCGACCTTCAGGTGGCCATAGCCCTGGCCGGCGTACTTCTCCACCAAGGAATCGATGGATTCACCGGTCAGCGCGGACTGGATGACCAATAGGTTGGACACGCCCGGCTGATTTTCGCGGTCAAAGGCTACCGCGCCCAAGTCATCCGTCACGGCGGACTTAATGCGCTTGGCCGAGGTCTTCGGCGCGTCCAAGAGATTGACCAAACCCTTAGGGTTGGCACCGGACTTAGACATCTTGGAAGTCGGCTCCTGCAGGTCATAAATCTTGGCCGCCCCCTCCGGGATAAACGGCTCGGGCACCTTGAAGGTATCGCCGTACTTATTGTTGAAACGCTCGGCTAGGTTGCGGGTCAACTCCAGGTGCTGGCGCTGGTCCTCGCCTACCGGCACATAATCCGGCGAGTACAGCAAAATATCTGCGGCCATGAGGATCGGGTAGGTAAATAGACCCACCGAGGTGCGGTCCGATCCCTGCTTGGCGGATTTGTCCTTGAACTGGGTCATGCGGGAAGCCTCACCAAAACCGGTCAGGCACTGAAAGACCCAGGTCAACTCCGTGTGCGCAGGCACGTGCGACTGGACAAAGAGCGTGGACTTGTCCGGGTCAATGCCTAGGGCAATAAGCTGGGCGGCACCCGCGATGGTGCGGTTGCGCAGCTCCTCGGGACTTTGCTCTACGGTTATCGCGTGCAGGTCAGGGATGAAGTAGAAGGCATCATAGCCGTCCTGCAGGTCAATCCACTGCTTGAGCGCTCCCAGGTAATTACCCAGGTGATAGGAATCAGCGGTGGGTTGGATACCGGACAGGACGCGGGAAACGGTGGAATTGTCTGCAGTCATGGTGCTTAATCCTACCCCCTAGCTCCGGCGCGCGGTCCACATCCTTCCCCCACCGGATCGAAAAATTCCCCCCGCCCGCAGGGCAGAGGGAATGCGACGCAAAGATTTTAAATCTTGCGGGAAGTGGGGCTGACCACGTCCATCAGGATGGCCCAACCGGAAACCATCAGCGCGCCACCTACGCCCATGAGCACGATGGGGCCGAGGAAAGCGAAGGACGGACCAACAACGGTCCACCACCAGATGCTCAGGCCGAGGATTACAGCGCCGAGGACGAAAGAAATAATTGCGCGAGCCATGAACTTTCTCCGTTGCAGATTACTGAATTTTTTGACCTACCCATAGTAGCACTACTGCTTGTGTTTAGGCGCCTTGCGCTTGCCGACGTCCCCCTTATTAAAGCTCCACTGCTGCTCCACGTTTACTCCCCTCGCCCCTGGCGAGTGCCGGCCACTCGGCCGCGTAATCGACTGTTGCTTCGGCCGGCGCGCGATGCGGTTGCTCGAAATATCGCTGTAGTCCGTGCTCTCCGTCGCGGTAGAATAAGCTCGTGTCTTATTCTTAAACGTGCGACTCCAAGGCCGGCTTAAAGGCCTAGTCAGCGGGCGCGTAATGGGGCTGGCATAGCGCGTGGCCGCGCCCGCCTTTCGCTTGGCCTTGCGGGCACCATCGCGCACGATGCGCGCGGACAACCGCAGGCGCGGGTCCATCTGCTGTTCGGCATCACGATATTCAAAGACGGGCAAGCCCTTCTTGAAGTAGATCGCGGCCAAGCGGGCAATGAAACACACAGAGGCAGTGATGATCGCGGCCGGTTCCTCAGCCAGACCGCCGTGGTAGAGCGCCATAAAAAGCGCCGCGGCCAGCAGCGAGATGGCGGCATAATACTCGCCGGAAAACACCAGCGGGATGCGGTCTGACAGCAGGTCACGCAGCACGCCGCCAAAGACCCCGGAAATCACCGCAGATACTGAGGCAATAATGAACCCGTGGCCCAGGTGGACTGCGATTTGGGTGCCCAGCACCGAAAAGACCGCGAGCCCTAGGGCATCCAAGATGAGGAAGAGATGCCGGAAGTAGTGCATGAGGAAGGACATGCCCACCGTCACCACTGCTGCCACGATGACAATCACCAGATAAATGGGGTGTTCTACCCAGGTAAATGGAGGGTCATCGAGGATCATATCGCGCACCGTGCCGCCGCCGAGCGCCGTCATGGAGGCGATCATGGTGACGCCAAATAGGTCGAGTTTTTGGCGTCCAGCGGATAATGCGGCAGTCATGGACTCGGCCGTAATGCCGACTACATAAAGGACGCTAAATAATGGCGTCATCAGCTGTACTCCACCAATAGTGGGGAATGATCGGACCAGCGCTGCTCCACGGTGGGGGCCTTTTCCACCCAGGTGCGCTGCGCGCGCTCCAGCATCGGACGGGTAGCCGCCTGATAATCGATGCGCCACCCAGCGTTGTTATTAAAGGCCTGGCCGCGGTAGGTCCACCAGGTATAGGGTCCGTCTTCATCCGGGTGCAGGCGACGGGCTACGTCGAACCACTGTGGCTCTGTGGTTGGGGCCCACGGCTCGCCGCCGGCGTAGTCGACAACGCCCTGCCACTGCCCCAGGTTCTTCTTCTCCTGCGGCTCATCATCCGGGAACGCACCAAAGACGTGATCCATGAAGGCGCGCTCTTCGGGCAGGTGGCCGGCCTTCTTTTCATTCGCCTTATTATTCTTCAGGTCCTGGGCGCGGTGGCAGATATTCCAATCGCCGCCGATCACCATTTCGGCCGGGCTGCCATCGGGGTTCGTGTGCGCCGCGTTATCCGCCAGAATGTCTTGGAACTCGTCCAAGAAGCGGTACTTTTCATCCAATTTCGGCGAATCCGTATCACCGGAAGGCAGATACAAAGAAGCGATGCGAATATCGCGGGTGGTGGCCGCAATCCAGCGGCCGGCGTCGCTAAAGGAGCCGAAGCCCACTTCGACGTCGGCAAGCGGGGTGCGAGACAAGATGCCCACGCCGGCGCGGCCCTTTGCGGCGGCATCGGCAAGAGCCAAGTGCCAGCCCGACTCCAAGGCCGGGGCCAAGGCCTTTTCGGCCTGCTCCGGCGTAGCGCGCACCTCTTGCATGAGCACGATATCGGCCGGAGTCTCCTCCAGCCAGGCGTTCATACCGGGGTTATTTTCATTGCGCTGCTTGCACGCAGCGCGGATTCCGTTGACATTAACGCTCGCGATGGTAAGGGTCATGCCAACAGCATATCGGTATGCCTAGGCGCGGCGAGAAAGGCGCTTTTTATCCCACATCGTCGCAGCCCATACCAGGCAACCCGCAGCCGCCAGGCCGGCACCCGCCAGCGCCGGGGCGGAGTAGCCCAAGCCGGCGCCCACGACGGCGCCGCCAATGGTCGCACCGGCCGCGTTTGCGATGTTCAGCGCGGACTGGTTAAGGGCTGCGGCCAAAGTCTGGGCGTCGCCAGCCACATGCACCAAGCGCAGCTGCAGCGAAGGCACCAGGGTAGAGCCCATAAACGCCACGCAGCCAAAACATAAGGTAGCGGGGATGGCATGGCTGGAAAGGAAGTAGAAGGCCGTCAGGATAACGATGAGGCAGGCCAAGGCAAAGATGATGCCAAACTCCAGGTTGCGGTCAGCCAGCCAGCCGCCAAAGGCATTGCCGATGGTCATGCCGATGCCATAGGCCATGAGTACCACCCAGATGAGGCTCTGATCCATGCCAGCGACCTCGGTCATGGTCCACGAAATATAGGTATAGACGGAGAACATGCCACCAAAGCCGACCACACCCATGATGACGGTGAACCACACCTGGCTGTTTTTGAACGCACCGAATTCGGTGCGGATATCGGTCTGCTTCATCTCCGTCATGTGCGGCATCAGGAAGAACAACGCAATGGCGGTGACAATACCCAAGGCCACGACCACCAAGTAGGCCGCCTGCCAGCCCAGCGCGGAGCCGAGGGCTTGGGCGGCCGGCACACCAATAACCGTGGCGATGGCCAGGCCCATGCCCACATAAGCCATGGCCTTGCCTCGGCCTCCTGGAGGAGCCATGGATGCGGCAGAAAGGTTAGCCACGGAGAAATAAGCGCCGTGCGGCATGCCCGCAATGAAGCGTGCAATCATGAGGATGGCGTAATTCGGTGCCAAGACCGAGAGGAGGTTACCCACCACGAGGAAGCCGATGAGCAGCAGGATGAGCCGGCGGCGCGGCAGCTTGCCGGTAAATGCCGCAATCAGCGGGGCGCCGACCACCACGCCCATGGCATAGATGGTGATGAGCGTGGAGGCGTTTTCTTCCGAAATGCCAAAATCATCTGCAATAAGCGGCAGCAGGCCCATGGACACGAACTCCGTCGTGCCGATGGCAAACGCGCCTAGGGCCATGGCCACCATGACGATGGCGCGGCGGCGGGCGGTAATCTCCGTTTGCAAAGGCAGTGGACGGCGGCGAACGCGGTGTTCGTGTGCGCTGCGCGGGCTGAGCTCGTCGATGATTTTCATGAAGAGTGAGGGTACACCCCACGTTTAGCTGTAGCATGCCCGCAGCGGGTGGTCGTGAATATCTCCCCCCCGCCTGCGCATGGGTGATAATTACCACGCAACCCTTTTCAAGGGGCGGCAAATGGGGGATCACTATCAGCAAACTGGCCCACATGCCGCCCACAAAATCGGT
>OCJN01000229.1_pt1 | contig 13579 bp, 17 predicted proteins | sample 1480731 | NCBI WGS metagenome assembly OCJN01 (sample SAMN05301479, study PRJEB22388) | human skin metagenome | isolation source: Infant 1 DOL 23 skin | host: Homo sapiens | place: USA: Pittsburgh, Magee-Womens Hospital of UPMC | collected 2013/2014 | reverse complement strand
TGACAAGTATTCCTCTCTTTTTTCGTTCACTTTTATTCTTTTGTCTCGAAACGAACGATACTATGGTGTCGTCCATAAAAGAAATAAATAGCCAAACCAATCACTACGGCTATGCCAAATACTTGCCAAGTAGCTAAAGACAATTGGAACATCAAAGCCGCGCAAACCACGATTGAAATTAATGGTAGAACCGGCACAAGTGGTACTTTAAATTCACCTGCTTGCGGTTCTCCTTTCATTGTTCGTAATTTGATAATTCCTAAAGCGAGAAACATCAGATAAAAGAGTGTCACGATATTTGTAAGTTCAGCCAACATCTCCATTGGAACAACACCAGCAAAAACCATTGCTAAAAATCCAGCTACATAGGTTGCATTCTTAGGTGTGTGCCGCTTCTCATCGATTTTGCTCATAAACTTCGGCAATAATCCATCTTTACTAATCGCATAAATCACACGGGCTAAACTGTACATCATCGCAATCGTCACTGTTAATAAGGTTAAAATAGCACCAACTGAAATGATTGTCGCAATTGCGCCATGATTAATGAAGCGCATCGCAAAAGCCACCGGATCCTTGACCCCTAAATCCGTAAATGGAACAATCCCAGTTAAAACTAACGTAACAACAATATATAACAATGTTGAAATAATAATGGAACCAATAATCCCTTTTGGAATATCTTTTTTCGGATTCTTCACTTCCTCCGCGGCCATGCTAACCGCATCAAACCCTAGAAAGGCAAAGAAAACTAAGGCAGCACCACTGAAAACGCCTGAAAAACCATAAGGAATAAATGGTTGCCAGTTCGTTGGTTTCACATAAAAGATCCCAACGAGAACAAATAATAAAATAATCCCAAACTTCACGAAAACCATTAAGTTATTTAAACGTAACGCTGTTTTCGCTTCTAAAGATACCCAAAAAGTTACGGCTACAACGACCAACATGGCAATCAAATCAATATATGTACCATTTGTTGGATTATAAGCGCCACTTAACGCTTGCGGCAAAGAAAAACCTAAGCTATCCAAAAAGCCATGGACATAGCCTGACCAACCTGAAGCAACGGATGAAACCGCCAAGAAAAATTCACAAATAATCATCCAACCAGTCATCCAAGCCACAATTTCTCCAAAGACCACATACATGTAGGCATACGGCCCACCAATGACCGGAATACGTGATGCAAATTCTGCATAGCATAAACCAGATAAAATAATCGCGGCTGCTGCTACCAGAAATGATAAGACGAGCCCTGGACCTGCATAGCGTTCCGCTGCGACACCTGTCACAACAAAAATCCCTGTTCCTACTACAGCCCCAATTCCTAGAAAAATTAAGTCCATCGTCTTAAGATTTTTTTTCATCCCACCACTGTCATTGACAGGCACAGTGATTTCTTTTTTTCTGAAAATAGACATGTGTTTACCCCCGTAAAAAAAATAAGCGTAAATAAACTATTTACGCTTTCATATACCCTAAAAGAATACCACCTAGAATAACAAAAATGCAACCAAAAATAACATAAAACATTTCTTTTTTTGATTTTCTTTCGCCTAAAAGGAAGATGCCCCCAAGAGTCGAAATAATAATCCCCATTTGTGATAAAGAGAAGCTAATAGCTAAGCCAATTTCACGCATGGTTAATAACATACAAATATTTCCTAAGCCCCAAAGCAGACCCGTCGTCATATTCATCCAAACAAAACGATCAACTTTGACTTTTTTGAAGGCAAAGAAACTAGCCCCCACTAACATACCAATACTTTGTGGCAAAATAATTCCCCACGGATCTAAACCAGTGGCATTAATAATGATGGTATAGACACCATACCCAACTGTTGAGAAAATCAAGGCCCGAATCCCTTTATTAAAATCTAACATACTGTTTGAGGTTTTCGGTTGACTGTCATCATCTTGTCGAGCTGTTAAATACACCCCAAAAACTAAAAAGGCTAAAGCGATAAAGCCTACAACAAAGTCTTTTGTTTTTGTCCATTCATGGAAAAAAACAGCCCCTGCAACGGTATTAACAACTAACTGCATCCCAGTTGAAATTGGTAAGCCAACTGAAACGCCCATATATTTCATGCTATGAAATTGTTGATTCTGTCCCAAACTCCAGAATAAACCAGATATAAATCCAACAATTAATGTGGCTGTCGTCAACGTAGGCTGGATAACAAAAAAGATAACAATTGAAAATAGTAATGCGCCGATTGTCATACCTAACGTTTGTTGATTGGCGCTTCCACCAATTTTACCGCTGACTAAACCAATACTGCCCCACGCAATCATGGGCACTAAAGCGATAAGTAAACTCATAATATTCTCCTAACAAATTTATTTCATTTCATTCTAACAATAAAAACGTTTTCTAAACAACTAAGAAGAGTAAGAGAAGTTAGCAAGAAAGTTTTAATAAATAAAAAAAGGCCTATCACCTCTTTAATTTGCTGATAGACCTACTTTTTATTTCACTTCATTATAATAACTGAGGGAAGGGAAAAACAATGTCATCGTCGTACCTTGCCCTTCTGTCGATTCGACTGTTAAATCATGACCTAACTTTTTCGCTAAGCTATGGGCCAAATACAGGCCAAGACCAGTCGAATGCTGTTCACTTTTCCGCCCGTTTTCTCCAGTAAATCCTTTATCAAAAATGCGTCGTTGATCTTGCATCGGAATGCCAATCCCAGAATCTTTTAAAGATAAATAAATACCTTGTTTATTTTTGGAAATTAGAACCGTAATTGTGCCGCCTTCTGGCGTATACTTGACTGCATTACTTAATAATTGGCGGAAAATAAAAATGACCCATTTTCGGTCGGTTAAAACCGCTTCATCTTCTCCTTCAATTGAGAATTGCAATCTTTTTTGGATAAAATAATTTGCCTGCGTACGAACAACAGATTGCACAATTTCTTTTAAAGAATATTCTTGGAGTAAATAATCTCGAGAAAAGCTGTCCAGTCTAGCATAATATAGGACTTGCTCGACATATTCATCAATTTTCCCTAACTCATTTTCCAATAGATAATATTTTTTCTCTGGAATATCATCTTCGACAGATTGTACCAGTAAAGTGATAGCCGCTAGGGGGACTTTGATTTCATGAACCCAAGAGTCAATGTAATCTTTTTGGTCCTGTTGGTTGTTAATTGCTTGCTGCATGGTTTGTTGGTGCTCTTGCAATAAACCGTTAATATACGTTTGGACAAGTAGCTCTTCTTCTTTTTCTGCTGTATTCAAATATTCTTGTAAAGAAGGCGGCTCTTTTTCCGTTGCCAACGAAAGCCACCACTTACGTTTTAAATAATAATCAATTGTTAAAAATAGCGATAAAAACACACTTTGCAGTAAAAAGATATAGCCAACCACTGTCCAATCTAAGCGGACATTAGGAGCCAACCATAAAATAAAACAAGTTAAGAACAGAAAAAATAACCAACCAATTAGTAATAACCAGCGATCTTTTAAATACTTTAGAATGGTCATTGTCTACTCCTATCTAGGGCACCATATAACCGACGCCCACTTTGGTTTCAATATAGCCAGCAATCCCTGCTTGCTCAATTTTTTTTCGTAAACGATTGATATTTACCGTCAACGTATTGTCATCCACAAAACGTTCATCGTCCCATAAAGCGCGCAATAGTTTTTCACGTGTTAAAATTTTTCCGTGCTTTTTCATTAAAAGATACAGTAATCGGTATTCATTTTTACTTAAATCGATCATTTCGCCTTTGATTTCCATTCGTCCATTGTCCACATTTAAAGTAATGCCATTATGTGAAAGCACTTCACTATCTGTATCGGAATAGTTATAAGAGCGGCGCAACAAAGCATTGATTTTAGCAATTAAAACATCTATCTGGAACGGTTTTGTAACAAAATCATCCGCGCCCATGTTCATCGCCATAATCATATCCATATTGGTACTACGACTCGAAATAAAAATAATTGGTACTTTAGAAACTTCACGAATTTTTTGACACCAATAGTACCCGTCGTACACAGGTAAATTAATATCCATCAAGACTAATTGAGGATTCTCCTCTTGAAAATCATCCAATACATCATTAAAATCGGTTGTTCCAATCGTTTCAAATTGCCATTTTTGTAATTCCTCGCTAATTAACTCTCGAATGGTTGTTTCATCTTCGACAATCATGATTTTAGCCATGCAATCCCACCTCTTTTATTTCTAAATTTTCATCTTTCTTATCCTAACAAACTTCATTCTTTTTGGATATAGGACTTTATGATGATTTTTACACTATTTCAAAAATAGGCGCTAATAATTCCCATTCTGATAACATGATGAATTTACCAACAAAAGCAAAAATACCATCTAATAATAACACAGACATATTAATTCCTAATACAATAGAAGCTTTTTCGACAATTGGCATGGACTTTTTATTTTTCAAAATAAGATATAAAACAAAGTTCGTTCCATAAGTAAAAACTGTTAACAACACAATTAACTCAATCATTTTACCACTTCCTATTTTGGACTTTTCATTTTTCCTTCAATAATTTACTACTCTTGATTATAGCATAATCTTATAAAAAAATCGGCAGAGTCCTAACCCTTAAGATAAAAAACAAAATAGAAGTAGCCTCTTTGGAACTCGCAAGAATCGAGCCTTTTTTTAAGAGTTGAAGGTCTTGATCCTTAAAAGACAAGTCCTTCAACTCTAGTATGTTCCATGCATAGGAATTGATACCAACGTAACGAAGTGTAGTCGATCAGACAACCTCAGTTTTTCTAATGATTATATTTGTCATACACTTCTTTTAACTGGTTTAAATCTATTTTTTTCATTTGGTACAATTTTTTGGTCACTTCATTTGCTCTAGCTGGATTTGAGTCAGATAAATAACGTTTCAGTTCAGGATTGCCTGTTTGCCAACTGACCCCAAATTGATCTTCCATCCAGCCACACGGCCATTCTTTCCCTTTAGCAGTCACTTGTTGCCATAGCCGATCTATTTCCTCCTGATTTTCACAATCAATATAAATGGAGAAGGCCATGGTAAAATCAAAATCATGTTTATCTCGTGCATCCATTACTCGAAACGGTTGCTCCTGTAATGTGAAAAGTGCTTGCGCAATGTTCCCATCTTCATATTCAACTTTTTCAATTATTTCGCCTGGACCGAAAATCGCCAACCATTCTGATAGAGCTTTGGCTGCTTCGCCATATTTTTCATTAGCAAACATAAAGGTTGGTACAATTGTTTGTTCTTTTCCTGAAAAAGACACTTGCCAAGAGACACCAAATTTGTCCACTACCCAACCATATAAAGGACTAAAAGGATATTCCCCAAAAGGCATCAAAATCTGTCCGTCTGCTGTTAAATTTTTCCACAACGTTTCTGTTTGTGATAACGTTTTACATTCAACAAAAAATGAACTAGCTGGTGTAAAGGAAAATTCTGGTCCGCCATTTAAACCAATGATTGTTTGGTTCGCCAAGGTAAATTCAATGGTCATTAATGATGTTCCTTGAGGTTGATGCTCTTCATTAACGTAGTTCGTTTTACTTAGAATCGCACCTTTTTCAAAGATTGTTATATAGAAGTTAGCAGCTTCTTCCGCTTGTGTGTCAAACCATAAACATGGTGAAAATTTAGGCATTGTGGTTCCCTCCTTCGTTTTCTTTAGTGTAGTCAAAGATTGATAAATAAACAAAGAGAACGTTTTAGTATTTATTCATTTCCGTCTGATAGAATCGATAAATTGCTTGTTTTACTTCTTGAAGCAAGGAGGATTTTAAATGTCCCCGTGTCAAAAAATAAAAGGAACGCCAATACTTTTCACCTAACGTTTGGAAAGGAATTTTTTCAGTAATCGCCTTTCTTGAAAGCAACGATTGCCCCATGCCCAATTCCAACATTTTAACAATCATTTCATTATTTTTAACCGTCATGAGTGTTGGGCTTTGATTACTTTCTTCTAAATACTGTTGGGTATAATGAAAGACCCCAGAATCCTTTTCACGTACCAACCAATTCTGATTGGCAGGGTCCCCAGCTAAAACCAATTGATCCTGAATAATTTCTTCACGAGAGGCGCCTTTCGTAATTAATGGTTTTTCGATAAAGCCAAAATCAACTTGATGTTTTTCAACTTTTTCCACTACTTCTTCTGAATTGTTCATTTCTAAAACAAAATTGATCGTTGCATACTGTGTCTGTAAATGCTGCATCAGTTGCGGCAAATAATAAACTGCAAAAGTATTAGACGCAGCAATTCGGCAAGTTTCTTTAGGTAATCTCGCCTGATGAAGAGCTGTTAATGTTTCTTGCCAATCATCAGCTAAATTTAGCAAACGATTATACAAGACTTCCGCTTGCCTAGTAGGGACTACATCTTGTCGACCATTTCTTAAAAACAATGAACAGCCTAATTCTTCTTCTAATTGTTTGATTTGATTAGAAACGGCTGGTTGTGATATATATAGGCAGGTAGCTGCTTTGGAAAAGTTCATTTGCTCATACACAATTTGAAAAGTCTTTAATAATTTAAACATAGGTATCCTTTCGATAACTTTCTATTATAAATATTATTTTAACTATTTATTTCTCAAATGTAAAAAATTTCGTTATACTGGAAGTAATGAACAAGAAAGAGAGATTTTTTCAATGAAAAATTCAGAAAATGATTATATCCAATCTTTATTACAAATTCTTCCCGGCTTGCTAACAGCTTTCCTTGTCGCCTGCCTTAGCAAGTTTTTTGCCATCTGGTTACCTAGCTTAGGCGCCGCAACGATAGCTATTTTACTAGGAATCTTTTTGGGAAATACCTTTGTTCGCGGTGCCAATTTAAATCGCGGAACCAAAGTAGCCGAAAGTAAATTACTAGAATTTTCTGTTGTTTTATTGGGAACCACCGTGACCTTTCAAACGATTGCCCAAATTGGCTTACAAGGTGTCGCATTTATTCTCATTCAAATGTCGCTGACCATTATTTTTGCCTATTTGATCGGTAAAAAACTGGCTTTTTCTGATAATATGTCTTTATTGATGGCTGGTGGTAATGCCGTTTGTGGATCCTCTGCCATTGCTTCGATTGCTCCAGCAATTCAAGCAGATGAGGAAGAAAAAGGCCAAATCATTACTTTAGTAAACTTATTAGGAACCGTTTTAATGTTGACCTTACCCATTTTAAGTGGGATTCTCTATGGTACCAATTTGTTAGCTCGTAGCGCACTAATCGGAGGGACTTTACAATCAGTTGGTCAGGTTGTCGCCAGTGCCAATATGGTCAATGAGAACGCAGTTCAACTAGCGATGCTCTTTAAAATTATGCGGATTGTCCTACTCGTAGCAGTTGTCTATTTATTTGGACGTTTCAAGCAAAGTAAGACGGCAGAATCAGAAGCTGAGTTGGTAGAAGTCACCAAAAAAAGCAGTGCCCTACCTTGGTATGTAGTTGGCTTTTTCATTGCCTGTGTCTTTAATAGTTTGATTCATTTCCCCGTTGTGATCAGTGAGACTGCTCATTTCTTTAGTTCTTGGTTTGAAATTACTGCCTTGGCAGCAATCGGGTTACGACTCGATTTTAAAAAGTTTTTCCAAGAAGGCAAACGTTTCTTAATCTATGGTTTATCAGTAGGAACTGTTCAAGTCGTCCTAGCCATTTTGTTGTTGGCACTGCTACAGTTCTAATAAAAAAGTTTGACGTTAACACGTCAAACTTTTTTATTTCAGCTTATTCATGCTATTATGAATAAGGTTTTATTAACTTAAAGGAGTTTTTCGATGTTATTTAGTATTAAAAAAAGCGAATGGTTAGGCAATGAACAAAATGATCTCTTTGCCGGTCTCGTTTCTTCTGTCGCCATTTTACCAGAAGTAATCGGGTTTGCGATTATTGCTGGTGTTCACCCGCTTTCTGCAGTGTTTGCTTCAGCTGTTACTTTACTTGTGATTACTTTTACGGGCGGCCGTCCGGCAATGGTTTCGGCGTCTGCTGGCTCAATGGCCTTAGTCCTTGCAGGCTTAATTCAAGCACATGGTTTGTCATACATGCTTGCTGCGACTATTTTAACAGGCTTTCTACAATTTATTTTAGGTTATTTAGGTATCCATAAATTAATGCGCTTTATTCCCAAGACAGTGATGTACGGATTCGTCAATGCGTTAGCCATTTTAATTTTCATGGCGCAAGTACAACAATTGCCTCATCAAACACTGTGGTCCTACGGCATGATTATCTGTAGTATCTTACTTATTTATCTATTACCTAAGTTTATTACAATCGTGCCTCCTGCTTTAATTGTTATTTTATTCATGACTATCCTGTCCTATTTTTTAAAAGGTCATTTGCAAACGGTAGGTGATCTTGGTGAAATGAGTCATCCAGCGATCCGTTGGCCTAATGTACCCGTCAACTTAGAAACGTTGTGGATTATTTTACCTAGTTCTGTTGCCTTAGCAATGGTCGGGTTAATTGAATCTTTATTGACGATCCCCATTGTGGACAAAATGACAACGAGCCAAAGTGATAGCCAACGAGAAGTTAAGGCGCAAGGATTCGCTAATATAATTACCGGCTTTTTTGGTGGCCAAGCTGGCTGTGCGATGATCGGGCAAGCGGTCATTAATGTTAAATCAGGGGGACGAAAACGGCTTTCTACTTTGATTTCAGGTATTACCCTCCTTCTATTCATTTTTGTTTTTAAATCCGTGATGGTAGCCATTCCTACAGCTGCATTGATTGGGATCATGATGACAGTGGCAGTCGACACCTTTGATTGGGAAAGTTTACAGCTTTTCCGAACTTTTGAAATTACTGAAATTGTTATTTTACTCGTGACAGTGGGTGTGATCGTCTATACGCATAATTTAGCGATTGGAATTATTCTAGGTGTTCTTTTAAGTGGTCTTCTTTATCATTTTTTCAAAAAAGAACCAAAAAAAAGTTGCTAGCTTTAGCAACTTTTTTTATTTTTCCCAATATTTCTTCAACGCTTCTTTTTCTATTTTCTTAATGAACGCATCTTTGCCATCCATATATTTATCAATGCTATCGGGGTGTGCTTGGGCCAATTGCTTTTTTAATGTACCATAGGTTGTAGCAATTGCCGGATTTTCTCGTAAATAATTTCGAAAAGCAAGATGGCGCAAAATTTCTTGCGTATTGTCAAACTGATAAATATGCACATGATGTGTTCTTTTTATCGGGCCTTTTCGTAAATAACGACGTCCTGATAGCCCAAATTCCCCCATATATTCATAACCGATTCTTTCAAATTCCCCTTGTAACAGGTCTACTTTTTCAATTTCTTCAACAATGACCAAAAAATCAATAATTGGTTTGGCTGCTAAATTAGGCACAGATGTGCTACCGATATGTTCAACTTTAAGACAATTTTCCTTTAGAATCTGTTTCAACGCTTGGGCTTCTTCTTCAAACTGTTCCACCCAGGCTGGTTGGTATTCAGTAACGATTACCCGCATGATTTCTTCCCTCTTTTCTATATCCGTTTCATATGTAAAATAGGAAACGGATTTCCTTGAGGATCTTCCTTTGATTCACCAATTACTTGAAACCCTTGAGATTGATAGAACTTCACAGCCCCTTCATTTTGTTTATTGGCATCAACAAAGACAATTGATTCTTGCTCTATTAACTTTTTGATAATTTCTCCACCATAGCCTTTACGAAAATAGACTGGGTCAATAAATAACATTTCCAACGTTTGTTGATTTGTTCCACTAAAGCCCACACATTTCTGTTCTTCATTTAACCACATACTTAATTGAACTTGTTGAAAATAATCAGGTAAAACTACTTCGATTTTATCAATATCTGCCTGACTCAAAAACAAATGGGTAGCTTCTACTGAAGAACGCCATAGAGAAATTAATTGAGGATAATAGTTTTTTTTACTTCTTTTTGGTTCAGCATTTTTAATTCCTCCCTATCTAATAAACAAAGTATACCACATTTTGTCTCTCTCAATTCCATAAAAAATAGTCAAATCAACCGTGTTTTTTCTGTCGATTTGACTGTCTCTCTCTATTAACTCTGATGGCTAAACGAGTAAACTAAGCAAAGCCACGATGGCTAAACCGCCTTGTGTTAAAATAATTTTTTTATCACTAGTTAAGCTACCGTACGCCGCCACTAAAATAATATAAATCAATAAAAATTTTGTCATCTCCATCGTTGCTTGCGCAAAATAGACACTATAAATAAGTCCTGCACCGATTAGTCCATTATAGATTCCTTGATTTTTAAACAATGTAGTGACTGATTTTCTTTGTAACTCTTGCTTATCCATTTTAAAAACACGGCTTGTTGTCTCAGATGTTGGTACAATCGTTTCTAAATACATAATGTAGAAAAATTCTACCGCCACCAAGGTTACTAAAATTGTTGAAATTAATGTCATCTGCTCCCTCCTCCCATTCCTTTGAACGAAGTAATTTTATGTAATTTTTGCTATGATGTAAATAGATATGCCTAGCCTTAACGAAAGGAAGAAACCTATGACTTTTCAAGAAACTATTAGCGCCTATATCCAAGAACGTTATCAGATAACGCCCGATTTTCCTTTTAAAAAACACCCAGACTATCTCGTCTTTCGTCATCCTAGAAATGCGAAATGGTTTGCTTTAATTATGCCACTGGATGCACAACTGCTCGGCGCTACCGAGAATAAGTAGCTCACTATTTTAACCGTTAAACTTGCGCCTGAATTGATTGCCTTATTAAAGAACCAACCTGGCTATTTTCCTGCCTATCATATGAACAAAGAACATTGGTTAAGTCTTTCTGAAGAAATTCCGCTCTCACAAGTTTTTTCATTTATAGATGAAAGTTACCAACGGAGTTATTAAAAAAACACCCTACTCAAGGAGTAGGGTGTGAAAGATTATTTAAGCTTATTTGCTTAAAGCGTCTTTTGCTTGTTCAGCTAACGCTGTAAATGCTGCTGCATCGTTAACGGCTAAGTCAGCTAACATTTTGCGGTTGATATCAATCTCTGCCAATTTCAAACCGTGCATTAATTTAGAATAGCTTAAGCCATTCATACGAGCTGCCGCGTTGATACGTGCAATCCATAATTTACGGAAGTCACGTTTCTTTTGACGACGGTCTCTGAATGCATAGTAATAAGAGTTCATTACTTGTTCTTTTGCTGATTTAAATAAAGTATGTTTTGATCCGTAGTAGCCTTTCGCTAACTTAAGGACTTTTTTACGACGTTTACGGGTTACTGTTCCACCTTTAACACGTGCCATGTTGAATTCCTCCTAATATCTTGTTTCTCTTGACGGTAATCTAAAAGTCACCGAGTTGTTTTATTTCATTCTTGCTAATTGTTGGCGGATACGTTTGTAATCGCCTTTTGCAACCATGCTTGCTTTACGCAATTGACGGCGTTGTTTTTTAGTTTTACCGTAAACGGTGAGATGTAAAGGCACGGCCACGTTTTAAGCCGCCTCCACCAGTACGTTTTACACGTTTTGCTAATCCGCGGTGTGTTTTTTGTTTTGGCATGACTAATTTTCCTCCTCAAAATCTTTGCTTCAAGTGAAAGACTCTAACAGTCACAACTGTCGAATATCCTTCTTGTAGAAATTACCAAAAGTCCGAATGCTCGGTCTCTTCGTTTACTTGTCGTTTTTCGGTGCCAGCGTTAGAAACATGCTGCGTCCGTCCATTTTCGCTTTTTGTTCCACTGTGGCGATGTCCGCAGTTTCTTCAGCTAAGCGATCAAGAACTTTCTGACCAATCTCTTTATGGGTAATGGCACGGCCTTTGAAACGGATAGAAGCTTTCACTTTGTCTCCTTTTTCTAAGAACTTACGCGCATTACGAAGTTTTGTATTGAAGTCATTTACGTCAATTGTTGGACTTAAACGAACTTCTTTGACGTTGATCACTTTTTGTTTCTTGCGAGCTTCACGCTCTTTCTTTTGTTGTTCGAAACGGAATTTTCCATAATCCATAATTCGCGCAACTGGTGGTTTCGCTCCTGGCGCTACAAGTACTAAATCCAAGTTTGCAGATTCAGCGATTTGTAATGCTTCTGCTTTGGTTTTTACACCTAATTGTTCACCATCTTGTCCGATCAAACGTAACTCGCGTGCACGAATGCCGTCGTTAACCATCATATCCTTTGCTATGGTCATTCACCTCCAAAATTTTTAAGAGAAAATCCTAACGGAAGTCTGCTTTGTTTGCTAAATGCAATAAAAAAACAGGTTCCTATCCAGAACCCGCCAACAGTCTGCCTTACTTAAAAAAATAAGGAATACTTTATCTAGCCCAGCGATATACTCAACTAAGGCGAGAAGCGGGTGCTTCTGCTTTCATTTCTCAACTTCACTAGTTTACCTTAGTTTATCCTAGTTGTCAATATATTTCCTCAAAAAAAACGAATCTAGCATTAGATTCGTTTGAACTCGTATTTTGATTATTAATAATTAGTGGACTGTCTCAATGTGACTTCCTAGAAACAAATGGTTCAACACATGGTGTACATTTTCTATCCCCTAGGCGATCCCTGTAGTCCCTACAGTTCTTCTATTTATAAGGTTTCTCGTTTAGACAAGCCACGTTCTAAGATTTTTTGGCTTCTAAGATACTCTGAATTTTCTGTACTTTCAGAAAAAGACAACTCTGTTTCGATCTCCTCTGACTCAATACAAATGAGTTCTTTGCCATACCATTGTGCTTTATACAACAGTTTAGCTAAAAATAAAGACCAAGCCAGTTCAGAACGATCATGTTTTGGCGGCCGCTCATTACTGTGATGGGCTTTTTCAATACAAATAACATCGTAACTTGAAACCAATTCCGTTGTAATTTTGTTTAAAATATCCGTTCGTTGGTTGGCTATTTTTTCGCGAATTTTTGCGACTTTTATTTTTTGTTTTTGATAATTTTTTGCTTGTGAAAGATCGACACCTTTTTCTAAAGCAATCATCTTACGCTTGTTTAATTTTCGTTCTTCTTGACGTAGTTTTTGCTTTAAATGCTTTGAACAATAGCTTTTTTCGAAGCTTTCACCATTCGAAAGCAGCGCAAATTTTTCCCTACTGCTACAAATTCCCACCATTTTTTGTTGCTTTGTTTTTGTTTCAACCGGCGCTTCACACAAAATGGAAACATAATAATTGTGACTCGCACTCATAGAAATAGTTACAGATTTTATCTCCCCCAGTGGTTGGCGGTGTACCTTCATTTTAATTAAAGATTTCAATTTAGGTACTTTCAAATAACGATTATCCAAAATTTTGACCGTGCCATGTTGATTGTTCGTAGTGTAGGAATGCACCGTTTCTTTCTTTTTCTTTTTTGGAAAGCCCATCCCTTTTTCCCGATAAAAATTTTTAAAGGCTCGATCCAAATAAACTTGTGCATTTGCCAAGGCTAAACTATCAACTTCTCTGAGGACAGGGTATTGTTTCTTATATTGAGCTGGCGTTGGCATTTTAAACGTTTGTTGAGGATTTTTTCGCATCTCTTTGTAGATATCAATCCGGTCTTGTAACATTAAATTATACACCAAGCGAACACAAGAAAATGTTTTTTGAATAAACT